>CETK01109087.1_pt1 | contig 10015 bp, 7 predicted proteins | sample 361431 | NCBI WGS metagenome assembly CETK01 (sample SAMEA2622452, study PRJEB7988) | marine metagenome | biome: marine biome (ENVO:00000447); feature: surface water layer (ENVO:00002042); material: "saline water (ENVO:00002010), including plankton (ENVO:xxxxxxxx)" | depth 5 m | reverse complement strand
GCGCGTGCTGACCAAACGCTTTGGGGAAGCGATCTCAGAAGCCCCAACACCAACACCAGAATCTCAGAACTTTTACGAAAAGCTGCGCTCCGGGATCAGTAAGACTCGCGAACAGATGATTGATGGGCTAAGCAATGCTCTGCTTGGAAAGAAAGAAATTGATGAAGAGGTCTTGGACAGCTTGGAAGAAGCTCTGTTAGGAGCCGACATTGGACCAGAGACTACAAAGCAGATTCTGGAGGTGGTGACTTCTCAGGTTGACCGTCAGGAACTGCGTGATGTGGATGCCCTACGAGAAGTGATCAAGGAGGAAATCGTACGCATTCTACAAAAGGAAGTGCCGATTCCCAACGTTGCGGATCGCAAACCCGCGGTGTTGATGATTGTCGGGGTCAATGGTGTAGGTAAGACTACGACAATCGGCAAAATCGCTGCTCAGTATCGCCGAGACGGACATCGTGTACTAATGGGGGCTGGGGATACCTTTCGTGCTGCCGCCATTGAACAGTTGACAGAATGGAGCCGTCGCGCTGAATGTGACATTATTGCCAAGAGTCAAGGAGTTGATCCATCTTCAGTGATGTATGAAGCTGTCGAGAAAGCAGTTCGCGAGGAATATGATGTTGTCATATGTGATACTGCAGGAAGACTGCATACCAAAAAGAATCTAATGGAGGAACTGCGCAAGATGGTGCGGGTGATTCGGAAGATTGTACCAGATGCACCTCACGAGGTGTTGCTTGTGCTAGATGCGACTACGGGACAGAATGCAATCTTTCAGGCTCGTGAGTTTCGTGAAGCCGCAGATTTGACAGGAATTGTGTTGACCAAACTGGATGGAACGGCCAAGGGTGGGGTTATTATCGGGATCGTCAACGAATTTGACATTCCCGTTCGCTATATTGGTGTAGGAGAAGGCATTGAAGACTTGCGCCCCTATGATGCCAAGCAGTTTACGGATTCACTATTTCCCTAATCACATAGAGTCTGCAGCACAGCGAAATCCCAAGTTGAAAGCCTGGGTCCAGGCCCCTAAACCATAACGGCGGCTACTGCGCAAGCCAGCTTCAGTAGCCTGACCAAATAAGCCCTGCCAAGCACCTCCACGAGCTACTTTCTGTGGATAAGTTGGATTCGGGGGCACTTCCGGTCCTTTTGGATTCTGCAGTTTCGCTTGATCGTAGGGGGCATACCAGTCAGCAGTCCATTCCATAACATTCCCCTGCAGATCATAGAGGCCCCAAGCATTGGGTTGCCGTTGCCCAACAACAGCTGCAGAACGGAGGTTTTGCGAGGTCAGTTCAAACCAGGCCTGGTCTCTTAGTTCAGCTGTTACAGAGTTGGGGTTTTCTACAACACTACCGACTTGAGTGGCATACTCCCATTCAGCTTCGGTAGGAAGCCGTTTACCGACGGTGGCGCAGTAACGCGCGCTGTTTTCCCAGTCCACATAGACGACCGGTTGTCCTGGCAGTGTTGTGTCGAAACCTCCATAACCACGCACACATTCGCTGCATTGAGCGTAATCTGCGTTCGTGACTTCATGCACATCCAGATAGAATGGTGCTAATTCGATCTGGCGAATTGGCCTCTCATCGTTTTCCCCTCCCAAACTCCCCATCTGGAACGAGCCTCCTTCGAGGACAGCCATTCCCGGGTGATCACTGCTACCTTGTGGGCTAATTAATACTTTAGCAGAATCAGGCTCAGCAGAGATTTCTGATAACGATTGGGTATATTTTGAATCAAAAAAATTTCTAGCTGCCGTATTCTCCGTAGTCATTTCTTTCTCAACAGAATCCTCAGGTTCTGTCTCTGTGGTTTCGGTCGATGGGGTTATCATTGCCACTATTTCTAGGTCCTGTGAACCATCAACTTCGTTGATCGGGTCTACTATTGGAGTGATGGCCTCTTCGTTCTCAACAGTGATTGATTGGGATTCTGTTGTTTCCTCTCCAATACCTTCCTGATCATCTACAGCAAGAGGGACTCCGGGCAGCACTATTTCATCACTGGTATTAGCGGTAGCATCTGGCTCAGCAATTACTTGGGTGGGTTCATCTGGAAGGTTTTCTTGTTCGCTCACTTCAGCAGTTGGTACTGAAGCAAGACTTGGCGTTGTGGTGATCGCTGCAGTAGCTGAGGGAGTAGTTGCAATTTCACTATCGGTTGCTGTCTTGTTTGTTGTGCTTATTGTGGAAGAGTCTTCGGAGGTGGCTGTTTTCGTTTCAGAAGTGTTTTTTTCCTCAGAAGGAGAGATGATTTCCGTGCTTTCAGCAGGTGGCTTGACATCAGCAATTTCAAGAGCTTGGGGAATTTCGAATACACTGATTAGCCAGGTTAACTGTTCGCGCAGCAGGACACGATTGGTCAGTAATTCCTGTAATTCCAAATCAACTTGAACCTCATCCTGGGTCTGGTTGTATTGACCTTCCAGTAGCCAATCAGCACCAGCAAGCCCAGCAAGCTCACGATTGGTCAAGGGTCGGCTTTGTAGACGTAGGCTGCTATTCCAGTCATCTAGAATGCGCTGCAACTGAGGGGGATGGATAAGTTGACGAGGCAGATCGGGACTCAGGCTGAGAAATAGGAGTTGCTGCAGTTGGTGGGAGATCTTAGTGACTTCTTCCGAATCCGCTGGTGGAACGGGCACAATGGCCAGTATAGGAGCCAAGACGCTTGGGTCCAAGGCAAGTGTTAGTAAGCGTTCCCGAAAGCCGTTCCACTCGATGGGTAGCCCTTCTGTAGGTTGGGCAATAGAAACTTGACCTAGGAAAAAGAATAGCAAACTGAGCAGGAGAAGTTTTCGCATCAATCGCCTTAGGAAGTTGTGAGAGCTAACGCATTTTCGATAAGCTGTTGACATTTTTCCTTGCCGAAGAGCGCAGCCATCATGCTGAGATCTGGACCGTGTTTCTCCAAAGTGATTGCGTAGCGTAGTGGAGTCCAGAGATCCTTGCCCTTAATCCCGGTGCTTTTCTGAATTCCTTTAACCAACTGTTTGAAGTTGCCTTCATCCCAGGTTGCGGTATTAGCTAGAGCTGTTTGGAAAGCACTCAACACAGTTTTTGCTGTTGGTTGGTGAAGATAAGTAATCAAATCTGGTTGTTCAAGTTGAGGCTTATCCTCAAAGAAGATCGTTAGTTTGTCCAGTACTTCAGGCAACGTAATCAGTCTTGGCTGAATGATCTGAATTGCCCTCCGTAGAAATTCTGGATCTGCTCCTGAACAGCGTGAGTTTGACAACCAAGGTTGCAGACGTTGCATTAGGTCATCCAACTCCAGACGCTGCAGATATTGCTGGTTCATCCAGTCAAGTTTGTTGCGATCAAAGACAGCCCCAGCTTTCCCAACTCGTTCGAAGCTGAATTTTTCAGTCAATTCAGACATTGAGAAAAGTTCTTGATCATCAGAAGTGTTCCATCCCAACAAAGCAATGAAGTTCACAAGCCCCTCGGCAACGTAGCCTTGAGCCTTGAAGTCTTCGACAGCTACATCACCTTGTCGTTTGCTGAGCTTGGAACGATCTGGGTTTAGAATCAGTGGAAGATGCGCAAAACGTGGTGGTTCCCAGCCAAAGTAGCGATAAAGCAGAAGGTGTTTGGGAAGGGAAGGTAGCCATTCCTCCCCACGTACTACATGTGTAATCTCCATCAGATGATCGTCAACAACACAAGCTAGGTGGTAGGTGGGAAATCCATCAGACTTAAGGAGTACCTGGTCGTCCAGTTGGCTGCTGTCAATACTGACATGCCCTCGAATTAGGTCATCAATCAGAATTTTTTCTCCATCGTCTGGAATCCGCATCCGAATGACATACGCTTCTCCATTTGTCAGGCGCTGCTGTACTTCTGTAGCTTTCAGTTTTCGACAGTATCCATCGTACTTAGGATTAAGGCCTTGGGCTTTCTGCTGCTGCTTGAGGTTGTCCAAGCGTTCCTGTGTGCAGAAGCAAGGGTAGGCGTGACCAGAGTCCATCAGAATCTGTAGATGATCTTGGTAGAGTGCAAGTCGCTCTGACTGACGATAGGGACCATACTCACCCCCAATACCGGGACCTTCGTCACAGTTTACTCCAGCCCATTGTAGCATTTGCAAGAGATCCTGTTCAGATCCCTCCATCAGTCGTTGCTGATCCGTATCCTCTAGACGGAAGACAAAACGCCCACCCTGCTGTCGGGCATAGAGAAAACTGAAGAGTGCGGTACGCAGGCCACCAACATGTAAGTAACCAGTAGGACTTGGAGCAAAGCGGAGGCGAACCATATAGAAGGAAATATTAAAGATTTTCAGAGTTCATCGGTGCGAAAACGTCGCATCCGAACATTCAGGAGCAAGCCAATGCCAAACATTTGAGAGAGCATTGCCGAGCCACCATAACTGAAGAAGGGCAGAGGGACTCCGACAACAGGCATGAGTCCGATGGTCATGCCGATGTTGATCAGTACATGCGAGGTCAAAATCGTGACTACGCCTACAGTCAGCATCGCACTGACTCGATCCTGAGTATTGAGGATGTGCCCAAGTGACCAGAAGATCAATGCCATGAACAGCAGTAGGACCGTCAGAGTTCCTGTAAAGCCCCATTCTTCGGCAAACACAGAGAAAATAAAATCTGTGTGGTGAGCTGGCAAAAAGTTAAGCTGTCCCTGAGTTCCCCCTCCAATACCTTGCCCCCAGATTCCTCCGTTGCCAACGGCAATCTTTGATTGGATAATGTGATAACCGGCTCCCAATGGATCACGGGTTGGGTCCAGAAAGGTCAGCACTCTTTCCTGTTGATAGGGTTTGAGCACAAAATGCCATGCAATCGGCAGAGAACAGAGTCCTAGCACGATGGATGCGAGTAGTACCAATAGCTTGAGCCCAGCTAGGAAGATCATTGGCATGAAGACTATCAGTAGCAATAGAGCTGTGCCTAGGTCGGGCTGTCTGAGAATCAACATCAGGGGAATGATTACCAGTAAACTGGGCCAGATGAGCTCTTTTATGCCTAATCTGCCGATGCGCTGGCCCTCTCGAAAGTAGTGTGCTAAGGAGAGTACCAGGGTCAACTTGGTAAACTCTGAGGGCTGCACGAAAACGGGTCCGACCTTGAGCCAACGCTCTACGGGTGAACCAGGACCACCTGTACCAATGAATAGTACCAATATCAGTAGCAAGACCGCACCAAGATGAAGAAGTGGTCCGAATCGGGCCCAAATTCGATAGTCGATTACTGTTGCCACCAGCGCCAAAGCCAATCCCAGAACTATCCAAATGACTTGTCTTGGCAAAAAGCGACTGAGTTGCGGATTGCCCACCGTAGCAGAATACATTGCTACAATGCCCACGGCACAGAGCATAATTACGATACTGAGCAATACCCAGTCGAAGTTCGCAAACAGGCGGCGATCTAACATAGGTTGTAAAAGAAAATGACGATAAAAAGGCTATCTGGAGAAAACAAGATGAAAGTCCGTTACTAGCAAAGTCATCATCCGGCTTTCAGCTTGCAAAAAGAGCTGAAGTTGACTGTAATCATCAGTTTTTTGCTCCAACTTTCCCTTCTGTACTTCTCGGTAATTATGATTCAGGACTTGCGCAAATACACCGACAATTTTCTATTCAAGTTGTTGCTGGGTTTCATCAGTGTCACCTTTGTGATCTCCTTTGGGGTTGGTTCCTTTTTTGGCGACCGTAAGGAAGTGATTGCCCGAATTGATGAAACAGAAATTTTGCAACGGGACTTCCAGCGTATGTATGGTCAGCAACTGGAGTCATTGCGTCAACGACTGGGAGAAAATGCAGACCAGATTGCGCAGCAGGTGAACTTGCGACAACAAGTATTCCAGCAACTGATCGACCGACAGTTGCTACTCAACATGGCTAAGAGTCTCAATCTGCGTACCACAGATTTGGAAGTGCAGGAATACATCCGTCAGCAGCCGTATTTCCAGAAAAATGGTCAATTTAACTTCGAAACTTACGAAACTCTGCTGAGTCAAAACCGGATACCGACGGAAGAGTACGAAGAATCGATACGTTTGGACCTGCTACTCCAGAAGAAACAGCAGTTGCTGACAGCCGGAATTATCATCAGTGAGAAAGATGTGGAGCAAAGGTTCCAACTTCAGAACGAAAAGTTGGAAGTGCAGACACTGCAACTCTTGCCGCAAGTATTTTTAGATGAGGTGGACGTCAGCGAAGAGCAAACTCGACAATATTACCAGGACAATCCTGATGAATTCCAGACATTGCCACGCTACCGCTTGACCTATTTCACTTTAGGGATCAATGACCTGACAGAAGTAGAAGATGTTCGTGAACGGGCCGTGCGTCGCTACTACGAGCGCAACATTGAAACGTACACAACCCCACCAGAAGTACGTGCTAGGCATATCTTGCTGCGCTTGCCCGGTGATGCCGATGATGCAGCGAAAACGGAACGACGCAAACAACTGCAGGAGGTTCGTGAGCGTATTGTTGCTGGAGTAGACTTCGCAGAAGAGGCTAAAGAGGTCTCTCAAGACATGACCAAGGAGAAAGGGGGAGACCTTGGCTGGTTCAAACCAGGTGAGATGGTCCCAGCGTTTGAAAATGCTGCTTTTGGACTACAGCCAGGTGAAATGAGTGATATTGTCGAATCACCCTTTGGCCTTCATCTGATCAAGGTGGAAGAACGTCGTGAAGGGGGGCAACAACCGATTGAAGAAGTCCGTGAAGAAATAGTAGCAATCCTAGCAGAAGAGATGGCTCAGCGGGAACTGGAAGAAGCTAGAGATACCTTCCGAGCAACATTTAACGAAAAGTCAATTGGTGACTGGGCTTCTCAATATAAAAAAATCGCCCAGGAGAGCGACTGGTTAGATAGTAGCAGCACAGTGGCCGATCTAGGATCTGTTCAAGGATTGGCGCAACAAGCGAATGAGTTGCAGCTGAAGGATCACGAGGTTTGGACCCGCAATTCTCTCCAAGGTTATGTGTTCTACCAAATCCAGGAGAAGCAGGACTCACAAATAAGACCCTTTGAGGAGGTTCGTGAGATAGCAACTACTCAAGTTCGAGAGAAACTCGCTCGTGAATTAGCCCAGCAAAAAGGAGAAGGATGGTTGACAGAATTACGGAGCAGGCCGGCTATACTAGAACGGATTGCTGAAGAGCTTGAGTTAGAAGTTGCTACGATCTCCTTCAACGCTTCAACACGATTCCTACCAGAAATTGGAGACAATCCAGAGTTCCGTAAATTAAGTCTGAAACTGGATGATTCCAACCCAGCCGCCATTAGTGTTTACGAAGGTCGCACAGACTTGATTGTTTTCAATCGACGATTCGTAGATGTGGAGAATCCGGATACGGCCCGTGAGAGAATCAGGAAAAATCTACGTCTAGAATTGCAGCGTGCCATTGAGAGCAAGCAGATTGAAGCATTACGCTCAACAGCAATGATTGAGGTCATTGACCCTGTATTTCGGACAACCGAACCCTAATGGGGAAGCTACTCGTCTGCAGCTTGGGGTGTCTGCTTTGGGGAGTTTCTTCGTCGGTCTGGAGTCAAGGTTTCTCGCGGCCAGATTTATTTGAAAACTCTCCAACGCCAGACTTACCAAAGTTGGAATTTCAGGCAGCCTTGGTTCCTGAAATTACAACTCCTGGCGCTGAAACGGAACTACGGATTCAGATTGTCATTCCGACGGGTTGGCATATCTACTCAATCAAACCAGCCGATGAGTTTGGACCGGAACCCACTAGGCTGACTCTTCTTTCTAATCACGAGATCGTCACTCCCCTTCAGGAAAGTCCTCCAGTTCGATTTTATGATGAGGCCTTCGCCCAGGAATTGTCTATACATCAGTACGGGTTGGAACTTCGTCTACGCATCCGTGTTGCTCTCAACCACCCATTGGGCTACGATAAGATTCAAGCAAATTTAGCTTACCAGATCTGCGATAATCGTATCTGTGCGCCGCTGCAGACACAAATATTGGCCACACCCATTATTGTTCAATCAGATAGTTAGCTGGATACCACACTGGCGAAAAATATTAGGCGCCTCCTGTAATTAGATTTAACCGCTTAAGGAGACTCGAAATGACCCATAGTAATAAGTTGGTTGATTACTGCGATATTTCATGTGAAACGGGAGGTTTTGCCGAAGAGAAAGACCAGGCCAGTAACGGATTATTCGGGGTTCCAAGGTTTAGAGATTCGCAGAAAACACATATCAAAGCAGAAAACCGAAAAATTGCTGATGCACAGTTTAATAACTCTAGGTACAGCTCAGAAGCCCCTAGTTTTAGCCCGGCTACTGAATGGGTTAGAGCGAAAACTACCGATGAAACTCTAGCGATTAAAAACAATGCAATTGTGAAAGATCCTTCTCTACAACCGGCAAAAATTTATTCTTCCATGCCACGGAACTTTTCTGAGATGAAAACTGGTGTCCTACTCATAAACCTAGGCACTCCGGATGCTCCAGATTCTGGAGCAGTTCGCCGTTACCTGAAGCAATTTCTGAGCGATGAACGAGTTTTAGACATCAACTCATTTGGACGCTGGTTGTTGCTAAACTTTATCATTCTACCTTTTCGCTCCCGACGCTCTGCTAAGGCCTATCGGAAAGTTTGGACACCGGAGGGTTCTCCGCTGCTGGTGTACGGCCAGCAACTGACCGAAGGAGTTCGACAGAAACTTCAAGAACTGGGAACTCCTGTAGTACTAGGAATGCGCTATGGGAATCCCTCTGTTGGCTCTGCGATTGAATTTTTGCGTGAAGAAGGATGTGATCGGATTCTCGTACTACCGCTGTTTCCCCAGTATGCTTCCAGTTCAACAGGCTCTGCGGTGGAGGAAGCCTACCGGGAAGCTTCGAGACATTGGAATACACCCCATTTGCAATTGCTGGAGCCCTTCTATGACGACGAGCGTTTCATTGAAGCCTTTGCCGCCGTCGGCCGTCCATACTGGGAACAGCAACCAGATCATGTGATTTTTAGCTTCCATGGCCTGCCAGAGCGACACGTGCAGAAAAGTGATTACACAGGAGAATACTGTCTCAAACAGCCCAATTGTTGTGCGACGCTTTGTGATGCAAACCGAATGTGCTATGGAGCACATTGTCATCGCACTGCTACTCGCTTGGCAGAAAAACTCGGTATTCCTCAGGAAAAATACAGTATTAGTTATCAATCGAGGCTTGGACGTACTCCTTGGCTCAGACCTTACACGGATCAAGTGATCGCAGAGATGCCCAAACGGGGAATCAAGAAATTAGTAATCTTCTGTCCAGCTTTTGTAGCCGATTGCTTGGAGACACTAGAAGAAATCGGAATGGAAGCAGCGAAAGACTTCAAAGAGGTAGGAGGTGAGGACTTGCAACTGGTACCCTCGCTCAACAGCAGTCCTCAGTGGGTAGATGGAGTAGCTAGTCTGCTGCGCGAGAAGCTTTGAGCAGGCTATGATCTAAGTCAGAATATTTTTACAGTTGCTTCTGGTACCCAAACTTCCCGATGATCGGAAGAAACCCCATGAATCCAACCAGAAGTGTATTCAACAATGCGTAGCCCCATCAAGGCCGGCAGCGTTCCCACCAATTCATGATCCGGTCCTGGTCCGCTGTAGGCTGTGGCCATAGTCTTCAAAACCCCGCAGACCAAGAAGCCATTGTCAGTAACATACTGATTGTGGACCCAAAAGCGATCTCCTTCGAAATCTTCAATCAAATGCCAATCAGCGTTGGTGTCAATATGTCGTAGTGGAGTATAGCGCGGCGTGGGCCAAGCCATTCCTTTATCGCTAGGAGCCAAATAGAGCTGGGCTCGTTCAGAGAGGACACAACGAGTTTGTATAGGATACTCGTTGGCCAGCACAGTTACTAGACCACTGAAACTCAGAAGGCCAAGGAGGAGAAGTTTTTTCAACATCAGGGATTCCTTAGAATGAATGGTTCGCCTGTTGCAGCTTGTGAAAAAAGTTAGGTAACGCGATTTAGCTTTTTGGCATGTTGCCGAAAAAATTCAAGATATGTGCTTTTTTT
>CETK01064436.1_pt1 | contig 10016 bp, 4 predicted proteins | sample 361431 | NCBI WGS metagenome assembly CETK01 (sample SAMEA2622452, study PRJEB7988) | marine metagenome | biome: marine biome (ENVO:00000447); feature: surface water layer (ENVO:00002042); material: "saline water (ENVO:00002010), including plankton (ENVO:xxxxxxxx)" | depth 5 m | reverse complement strand
ATGACTACCTCAGAGACCACGACGATGCGTGCTAAAACAGAAGTTATCCTAGAACGGTATCCATACCGTTACATAGAGTGTGGAACTCTTAAGAATGGATTTCCAGACTACCGTATTCAAAAATACAATACTTGGAGTGGACGTTACAAGGACATGTATCTCCTTGATAATTCTACTCAACTGGACTATGCTATGGAAGACTTTGAATATACGAAATGGTTAGACCCAGATCCAGAAGTTGCAGCATATCCTAACAAATCAGACTCATACACATCACCATACACATCATGAGCGTTACATCACATTTAGAAAAAGCAGAGGAATCTGTTCGTCAGGCATTGATCAACGCTCTCGCTGAGGGCGAAGATGATTTTTTGACAGATCTTTTTGATCAACTTAACTCAGTCCGTAACCTTAGAAAAAAGTTTACTAATACTATTCGTTTTAGTGACAATACCGAGGATTACTATCAAAAATTAAATGATCCAACCTACACAGTTAACTTGTCAGATTTGACAACTTCTTATTTTGCCGATGCAAAAACAGATAATGTAATTGAATTTCCAACTAAATTCACAGAACTAACTGATTAACCTTTAATAAATACTTCTAGCTTAGTGTAATTGTCTTCGGGACTAGAAGTATGTCAAAACTCCTTGCAAATGAAATTGCTAATTACGGTGACAATGCACCGATAGATATTAAAGAAGGTCTGAATATTCCTGCAGGAAAACCCCTCCAAGCAGATGGTATCTCAGGTTCTTCTGGTCAGGTGCTGAGCAGTACTGGCAATTCTATTGCTTGGGTTGCAACTTTTGATGGAGACTATAATAGTTTAACCAATAAACCCACTATTCCTTCAGCACAGGTGAGTGCTGATTGGAATGCAACGAGTGGTGTTGCAGTAATTTTAAACAAACCAACAGTACCTCCCCTATCAAGTCTTACAGTAAATCCTGTGGGAACTGCAGCTTTATCATTTAATGCTGCTAATGGACAATTTACATACACACCACCAGATCTTTCTGGTTATGCAACAACAACTTCTCTAACAACTGCAGTAGCAAACTCTGGTAACTGGGACACAGCATATGGTTGGGGTAACCACGCATCTGCAGGATATTTGACGTCTCTTGGTGACGCTGCAGGAGTTACTACCGCCAAAATAACCAATTGGGATACAGCATATGGATGGGGTAATCATGCATCTGCAGGATATCTGACTTCTTATACTGAAACTGATACTTTAGATAATGTTCTTACAAGAGGAGCAAGTACAACTAGAGACATTACCACTACAGGTAAAATATTATATTCCAATAACTATGCTAACTTAGGTGATTTACCAAGTGCATCTACTTATCACGGTATGTTTGCACATGTGCATGCTGAAGGTCATGGATACTTTGGACATGCTGGTGGTTGGATTCAATTATTAGATACAGGATCTTCTATTGCTGAACTAGCAGATGTAGATCTAACAACACCACCATCATCAGGACAAGTTTTAAAGTATGATGGAAGTAATTGGACTGCAGCTCCAGACAATGCTGGTAGTGGTGGTGCAGGTATTGCACTGACAGACATTTCTGTTACAACTGCAACTGCTGGTAGTCCTTCATTATCATACAATAATGTGAGTGGTGTATTTACATACACACCACCAGATCTTTCTAGTTATCTAACATCCTTTACTGAAACTGATCCAGTATTTACAGCATCCGCAGCATCAGGAATTACATCTTCTAATATTTCCAACTGGGATACTGCATATGGTTGGGGTAATCATGCGTCAGCAGGATATCTAACATCACTTCCTGCTCATGGAATATCAAACCATAACGATGTAACTGTAACTAGTCCACAAAATAACCAATTATTAAAATACAATACATCATTAGCACAGTGGGAAAATTTTACATCAGATTTCGCAACTGAAACATGGGTTGGTTCACAAGGATTTTTAACATCTACACCTGAGATAGTTCAAGGCAATAGTAAAGCAGAAGTTATCGGTAGTGGTACAGATGATGGAGAGTTTAAAGTAACACTACAAGATAATACTTCTGGTGGTGCTGGTGCAACTGCATTACGATTGCATACAGATAGTAGTGTTAATGTTATTGAATTTAATGAGGGCAATCCAGCTGCAAAATCTAGACTTGTATTAAATCATTTAACTACAACTAACGCTTGGAGTGAGATTCATTTCAAGAGAACTGGTGCTAGTCCTGGCACATCTATGATAAGATCTGGTGGCGGTGGTTCTGGTGGTTATTTTCAATTCTATCCTGTTGATGGTAACGTAGACTTTCAAGTATCTGGTACAGGTACTTACACTCGTCTTAATCATATTGTAGGAGGATCATTGACTGCGGGTGGTCTTACTTACCCAACATCTAACGGGAATAGTGGAGAAGTTCTTACCTCGGATGGGGCAGGAAATGTTACATGGCAAGCTGGTGGTAGTGGAAATACTCAAGTAAGTATTAGTGATACTATTCCTGCAGGAACTGCCAGTGCTGGTGATCTATGGTGGGAAAGTGACACTGGTCGTTTAAAAATTTACTATCAGGATACCGATAGTTCACAATGGGTTGACACAAATCCACCATTAGCACCAACTGGCATGTCTAATGGAAACTCAAGCATTTCTATTAATGATACTGGAACTAATGGTACTATTAATTTCAACACGGAGGGAAGTGACCGTTGGGAGATAACAAATGCTGGGCATTTGTTACCAAAAGATCATGAGACATATGACATTGGTTCAGCAGAACAAAAGGTAAGACATTTATTCCTATCTGATAACTCACTATGGTTAGGAAACAGAACTAGAATGTCTGTTGCCTTCCGAAATCTTGAGGATGCAAATATTGGTGCTAGACCTACTGTTAGATTTTATAATAGAGATGTAAATAAAACGCCAGCACCCATTGCTAACATTGGTGGTACTGTATCTGGTTGTATTGCATATGTAAATGCTACATTTCCTGGCAGATCAGGTCCTGTTAATGCAGACACTCTATTATTGACTGACTGGACAGGTTATTGGTCTTCACTAACTGGTGCACCGATAGGAACATATGGTGTTGATGATCTATATCCATCCCCATTTTTAAATGGAGACATTAACCCTGCCTATGATCCCCAAGATTGGGCAGATGCCATGGGATTTAGTCAGAACGGTCAAGAGAGAGCTATAACTATTTCTTCTGATTCTACTGCATATAATTTAGTGGATACTGATACTTTTGTAAGAGTAAATGCTAATGCAGATTTCCCTGTTAAAATTGATAGTATTTCTACCGATGACCAAACTTTCTTTAATATGACAGTGTGGATCTCTCAGGGAGTAACACCTTATCTAATAAATGCTGTGAGTTTTAATAATGGTGCTGGTGGATACGATGCTGCCACTCAAGTTAAAACTAAAGGAACCGCTTTAGCAAATAACGTACAGGCATTTAAAATTACTGGAATTAAATTAGGTGGTAACTGGTCTGTCAACATTGACATCGGTTAGAATAAATACTACGGAAGGAGCGTCTTAAGAAATGGCAATTAATTTTCCCGATACAACGGGACAACCAACAAATGGATCCTATACTTATACGGTAGCAGGTATTACTTACGCATGGGATGGATCCTCATGGGAGGCAGCTGGTGCTGGTGCGAGTGCTACTGATAGGTCATTGTTTAGTGTTACTACAAACTCTGCTAACGCTACTCCAGCATTGAGTTATAATAATAACACTGGTGTGTTTACATATACTCCACCACTTCCAGAATCTGATACATTACAATCTGTAGTTGATAGAGGTAGTACTGTCACAACAGATATACAGACTAGAGGAAAATTAGATTGTAGACCTACCTCTGGTGGAGTCGCTAATAGCATATATATTGACCCGAATAGTGGTGATGGTGAACTTAAGTTGTATAATGATGTTAAAGCTTTATTTGGATTTGGTGATGATCTTCAAATATATCATTCAGACCCCGATAATTATATCAAATCAATCCAAGGAACTTTAAAAATTCGTGGTAATGCTATTACTCTTGAAAACGAAGATGGTAATGAACAGTATATTGAATGCGTTGACAATGGTTCAGTAAAACTCTACCATGATTTTATTCCTAGGTTAGAAACAAGTTCAACAGGAGTTACTATTAGTGGTGCATTGACTGCGGGTGGACTCACATACCCAACAACTAACGGGACTAGTGGAGATGTTCTTACCTCGGATGGATCAGGAAATGTTACATGGTCTGCTCCCACAGGATTACAATCTAGAACTACTGCACAGGTAACACAATCTATTACAAATAATGCAGTATCTAATGTCTCTATCTCAACTCCTAAAACATATGCGTTAATGAAGATTCAAACATCTCATGCTGCATGGGTAACATTATATACTAGCACTACTGCTAGGACAAATGATTCTGGTAGACTTGAGACTACTGATCCTACGCCTGGTTCTGGTGTTCTTTCCGAAGTAATTACTACTGGTTCTGTAACACAATTAATTACACCTGCTACTGTTTGTTTTAATGAGAGTGGAACTGGTACGACTTACGCTAAAATTGTAAACAAGAGTGGAGCCACAGCAAATGTCACTGTAACTCTTACTTACGTTCAACTAGAGGCATAATATGATTTGGCCAATTCCCATGTCAGAAAAAGTTTATATCGTAACTCTCCATAAACATGAGGATCTAGAGGAGTTTTATAATGAGATGGAATCTAATGATTTTCATCTAGTAATGAAACGTCCTATGAGTAGGAATACTCACTATAAGATGAATGAGGAACAGGCAAAAATATTACGTCAAGATCCTAGGGTTTGGGATGTTCAATTAACACCAAAAGATCTTGGCATGTCCATTGGTAGAGATTCTATCAACTATACTGAGTATAGTATTAATGGAAATTTTTGGAAGGGTGATACACAAGGAGCTGCAACAGTTTCTCCTAATGATAGACAGTGGGGACATATTCATTGTGCTGGAGATGTAGCACAGAGAGGTAAAAATCAGTTTGGTCTTATTAACGAGGGTGGAACTTATGAGCAAGTAACTGATACTGTAAATATTTTTAATGATGGTAAACATGTAGATGTAGTTATCTGTGATGATCCAGTATCGTATGATTGTCAGGAGTGGGTCAGTCCCACTACAGGTCAAACAAGATTCATACAGTATGATTGGTATACAGAATTAAATACTCTTGTGTCATCAATTGATGACGATGGCGTAACTGTACCCTCAGGAACGTATCCAAACTATTTTGATAATGCCACTAATACAGAGAGTCATGGTACACATGTTGCTGGAACTGTAGCAGGACAATATTATGGTTGGGCAAGAGAGGCAAATATTTATAGCATGCAAGTTCTCAGTAACAACTCAAGTACGGGAACACCTGTGCCAGATCTATTAATATTTGATTACCTAAGAGCTTTCCATAGAAACAAGTCAGTTAATCCTGATACAGGTATTAAAAATCCAACCATTACAAATCATAGTTGGAGTTACGGTTTTAATCTTGATGAGATTTTAGAAAAAGCATCTCTTGATCTTAGTGATATTACACAAATAAATTATAGAGGAATAGCATACAGTGCATCAAATCCTAATCCTTCTGGTTGGACGTTTGCAGGAATAGAAAAAGATTTTGGATTTGCATCTACTAAAATGAGACTTAATTCTGATTACACAGCAATCAATGCTGATGTAGAAGATGCCATTTCAGAGGGTATTGTAATTATTGCAGCTGCAGGTAATAATAATTTTCATTGTGTTCGTGATGGTAACGTTGATTATTCCAACACAGTATCAATCGTAGGATTAGGAACAGTTTTTTATAACAGAGGATCATCACCAAGTAGTGCTCAGAATGCAATCGCAGTTGGATCTTTGAGTAATATAGATGATTTTAGAAGATCTACTTTTTCTAATTTTGGTTCTGTAATTGATATTTTTGCGCCAGGAAATAATATTATTTCTGCTTATGATAGTGGCGGACTTTCTGATACGAAGTACGGTGGAGCACCAAACTATTTCTACCCTATTCAAGGAACTAGTATGGCATCACCACAAGTAGCAGGTGTAATTGCATGTCTAGCTACTGGTAAGGATAGATTTACACAGGGAACCGCTAAAAAATATTTAAAAGAACATAGCATTTTTAATGATATGACTTTTGATATTGGCACTTCCTCAGGTGGTTCTCCTAATACATTTAATATATCAACATCTAATTCTGGTTTCTCATATATTTTAAACGGAACCGATAGAAATGGAACTGTCTCTGGCACAGAACCAACAGTTACGGTGCAAGTAGGTGATACAATCAATTTCAATTTGGTAAACGTTGCAAGCAACCATCCATTCCGAATTAGAGTATCAAGTGGAGGTTCAGATGTAAGTACTCCAGCAGCATCAGGACAAGGTTCAGTTGGCACTGCGACGGTATCATGGACACCAAATACAGTAGGAACATATGTATATCAATGTCAATTTCATGGTAGTATGGTAGGAAATATTGTTGTTAACAGTGCACCAAGTAATGCTGGAACATTCGCTGATAACACATGCAGTAAAGATAGTCCAAATATATATCTACATGCTAAGAATCCTAGGAAAGATATAACAGGAATGATTTTTGAGCAAGTTGGTAGTAGATCAGTTGGTCTTACTTTTCCTAGAATCTCAACATTTAATAGACCAGCTCCAGCACCATTACCTAAGACATTCCCAATTAACGTTACAAACAGTGGAGCATCACATTACATTATTAATGGTGATGATAGATTAACTACTCATGTTGATGCTCAAGATCCGACAATCAATATTAATCTTGGTGATAAATTAGATTTCAATATGAATGCTTCTGGTCACCCGTTCTGGGTTAAGACTGTTGCTACAATTGGAACTGGAAACGGTGCTAGTGGAGTTGTTAATAATGGTACAGCAGTTGGTGCTGTAGTTAGTTTTACGCCTACCTCTGCTGGAACATATTATTATATTTGTCAATTCCATTCTGGAATGGTAGGAAGTATCATTGTTTCATAAGGCATAAATAAACCTGAGCACTAGTATCCACTGGGAAGTTAAATGGCTGATCGTTTTCCGTTAATTGTAAACTCTGTATCAAAAAAGATTGAAGAACTGGTATCAGGGGACAATTTAGATCTTACTGGCAACGGTATTGTTGTTAGCACAGACACTGGTGCAGGCAAATATTTGACAAGTAATGGAACCACAGTTTTTTGGGGAGATCCTGGCGATGTATATCTAACACAAGTTCAAACACTAACAAATAAAACATTAGAATCTAGTGTTATATCAGGTTCTCTTAATACTTTATCTGATATACCAAATTCTTCTTTAGTTAACTCTGGTATTACTATTAACAATATTACAATCCCTCTTGGTGGATCTGTAGTAACACCAGATAACAATACTACCTATGGTGTTTCTGCACAGGATGGATCGTCATCATCTGAAAAAATTATACGATTAACTTCTGCGGGTAATTTTGGTGCTGGTGTTAATGATGATGTTGTTCTAGCTGTAGGAGTGCCAACAACTACTCCTGCTGGATCAAACACTTTATCTTTATTCCTTGATAGAGTAGGTGATGAGATAACTGTATCTGGACATGTTGTAGATAACAACACAATCACAACACTTAATGCACCTGGCGGAACTAATACCTCTGGAGCAATCAACTTTACGTCCACTGGTGCTGCTACAGTTTCCATGACTGGTAGCACTATTAATATTGATGCTCTTGATACTGACACTAGAACTAAAATTCGTGCAGGATCTGGTGGTACGTACGGTCCTACTGATACACAACAAGGATTATTTACATTTTTAGATGGCACAGGAACTATAGTAACTCAAGGTGTTGATGGTAGTGGAGATCCTACTATTACTTACACATCAACTGATACTGTAACTCAAGTTCGTGGAGGATCTACTGGTACATATACACCAGCTATATCTGGAACTTCAACAACACAAATTTCTATTGAGGGTGGTTCTTCTCTTGGAGGAAATACGGTAGTAACTCAATCTGGAAATACTATTTTAATTGATAGCACAGATACAAATACTGTTACTAAACTAGGTAGTGATAATAATGGAAGTCCTGTAGCACCACAGGCAGGAGATTTCGTTTTCAAACAGTCTGGTGCAACAACAATTACACAGAGCACAAATGGAAGTGGTCAAGTTGAAATTACGGTTAGCTCTGTTAATAGTGACACTGGTGCTAACTTAACTGCTAGTAATGGTATCATCTTAGCAACTTCTGATTTTAGATTGAAAAATGCTAGTAACCTAGGTGGTAACAAAGTATTGAAATGGGATGATGGTAATGCTCAATTAGCAAATAGTATTATTTCAGATGATGGAACTACTGTAACTATTGGTGGTGACTTAGTTGTTAGTGGAACTCAAACAATTCTCAACACCAGTGTATTACAGATTGAAGATAATATTATTGAACTTAGAAAAGGAACTAGCATTGTTGGTGCTGATGGTGGTATTCAAGTTAACAGAACTACAGATGGTAATGGTGTTGTAACTTCATACAAAGGACTACAATGGCATGAGTCTGGTGGTTACTGGAGATCTTGGGATGGATCTGTTGAACAAAGGTTTGTAACAGAGACAGAGACTCAAGTTCTTACAAACAAGACATTAACTAATCCAACTTTCACAACACCAACTCTTGGTGCTGCATCGGCAACTTCTATCAATGGATTGGAAATTACCTCCACTGCATCTGCTGTTCTTGATATTCAATCTGGTAAGACAGTTGATATTAATAACGACTTAACATTTACAACAGATAACACTACAGGAAACACCAATGTAAACTTTAGAGTTGGTGGAGATGTTGCTTACAAATCAGATACACTCGCATCATTTGCCTCCACCACATCAACTCAGTTGAGAACATTGATTAGTGGAACCACTGGTGTTGACGATCTTGTTTTCCAAACTAGTCCAGTTATTTTAACTAGTCTAGTAACTACATCTACTGGTTTTGCTTTACTTAATTCTGGTGCTCAGTCAATTCAATTTGGTGGAGCTGCAACTGTAATTGATATTGGTGCTCAATCAGGTACTGTAACTGTTAACGGTGATTTGGTGGTAGCAAAAGACTTGACAGTCGGTGGTGCTAACACTGATCTATTTACATGTAATGCTAGAATTGATGTTGCTAACTCTGATATTATAATCAGAGGTGGTACATCTGATCCAATGACTATTGGTAGAGGAAACAGTGCTGTTGCAAGCAACACCGCAGTGGGTAAGCAAGCATTACTATCTGTAGTCGCAGGATCTCAAAATAGTGCATTTGGATATGAAACTTTATTAACAGTCAATTCGGGTGCAGGAAACACTGGATTGGGACATCAGGTTTTGAGATCAACTGGTGTGGGAGATGGAAACACTGCAGTGGGTCGCGGTGCAATGCTCAACAACCTTTCGGGAGATAACAATGTTGCACTTGGATCTAATTCACTTGAGACAAATACTGTCGGAAGTGCTAACGTCTGCCTTGGATATTTTGCAGGATACAATGTTGCTGGTAGTGGAAACGTTCTCATCGGTCCTGCTGATAGTGGAAACCCAGTCAACGATGCTACTTACTCTCCATTAAATCCCTCTGGAGATAGACAACTTGTTATTGGATCTGGTACTGAGTTCTGGATTAGAGGAGATTCTAACTTTGATGTTACTGTTGGTAATGATCTTACAGTTAATACTGATCTCACTGTTAAAGGTGACTTGGTAGTCAATGGAGTCACAACCACCATAAAATCAAATACTCTTGAAGTATCTGATAAAAATATTGAACTTGCTAAAGTTGTTAGTACACAGTTTACGTGTAGCACTGCTGATGGATCAGCAAATATCTCATCTATTTCACCAACACTAGGATTGATTCCTGGCATGGTTGTTACATCTAACACTGCTGGTGTTAG
>CETK01097095.1_pt1 | contig 10025 bp, 6 predicted proteins | sample 361431 | NCBI WGS metagenome assembly CETK01 (sample SAMEA2622452, study PRJEB7988) | marine metagenome | biome: marine biome (ENVO:00000447); feature: surface water layer (ENVO:00002042); material: "saline water (ENVO:00002010), including plankton (ENVO:xxxxxxxx)" | depth 5 m | reverse complement strand
ATTGATCATCACAAAGCAGGTGTTGTGTTGCCCAGAGCAGAGGCGGTTATTAATCCGAACCGGCTTGATGATGACAGTGGTCTTGGCCATCTATGTGCCGCTGCTGTGTGCTTTCTGGTTTTGGCTGGTGTGGTGCGGGCCTGCCGGGCGCAGGGTATAACAGGTCAGACGGGGAAGCTGCCGGATATGATGGCTGTATTGGATTTGGTTGCGCTGGCAACAGCCTGTGATGTAGTGCCGTTGAAAGGGGTCAACCGAGCCTTTGTCAAACAAGGCTTAAAGGTTCTGGGGCGGCGGGGCAATGAAGGCTTAAGAGCTTTGATGGACGTTGCCCGCCTTGATCAATTTCCCTCTATGCATACGCTTGGCTTTGTGCTGGGGCCGCGTCTGAATGCTGGTGGGCGACTTGGCTGCTCTGATCTGGGTGTGCAGATTCTGACAAATACAGATCCTGATATTGCAGATACGCTGGCCACACAGATTGATCAGCTGAATACAGACAGGCGGGCTGAAGAGGCTGCTGTGCGCATCGCCGCTGAAGAGATGGCAGAAGAAAAGCTGGCTGTGCAGCCTGATTTGCCCGTTTTGGTGCTCGCCAGACAGAACTGGCATGAGGGTGTTATTGGGATTGTTGCCGGCCGCCTAAAAGATGTCTATCACCGACCTGTGATTATCATCTCGTTTGACGCGCAGGGTCTGGGTAAAGGTTCAGCCCGTTCAGTTGCCGGATTTTCAGTTGGTGATCATATACTGGCTGCGTGTGATGTCGGCCATTTAAAGAGTGGGGGCGGGCATGATATGGCTGCCGGACTGGGTTTAGATGAGGCACAGTTAGATGATTTTGAGACTTTTCTTATCGAGAGAGCTCGAAATGTTTTTTCAGGTGTACCTCAACGTGTGTTCAACTATTGCCACAGCCTATCTGTTGCAGGCTGCAACTCTGCACTGGTAGATGGTCTGGATGCTGTTGGTCCTTTTGGGGCAGGGCATGCTGAACCAAGGTTTGTGATAACGCATTGCCGGTTAAAGAAGCTGCGCTGGATGGGCAAGGAAAAAGCGCATCTTTCAGTTCAGCTCGATGACGGGACAGATAAGCCTCTGCGGGCAGTCAGTTTCGGTATTTCGGGTACAAAGCTTGGCCAGTTTCTGGCGGCGACACCCGAACCTGGGCCAGTGCGGGTATTGGGCCGCTTGCAGCGAGACAACTGGCGAGGGGGCGGTGCTGTTCAGTTTTTGATTGAAGATATTGCCGTATCCTGACAGCATTGCGCGATAGTTTTTGTCTGGGCGGGCAGGCATCAAGCTGAAATTTAAATTTGATTCCATTTTCTACTAACTTTTTAATGGTTCGGGCTTGATTTACCAGATGAGTTTGGATAGATACGAGGAAAACCGCTTGCGTCCCGTTCGTCTAGTGGTTTAGGACACCGCCCTTTCACGGCGGCAACACGGGTTCGAATCCCGTACGGGATGCCACACTACTTAAAAAATGGTTGCAGTGAGTTGTACGCCCCTGGCCTTTGAGGCTAGGGGTTTTTTATTGTTTTTGACAGATGGTTATTTGGTCGAGTTAAACAATCAAAAACAGAGTAATGATTTACAAAACCAAACACCTTTAATCACGTAGAAGTAAATAGCATGTAAAGTTTTCTATTTCGAATTGGTGCTCTAGGAGCATGTTATGCTCGTTAGTAAATGCCATTCGAGAACTCACTCGATTGTTATAAATATAGTCTAAAATTAAGAACCTAGTTTTTCTCTCAAATAGAAAGTATAATTTTGTCTTTTGTTCTAAAAAGTCCTCAGCGTTGGATAAACATAAATGAATTTATTAATATTGAACCTCCTCGCAAAATAACACCGTTTATATTTTGGTGTCTCCGTGGGACACATATCTCATTGGCGATTGCAACTTTAGCTAGTGTATTAATCGGAATTGTTGAGACTTATATTGCTGCGATGATAGGGTATACTCTGGATCTTGTTTTGGAAACAGAGCCAAGTTTATTGATTGCGGAAAAATGGCCTTTAATCATAACAGCTGCAGGCTTTTTACTATTAATTAGACCAATATCGTTTCTTCTATCGGCATATCTTCAGTCTGTGGTGCTAAGTCCAGGTTTACGAACTTTGGTGGCCACACGTCTGCATCGTTGGACTTTGGGTCATCCAAAAAGTTTTTTTGATAATGATTTTGCCGGAAGAATTGCTCAAAAAGAAATCCAAGCGTCGAATGCCTTGGCTGATGTCATTGTTGAGATGATTCAAACTGTTTTTTTCGCTATTGCCTCAGTAATAGCCTCGTTTTGGATTATTAGTTCAGTTGATTTGAGAATAGGTTCGGTTGTAATTCTCTGGATCATCGGATTTTATTTTCTGATGCGTTATTTCTTGCCACGAATAAAAACAAAATCTGCAAAAAGAGCTAACGCACAGGCATCAGCGTCAGGACAGATCGTTGATACGATTAGCAATATCGGTATTGTAAAGTTGTTTGCAAATTCAGCATTTGAAGATAAGTCAGCTTTAAAGGCTTTTGATAATCTGAAAACTTCACTTTACATATATGGAATTGAGCTGGTTCGGTTCAGGGTATGCATGGTATTTTATGCGAGCCTACTTTTTTTCCTTGTCATGGTAGGTTGCACGTTTCTCTGGACCCAAGGAAGCATCTCCCCTGGAGAAGTTGTAATTGCCGGATCGGTTTCTTTGAGAATTATGATGATGGCAGGCTGGGTAAGCTTTTCATTATTGACGATATACACAAACCTTGGTGACGTACATGATGCAATGGAAACATTGGCAGTACCTTACAGTCTCGTAGATGATGAGCAAGCTCCGGATCTTAAGTTAGAAAATGGGGAAATTAAATTCGAAGATGTTACATACGCTTATGGAAAACGCGTTGGCGGTATTAAAAGCATTTCACTTCTTATAAAAGCAGGCGAGAAACTAGGAATTGTCGGTGCCTCTGGAGCTGGAAAGTCTACGTTTGTCTCTACACTTTTAAGAATGCATGACCCTGAGAATGGGTCCGTCTTCATCGATGGTCAAAATATTAGAAATGTAAATCAGGATAGTTTGCGCAAGCATATAAGTATGGTTACCCAAGAAACTTCCATGTTTAATAGGAGCGCACGTGAGAATATTCAGTATGGTTATCCTAACGCAACAGAATACGAAATCATTGAGGCGTCAAAAAGAGCTGGCGCGCATGAATTCATAAAGGAGCTTGAAGACAGTGATGGACGACAAGGATATAAAGCGCATCTTGGTGAAAGAGGTGTAAAATTGTCTGGAGGACAACGTCAACGAATTGCCTTGGCTCGAGCTATATTAAAAAATGCTCCAATATTCATTTTAGATGAGGCAACGAGCGCATTAGATAGTGAGGTAGAGGCAGTAATACAAGAAGCGCTTGTTTCTATAATGAAAGGGAAGACGGTAATAGCAATAGCACATCGGCTATCAACAATATCGCACATGGATAGGATTTTAGTAATGGAGGAAGGAAATATTGTTGAGGAAGGTGCACATTCTCACCTTCTAAAAAAAGACGGTATTTATGCTAGTTTTTGGAATCGCCAATCTGGAGGGTTTCTTGGGATTAAAGCTGCTCAATAGAAAAGTTGTATATCTCAAAATTTTCAAAGTTTGAAGTTATAGTTTTTCATATCGAATTTAGCACTTCAATAAGTTCTTCACTTGTTTCTTTATTTTGGAAAAGCTGGGTAGAAACAAATTTTTCATTTGTCATTTCACTTTCACTCATAGCCATTTTTAGCATTTGTTTTGCAATATCATGATTGGCCAATGCTTTATTGCAGGCCGCACAATAAAATAAACTAGTTCGTGTTTCAATTTGCATCTTTTTAAAAGTCGATAATGCTTCACTATGCTGTCTCAGTAAATATAAGCAAAGGCCCTGTGTCTCCAGAACTAAATCTGAGCAAAATGGATCTAAACGAAGAGCTCTTTCTATTTGTATCAAACCTCTCTCAGGATGACCTAGATAGCATAATAAAACCGCATAGCGAGCGATATGGTACGTGTCGCTAGGGCAAATCTCTATCGCTTTTTCATGATGAAAAATTGCCTTCTCCATATCTCCTTCAAATAATAGTTTTATTGCGCCCATGATCCGATGAGCTTCAGGGTCGTTTGGGTCTAAATCCATAGCTTTATTTACTGATGCGAAGGCTTCTTCCATCCATCCGTCTGGCATCTCTTCTTGAAACCATTCAGCGTTGTTTGCTAGCGAACACGTTTTCCAAGCGTGCGCTCTGGCATAATTTGGATCCGCTTCGATGGCTTTGTTGAAAAAAGATAATGCTTTTTTGTTATTTTCAGCATTAAGAGAGCTCCTTCGGTGATATTCTAGACCCTGCAAGACAAAGTCGTAAGCTTGTAAGTTTTCCGGTTTGGCATTTGCAAGTTTTTTTACTTGATCTCTCTCAACAGACCCCACAATCACGGACACAATTCTCTCGATTATCGCATCTTGCACATCAAATATTTCATCAATTGTTGTGTCAAAATTGTCTGACCAGATAGCCTCTCCTTTTTCTGTTGATAATAAATTTGCGCTTATACGCATCTTGCTTCCAAGTTTCCGAACCTTACCTTCAAGAAGATATCGAACACCAAGTTCGTCACCTATTTCTGAATAAGTTTTATCCTTGGTCGAATAAGAAAAACTTGCGTTACTCGACATTACAAGCAGTTTTTTGTAACGAGACAATGCAGATATAAGGTCGTCAGAGAAGCCCTCACAAAAATAGTCTTGATCCTCGTCTTTGCTCAGATTTTTAAATAACATTATTGCAATTGAGCCGGCATCTTTTTGAGTGATTTTGATTTTAGGTTTTGTATCTGCACTTACTAATGCTCTTTGTGCACCTCGGCATTTTACTACATTATAAGCCTTTACAGGTTGCTTTATGTTTTTGAGGCTAAGTTGGCCGGCATCTTGATAAGAAACTTTTACTTTTAAATTTACAAACTGATAAACACTTTCAGAGATACATATTCCATCGGCAGGTGCCTGTGCCTCCAACCTCGCTGCAATATTAACAGCATCACCAAAAAGATTTCCATCAGAATTCATTACATCGCCTAAGTTAATGCCGATGCGGAAATGCATTTTTTCTTTTTGTTCGAGGTCAAAATTATTTGCTTGAGCTTGCCCCTGAATCTGCACGGCACACTCAACAGCCTTTACCGGACTAGAAAATTCAGCAAGCACACTATCGCCAGCCGTATTGAAAATGCGGCCCTGATTATCTTTTATTGTATGGTCAATTCTTTGACGATTCTTCTCCAGATTTTGAAGTGTGAGTGCCTCATCCTCTCCCATCATTTTGCTGAAGTTCACGACATCAAGAGCCAAAATCGTAGCTAATCTTCTTTCCATCGATAAATTTCCAGTTCCGTGATCAAATGAGTATTGATTTGAATTGTGTGTGATTTAATCGCTTTTTCAAATATTCGAATCAGTTATATATTAGGGCATTCAATAGAAAGCCAAATCTTAAATAGATTACGTTTGTGTTATAAAGTTCGAGTTATCCATTTCTCTTGTCAACTGTCCTTTTCTAGTGATTATCCATCTCCAATTTATTATCTTTACATGATGATAACTCTAATTTTTAATAATAATGGTTGATGTTCAAATTACATATGCTGATTTCTGTTGTTCGGATAATGTGGTTTTGAGATGGATTCATGTAAAAAATTTAGAGATTTGTTGAAAGGGCCTGAACTTTTGATGGCTCCGGGTGTGGCTGATGCCCTAAATGCTCGCTTGGTAGCTGAGGCAAATTTTAAGGCAATATATATGACTGGTTCTGGAACAACTGCTTCCAGACTGGGGATGCCAGATATCGGATTGTTGTCTGTTTCTGAAATGGTAGATAATGCGAGCAGAATAGCTGACGCATCCGAACTTCCTTTGATATCAGATGCAGATACAGGATATGGTGGACCCTTAAATGTATACAGAACAATTCGGATGTTTGAGAAAGCTGGAGTTGCCGGTGTTCATATTGAAGATCAGAATTGGCCCAAAAGATGTGGACATCTCTCAGGTAAAACAATTATACCCGCTCACGAAATGATATCAAAAATCCAAGCTGCCTGCGATTCAAGAGTTAACGATAATTTTGTCATTATTGCCAGAACGGATGCACTAGCTGTAGAGGGTTTGAATTCTGCCTTGGACCGTGCTGAGCAATATGCCGATGTTGGCGCAGATATTATTTTTGTGGAGTCACCATCAACTTTGGAGGAAATAGAAACAATACCCCAGAAAATAAGAAAGCCCACTCTTTACAATATGGCCGCAAGTGGAAAAACACCTTTTCTAGAAAAAAATGAGATAGAGAAATTTGGTTTTAAAGTTGTTATTTATCCGAATTTTGCCATGCTAGCCGCTGTTCCAGCAGTGCGTCACTATCTTTCCGAGCTAAAAAACAGTGGAACAGTTGCGCATTTGGTAGACGAAATGGCTTCGTTTCAAGAGTTATTCAATTTAGTAGGAATGGAAACTGTAAGACGGATGGAGGAAAAATATTCGGTAGATCAAGAGTCGCGCGTGGATTTTTAAATCTGCAATTAAAACAACGAAAATTATAGGATGGATGAAAATGAAAAATATTTATAGATTTGGTGCTGGCGCTATTGCAATCTTCATGTTGCTTTTTATTTCGCCAATGGTAACTGCTGGCTCATGGCCGACTTCTGATGATAAAATCACAATCGTTGTACCTTTCAAAACTGGTGGGAGTACAGACCGACTTGCTCGGAGCATAGCCCAGTATTTGCCGAAGCATCTGAATGGCGCGCCTGTGACAGTAGTGAATAAACCCGGTGCATCGGGCGCTGTAGGTTCGTCATGGTTTTTGAATCAGCCAGATAATGGGCAGACATTTTTGGTAACACACGGCGTTCCATACCTAGCCAATAACGTTTTGTTATCTGATTTGCCAATGAAATGGGAAGACTTTTCTTTCATTAATATCCAATGGCCGCAAAGTTCACTTTTGTTTGTAAATAAAGATGAACCATACAAAACAGCCCCTGATTTATTTGAGGCTATTAGGAATAATCCTGGGAAAATTTCAGCGTCAATTCTGCAAGGTAGCGGAGCTCATCTGCAATTACTTCTAATGATGGATGCCCTAAAAATCCCTCGTTCTAACGTACGTTGGGTAACGTATGAAGGTGGCGGTCCGCAAAGAACAGCAGTAGCTGGAGGAAACGTAACTTTTACTTTGACGGCTGCCAAAGGTTCAAAGGGCATTAAGGATAAAATTACCCCATTGGCGATTAATAGTGAAACTGGACACAGTGCTTTTCCGGGTGTGCCTCACCTGAATTCAGTTTTGCAGGAAAAATATGGTATCACTGTTCCACCGGTGGCTAACACGTATGCTTCGCTGATAGCTCATGCTTCTTTTCCAAAAAATCATCCTGAGCGTTATAAGATTTTTTTGAATGCTTATGAGAAAATGATTAAGTCATCTGAGTATAGAGAGGCAACAAAAAAGGGACTTGGTTCTGAATGGACAGGGCCGAGCGCTTCTAAGCGAATACTTGATGAGGGTTTTAAAACAATGGAAGCATATAAAGACACATATGATAAATAAGAGCTTGTGAAAGTGACTTGTCCTTTTTTAAGGACAAGTCACAAATATATACGAGTAAATGAGGTTTTCATTGTGCTTAGCAAATTAAGAAATGGCCATTCAGCTTTTATAATCTTCGTAATTGCATTCCATCTTTGGTTTTTATTAGATGTGCAATCATCATCTAATAAATTTGAAAACCTAATGTTAATAATCCCTCTTGTAACCGCATCACTGATAATTGGCTTAGGGATTTTAGTTGGTGTTGTGAGGGAGCCAACCTCACTCTCCGGGCAAAACAATTTGCCAACAATTGACCGTCGCATACCACTTCTGATGATAGTACTATGTTTTTATTTTTTTGGTCTGCTTTTTCTGACTTTTGACACAGCAACATTTTTATTCATTCTTTTCTCGCTAATAATTCTTGGTGAACGAAAAATTTGGGTAGGGATTTTATACTCAATCATTGCTACAGCAATATTTGTCTTTGGACTTAAGTTTATGATATCGGTTCCCGTTCCAACGGTCCTTGGTTGAAGAAAGCTTTCAAATGATTGACTTTAGTCCATTTGAGGCCGCTATTTCATTATTATATGCCGATATACATGTTTGGCTTGTTATCGTGCCTGGGTTGCTCCTTGGTCTGGTATTCGGTGCTATCCCAGGACTTTCAATTTCGATATGCATGGCTATTTTTCTTCCAATTACACTCTATATGGACTTTGTTCCCGCAATATTATTTTTAACGGCAATCTTTACGGGCGGTGGATTTGGCTGTGCTATTCCAGCAATTTTAATGAACATTCCTGGCACTTCTGCTTCGGTTGCCACTACATTTGATGGCTATCCCATGGCCAAACGGGGAGACCATAACAAGGCACTCGGTATAGCTTTGGCCTCATCAGTTTTTGGAGCAGGTTTGAGTTATGCCATCCTTTTAATATTCATAGGAGCAATCTCAAATTTTGTTCTGAAACTTGGCCCAACTGAAATGTTTATAGTTGCTTTGTGGGGCATCTCTTTAATTGCTGTTTTACAAGATAACTTTTTTTTACGTGGACTGTTGGCTGGTGTTTTTGGTCTAAGTCTTGGAATGATAGGCATAAGTAATTTGGGCGTTCTGAGAGGGACGTTTGGGAGTGTTTATTTATTTGACGGTATACCTGCGATACCCGCTTTGATTGGAATGTTTGCTGCCTCTGAACTCTTCAATCTTATAAGAAATGATTATTTGGTTGTTGATGAAGAAAAACGAAAAATGAATTTGGGACAGATTGTGATTGGGATGAAGTCAGCGTTTTATCATCCATTCATTATGGTGAGGGGTGGATTGACTGGAACAATAATTGGGGCCATTCCAGGTGTTGGTTCATCAGTCGCTAATCTAATTTCTTATGCGCTTACAAAACGAAAATACAATAAAACTGAAACATTTGGGAGAGGTGATGAGAGAGGTGTGATAGCGTCAGAGTCGGCTAATAGTAGTTCAGAAGGTGGTTCAATGGCAACTTTATTAGCGCTGGGAATTCCTGGTGGTGGAGGCACTGCTATAATGTTAGCCGCATTCGCTGCTCACAATGTGACTGGAGGACCTCGGTTCCTGTCACAAAATACAGATATTGTTTACGCAATCATCTTTGGAAATTTTGTCCAGGTTGGCTTGTTAGCATTAATTGGGATGGGCTTTATTTTTGTAGCAAGCTCAATTGTAAAAGTGCCTTTGCGATATTTAATTCCTACAGTAATGGTCTTAGCCTTGTTGGGATCATATGCACATACCGGCAGTATGGTTGGTCCTGCAACAGTAACCGTATTCTCAATTTTAGGTTGGGTAATGCGCAGATATAATTACCCTGTTGCCGCCACCGTTATAGGCATTTTATTGGCCGATTTAGTCGAGGGAGAACTCTTGAGGAGTTACCAACTTGCTGGTGGGCGTCTATTTCAATATATCATGGACCGCCCCATTACGATGATTTTGTTATTCTTTTTTATGTTGTCTTTATGTATTCCAGCAATTCGAAAATTTTCAAAAACAAGAGCTAAGGCTTGATATCCTGATAGGTATAGTGAATGGCACCTAAAACGATTTTTGAAAAAATTTGGGCAGATCACAAAATCCTAGAGAGCGGCAGCGGCAAGGAGGCACTTTTATATGTTGACCGTCTTCTATTGACAGACTCGTCTTCATTTCATGCTTTTGATGCTCTAGAAAAAGAAAATCATACCGTCAGGCGTCCCAAACAAATTTTTGGTGTTCCTGACCATTTTGCTCCAAGTGATAGCAGGATACTTGAAGATATTGATGACCTAGATCGCAGAGAAAGAATAAAAGATTTACAATTCAATACAAAAAAGTGGAACATAAATCACTTTGGCATTAATGATCCAAGAATG
>CETK01386617.1_pt1 | contig 10034 bp, 10 predicted proteins | sample 361431 | NCBI WGS metagenome assembly CETK01 (sample SAMEA2622452, study PRJEB7988) | marine metagenome | biome: marine biome (ENVO:00000447); feature: surface water layer (ENVO:00002042); material: "saline water (ENVO:00002010), including plankton (ENVO:xxxxxxxx)" | depth 5 m | reverse complement strand
CTTTCTTCCTTCCCTCATCTCTCGTATGTCCTTTATCGTGATGTTGAAAATATCTACCAAATGTATTACTACAAAAACATTGACCATACCATTGTAAACCAAAATATTTATAATTTCTACATCTCCATTGACATACTCTAGCATCATTTCCTGGTCCCCAATAAGCTGTTCTCCATCTATATCGATTTAAATCTCTTCCCCATCTACCACGCATTTTGCTATTTGGTGTTGTTCTGGCAGAATAATCTTTTGTAAATTTTTTTCCATATGGAGCACTCCATCTGGTGCTTAAAGCATATTTATTCATCCACCAATTATCACCGCAATCTTGGAAATCTCCTATATATTGCATATCTTTCTTTGGTGGTTTTCCTTTTTTATCATAAACTTGACCTCCCCAAAAATTACTGGTTCCCCACCATCTCCAACCATTTGATTTATATCTATCTGTTGTAATCGGACAATAACCTGTATTATAACCTGTTGATGTTCTACAACCAAGTCCCGCTCCACCATATACATTTGTAGCACCAAATGAAAAACGATTGCAATTTTTATCTTTTGAGCAAATATCCGCACATTTTGATACAGGCCAATGTCTTGACTGCCACCCATGCCATTTATATCCATACCAATCACAATCTCCTCCCTTTGGATAAGCTTTGGATTTTTCAAAATTAGCTTCCAGACATGTTCCTTTACCTACTTTTCCACTATTATCCTTGCATTTTTTCTTAAATTTCTTCAATGCGGTGTCATCACCAATTTTAAATCTTTTACTTTCACACCAGCCACTCGCTTTTCTACAATAATAATTCTCTCTAGCACCAAAATAATAACTTTGTCTTCTATCATCATTCATCCTTTGTTCTTCTATTAATTTAGCTGGTTTCACATTCATATTCCATAGTTGTAGCTTAGCACCAGATAATCCACAATTTCCCCAACTACAATCGGCTCTTCCATATACAACTACCTTCGTTACATGATATAAATTTGAACCATCGGCTTTCTTTGGCAATTTGACTCTTACCCATTGATTTAAACCACCTAATGTATGAGCTGAATTACCTTTTCTATAAGACATCCACCATCTATTATAATCTTTTTTATTACCATCCATAACACGTTTGGCTGGAGCAAACCACCAATAATAAGATGATGAAGATGATGCTTGTCCTCCACTTAAATTAATTTTACCATTTTGATCATATACTTCAATTTCTTGAACTTGAACATATCCTGTCTTCGATATTTGAACGTGGGTAACGCCTTCTTTTCCTCTAACATCTGGTTTTGTAGCTTCTGTAAAATTCTTATTTGTACAAGGATCAAAATTACAACCTATTGTATGTGTCAATTTTGGACATCCTACACCTCCACGTTTTGGTGGATATAGAATTTTTCTTGTTTTTGTCATTTTACCACCACCACAATCTTCTGTACAAGGACCATATGCTGACCATTTTGATACAACACAATCCTGTGGTGGAGGATATTTATCCAATAAATTATTTAATACAGCATTACAACTTCTTCCACACAAAGAATTACCAGATGAACATCTCGTTTTGATTGTCAATTTTGTTCCATTTATTAAACCTTCATTATCTCCCAAGCTTCTTCTTGATGGATCTGTCGCTTTTCTACCAGGCCATCCAAACCATTTCTTTTGTTCTCCCTGACTCATACCCATTCTTCTTTGTTCTTTGCCACCTTTCACATATTTTGTCCACATAATACCCCACAATCTTTTCTTTGACCTATAATCTAATAAATAACCCCACAATACACCTCCATTCCAATCCATCGTTACATAATCCCCTTCTCTAATTCCATCTGGTTTTGGTGGATCTTGACCATAACACGCCTGAGATGCCGCTTTTTTAGCTGGATATTCTCTAGCATTTAATATTTCTTTATTTGCTGCTTGAACATATCCATTTACCACATTCTTATAATTATCTATATTTTTTAATACATCTTCCTTAACTGAACCACTTAATCTTTCTGGATTCTTTTTCCCGGCACTATCACATCCACCTTCTTTCCATATTTTATTCGCACATAACTTTCGCGCTTCTTTTGTTCTATCATTATATGGTTGTGTATATTTTGCTGAACAAGGGTCTAATGTTGCCTCTTTATTATAACATAATGGATATGCTTTCATTACTGTTACTAAATCATTACTTAATGTTTTCTTATGTAATTCTTTCATTTGAGCTCCTATCTCTTTATAACCTTGTCCTTTTTGCCCCACTAAATCATCAAATGGTTTATTATATGGTTTTGTTCCTGTACAACCTGAATTTTTCCATAATTTTACATAACAATCTCTCGAATGTTTCCCTGTTCCATGATATGGTGTGATACAAGGGTGCTCCTTCGCAAATTGTTTGCATTTCGCTGCTGATAATAACCCTCCACTATAAGAACAACTGTCTTCTTTATATTTTGGTAATAATTTGCTTCCTACTTTTTTCATAGCCATTATCTTCCCTGTTGTTGGACAATAACCACATTTATTTGCTGCTTCACCATATAAATCGCCACAGCTAATTATGTTATTACATAACTCCCTTTCTTGTAATTTTTCGCACCCCTGTCTACTATTCGCATATTTACCCTTTTCACAAACATCTGTTAATGGTGCTGTTCCCTTCTTATTTGATGTTGTATAAGCTCCTGAAGAAGCACAATAACCACAGGAACCATCATCTGGTAAATCACCACATTTCATCGCCATTAAACAAGTTTTTTGATCTTTTGACATATCTGTCTCTTTTAAAGTTTCGCCTACTTGTTTTTCTAATTTTCTAATATTTCCAGACAAATCTACTTTATCTGTTGATTCCCAACCAGCTTGTGATAATTTTTTAAATGTTGTTAATTCCTTATCCATATCCATTATACCTTTCGGATCATCTTCTCTTTGTCCAAAATGTTTCCCTCTTTCCTTTATATAATCCGATTCCATATTAGCCTGTTCATCAAATGATGGTATTTTCTCCATAGTCTCTAAACCCTCTTTATAATTTTCTATCATCTCTCTTCTTTTATCTTTTGTCGAGCCACCATATGTTCTCTTATCAGGCATTTTCTCCATATTAGGAAAAGGAGTACATCTATGAACCTTCCAACATTCATTGTAAATCAAATATATTAATATTGCTCCTGCTATTAATCCTAAAACTAAGAGTTTCATATATTATTTATGAATATTAATTATTTCATATTAATAAATAATTAATTATTTAAATGATACTACTATTTCTACCTCCTCTCTCTTAATACTTTTTGAAGCTGATACTGATAACTCCTCTCTAGTCTTCCTTGTTTGTTTCCCTTTTTCTTTTCTATTTTTTGTTGTACTGTTCCTTTTATTCATATCTTTATTTATGTCATCATAATGTTTTTCTATATAATCTAATATTTTGTTCTCAAGAACCCACCTGAAAAAATTTAATTGTCCTATTGTTGTTTGAACATACGCATCTTCACCATAAGGTATATTAATCCTATCCCAACGACAAAAAGGATCAAATCTTTTTTTCGAATATGCTTTTAATTTCAATTTATAATCTATATACACCTTAAATCTATAATCTTTACCTTGTGTATTTTTTAATATATATACTGTAAAATATTTTTTACTATAGTTAGTAGCAAACCAGTCTATTAATCTTAATGATACTGTTGATTCTCCATTTATTATTCTCAATATCTTTTCTAAATTACCATTTTTATTATAATACTCCATCAGATTATTTAATAATAAACTATTTTGGGTTTGTAAATGTTGTTGTGACATTATACCCATATTTATCTTCTTTCTTTTATATTAAAATTAAATCTATTCTTTTTTAAAATTACTTATTTTTGGTCTTAAAAATTCATCCTGAATTCGTAAATCTTCTAAATAATCATTACCAACCATATATGGATTAATATTCACGCTTGCTGATGGATCTCTACTTGCTATCCTATCCGATACGATTGATTTACTGTTCTCCGCGTTTTTTATCATTGATGTTTCTAATTCTCCTTGTTCAAATGTAGCCTTATTTTCTATTTGCGATTTATACATCAAACTATGTGCACCTCTCCAAGAACTAACTTTATAAACACTACGGCTCATTTATATAATTATATAAAAATTATATAAATATTATCCTCAATTATCAATTATGAATGATAAAGACAAATCTATGGATGATGAAGACAAATCAAAACTTTATTTAATCACTATATTATTAGATTTAGGTTTAATTTATTTATGTACAAAGAAAAATTTACCTTCAATTGATAAACTTTGGTGTTATATCACATTAATTCTTCATTTAATATTTTATTACGGATTATACCATAACAAAACAAATATTCTAAAAACACTACATTACTTTATTTTTATTTTACCATTTTTATCTACTTTTACTAATACAGTGTATCCTAAAATATTATCTTTATTTTTATTAATCACAATTCAATTCTTATGGGTTATTGAAAATAGATGTATTTTAAAACAAAAAGGAGAAACTTTTGGATACGGTGGCACCATAAGTATCGCTACCATAACATTATCTACTATTATATCTTTTCAAATTGGTAAATTAATATAATTATCTCTATAATTAATATATGTTGCAATTAAAACATAGATTAATATCTACTGCTACATTATTAATTCTTGATTTTCTTTGGATTGGATTATACATGGGTTCAAGATACAGCACTATGATTAAAAAAATACAAGGAACTCCTATGAAAACAAACCTTCTATATGCTGCTATATCTTATACTTTAATGGTAATCGGTTTGAATCATTTCGTATTACCAAATATTAATGTAAAAAAGGTTACCATTAAAGATTGTCTTACTTATGGTTTTATGTTTGGATTGGTATTATATGGTGTATATGACTTCACTATAGGTGCTGTTCTTGAAAAATGGAGCATGTCTCTAGCAATCCTTGATGTTTTATGGGGCGGATTTGTTTATTTTATAGCTTGTTACATTCTCAAATTTATAAATTAAATAATATATTTAAATACAATAATTCAATATCTAAATATATGTTCTTTGAAGACGATTATCCCGATCCAGAATTTGTTATGAAAGATAATATCCAAGTTTTATTCTATTATTTATTAGTTTTATTCATTTTTCAATACTATGGAATTATCCGTAGTTAATTTCTTCTTCTTGTTCTCTTCCTTCTACGTTTTCTCTTTTTCTTTGTACGTTTCCTTCCGCGTGTCTTTTTTTTACAAGTTCTTAATTTTTTTCTTAATCTTTTAATTACACTACAATTGCATTTTCTACAATTTTTCTTGCAAACGCATTTTTTTACAGATTTTCTACAAGGACACGGACATCTCAACCTTTTTCTTTTCATTCTTGTAGTACGTTTATATTTTATTTTTCCCCCATAATATACGTTCGCTGTAGATCCTGTAGCATGCAATTCTTTAAATATTTTTTGCATTGCCTTTATCTCCTCTGGTTCCAAGATTTGTTTATTTAATAATTTATTATTTAAATCGTTCCATTGAATAATCATCTGTTCTCTCTTCCAATTCATATCATCTATAACCGGTTTAGCATTTTTATCAAATTGTTTTCTTTTTTCCTCGATAGACATCGCCATTGTGGAAATTTGTTTACCTAATTCTTTTAAATTATCTTTCAATAATTTTTTATCACTTTCATCATTTGTTTTATCCAACATGCCTTTAACATTAATGTATTGTTCGCTTATCATCTCTAAATTTTCTTTCTCTTTTTCTAATTCTGCTTTTTGCTCTCTAGCCACATCTCCAGTATTTACAAGAACAAATCCATTCATTAATATATAATACAAATATTTTATCTTAAATGTTTACATTTATTAGTTCCCATCCAAAAAGCATACCAAGACCAATGATGAGCGTGATCTTTATATTGTCTTAAATAATACTGATAACATCCTATTAATAATAAAATACATAATACTACAAATATGGCATTCATACTATTTTGTATCAACGCAATCTTTTCAACGTCTTTAGGATTATCCAATAATTCTTTTATTTGTTTTACTTTTTCATCTGTAACGACAAAATGCTTTGATACTTCTTTATGAACTGGTGCGTTCATAGCTTTCGTAAATATAGTTCCAAATACTAAAGCTATTGAACCAAGTAAAAATGTTGCTAAAAATTTCCCTTCATTTTTTGTTGATAGTATAAATATAAAATAAATAAGAAGGGAATAATATAAAGATTTTTCCAAATATGGTCTTTTATCCAATGCTTCCATTATATCAAAATTCTCAACAATAAGAGAATCAAAAGTATACCAATTTAAAATGAATGTAAAAATATAAATAGATAAAAATATCATTACGTGTTTTATCCAATTATGATGATTGATGTATCTTTGTAGTCCACAATTCATTAATTCTGAGCACTGACCACTCATCAATACAAAATATAAAAAGAATATACCAAGAGCTACTTGATTTGATATCATTATAAATTATACTAATATTTTTTAATAATGCGCATTTGTTTGGCGAATCTAAATTTCTCGTCATCCATGGTTCCTTTTTTTAAGTTACATTCCAAGCAACATATAACTACATTATCTCTATTATGCCCTTGATCATTATCCAATCTATCCAAAGTCCATTGTTTTTTCTCTCTTATATTTTCATACATCAATTTACAATCAGATTTACAATAATAACATTTTAATTTTGAAACCACTAACTTCTCTAATGTATTCTCATAGCTTATAAAATAGTTTTTATCGTAACACTTTTTCTTTGTATCTTGATTTTTATATCCAGATAATTTACGCTCTACTTCTTTTTTTACAAACTCTTTTCCTTCATATTCTTCATCTAAATACAACCTATTTAATAATTCTATTTGTTTTTTCATATCCATATCCTTGAAAGTTTCTATTTTATTCCATTTATTAGAATCAGCTCGTTTTTTATCTTTTTTGTTTGTTAGACTATCAATATTTCTTTTTCCGGTTATTATTATTTTCTTTGACATATATGTAATATATATAAAACAACATAAACTCTTCTTTATATTATATATATATGAATGAACAATTAGTAGAAACTAAAACACCAGACAAAAAACAAATTAAAAAAAACGAAGAATGTGTTGAATTAAAAAATATTAAATATCAAACGATGCTTATCAATAATAGCAATTCATCTCCTCAGGTAGTCAAAGAAAATATAGAAAATATTGATAACTTTCTAACTATGGAAAAACAACATAATCAAAAACAACCTTGGTGTAAATTAGGTGATGGAACCAAAATAAGAAAATTACATGAATATATTAATGAACTTTGTACAAAAAATAAAGATAACGAAGATAGAAAAAAAAAATTAAAGGTATATTTAAAAAAATGCTTGGAAAGAAAAAAACTCCAAAGAGTAAAAGATGTTCAATACAATGTAAATACTGGTAAAATAATATGTATTCCTGGATTAAAATTCAATAAAGACAAAAATAAATATACTTTAAAAAATGTAGATAAAAAAACGAATACATTAAAATCATTAGCTCCTAAGAGACGAAGAAAAAAGAAGAAGAAAAAAGAAGAAAAAGAAGAATCCGCAAATAAAATATAAAATTGATATAAAAATAAACTTTTATATCAATATTAATTATATGAGAATATGTTCCAATGATTTACCTATACTAAAAGATATTATAAATGAAATTAAGGCACCTAATGACAATTTTCATGACACTACAGATTTTCATGACTTAAAAGAAACAATATGGATTTTTATTGAGGATTTCATTAATAACAATATTGACCAATACAAGGATAAACATTTTGATGAATTAATTCGGGCTTCTGTTTATGAATCTATGTATTGTTGTTATTATGATATATTTGACGAATTAGAATTAAAAATAGATTTAGATAATATTATTGATGAATTAGTTCAAACTTACTTTATAATACATCATAATCCTAGGTCTTATCCAAATACATTTATTCATCATAAACCTGATATAGATAAAATTGATCGTCTATTGGAATATTTTACAACACAAGAACAACCAGAACAAAAAACAGACGCTTGGTATAAATTTCGTTATAATGGATTAACCGCAAGTACAATATATAAAGCTATTGATTCGCAAGCAAATATTAATAGTTTAATATATGAAAAATGTCAACCCGTAAAAATTCGCTCAAATAGTGTAAATATTACATCTGCTTTTCATAATGGTCATAAATACGAACCCTTATCTATTTTATTATATGAAAATTGGTTTGATACAAAAGTTGGTGAATTTGGTTGTATGAAACATAGAGAACATAATTTCTTAAGGGCGTCTCCAGATGGTATTAATATTAAAAGAGATAGTCCTCTTTATGGACGAGCGCTTGAAATAAAAAATCCTGTTAGTAGAAAATTAACTGGTATTCCAAAAAAAGATTATTGGGTTCAAATGCAAATGCAAATGGAAGTTTGGGATTTGGATGAATGTGATTTCTTAGAAACTATTTTTCAAGAATATGAAAGTGAAGAAGAGTTTTTAAAAGATGGAGAGTTATTTAATAAAACAAGTAGAGATAAACATAAAGGTGTAATTGTAATGTTCAATGATGGACAACAACCTATTTATGAATATTGTCCTATTGAATATAATAAAGAACAATTTGATAAATGGTATGATGAAATAATGGATAAACATAGCAATCATTCATGGATCAATAATATTTATTGGTATTTGAAAGAATATTCATTAGTTTTATGTCCTAGAAACAAAAAATGGTTTGAAAATGTTTTTCCACAACTTCAAAATGTTTGGAATATTATCCTTAAAGAAAGAATTTCCGGTCATGAACATAGAAAACCTAAAAGAAAAAAGAAAAAAACAGATCCTTCCCCAAAACAAGTTTTAAAAATACCCACTCAATCATTTGATGAATTATCTATTTGAGTTTTCGCTACAAACCAACCTATTCTACCTTCTTGTATCGCCGGAATACATATCGTTTCTTTCTTTTCTGGTGTTTTTTCATTTCCATATGGACACATATTTGGTCTAAAATCTTTTCCACCGCAAGGTGATTTTGACTGTCTATTATTTGTATATTGTTTGAATGAACTAACATGTGATTTTGGAACTTTTTTTGCTTGTTCTTCATAATTAATTATTTCAGGTGCTCTTCTTTCATATATACTATCTAATAATAACGAATTGTGTGCTTCAGGAAAATGAGGCGAATCTGAAAATCCCTCCATTATTTTTTGACTTTTCTTTTTCATATCCATATAACCTACTACAATTACCACTATCCCTAAAATAAATCCTATAATCAATACAGCTTTTATATGTTCCAATGTAATTATCATATATATATAATTCATGAAATAATTAAATAATTATAACTATTTAAATATTTCCATTATTAATAATATATTATGTCTCAAACTCAGGAAGAATGTGTATTAAAAAGAAATGGTTCCACAGAAACCGTATCTTTTGATAAAATTTTAAAACGTATCAAAACACTTGGCGACGAAGCCGGTGGTTTATCTCTCAATTATACAACATTATGTAGAAAAATTATAGATCAATTGTATAATAAAATACCAACTAGTGAAATTGATGAATTAACAGCACAACAATGTGCTTCATTATCTACCACAAATGATGATTATGGTATATTAGCTAGCAGAGTTCTTATATCCAATCATCAGAAAAATACTGATGACGATTTTTCAGTTATTATTAGTCGGTTATATGATTATATTGATATTCATGGAAACCATCATCCATTAGTAAGTAAAGAATTATGTGATACTGTCATGCAACACCAAGATAGCATTCAATCTTGGTTTGACTATGATAGAGATTATCTTTTAGATTATTTTGGTTTCAAAACATTAGAAAGAGCCTATCTTATGAAAATAAACGGTGTAATTGTAGAAAGACCACAACATATGTGGATGCGAGTCGCACTTGGTATTCACGGCAATGATTTAGATGCTGCCA
>CETK01117430.1_pt1 | contig 10049 bp, 8 predicted proteins | sample 361431 | NCBI WGS metagenome assembly CETK01 (sample SAMEA2622452, study PRJEB7988) | marine metagenome | biome: marine biome (ENVO:00000447); feature: surface water layer (ENVO:00002042); material: "saline water (ENVO:00002010), including plankton (ENVO:xxxxxxxx)" | depth 5 m | reverse complement strand
AGTTTAATTCTTCATCTTCAACCTAACCTTGTTTCTGGAATTGAAAATTGGGGGGAAGGGAGAGAAAATAAAATAAGAAGTAAATTACTTAGAGAGAAATGGACATGGTTTGAAAGAAAATGGTCAAAAGCATCTAATGATACAGGAATTGGAAATCCACTAAAATCAACAAAAGAAAAAGGAAAAAGATATTTTCAAGATGTAACGAAAAAAGTATCAGAGTTAATTGTTGAAATATGTGATATCGATATTAACAATCAATATGAGACTAAAAACTTACATTAAAACTTAAACCAAAAACCTCCTTTAATTGGACTTTTGATATTGCATTATCATCATAAAGAAGATGAACTAATATATTAGTAGAAAAATATTTATTAATATTAAATTCTAAGGTCATCATATAATCAATATCAATATTTAGAGGATTCTCCAGATAATTTTGAAAAATATTTAACTTGTTTTCTAGAAACATATTTTTCATTAACTCGGTTTTAAAATAGAGAGAAATATTACCTCCAGCCTCTAACCTTGTTGTCTTACCTTTCAATACGCCAAAGTAATCTTCACCATCTAACAAGTTCTCAGTAAAAATAGGATTAACTCTTATCTGCCTTGCAGAAAGAAGAGCATAATTAAACCAAAAATTATCGTTTTTTTTATAAAACATACCAACTCCTAATTGAGTATATGCAGGAGATAAAAATTTGGTAGTTAAAGTCCTAATCTGTGAATTAGCAAATCCTGGGGTGTATTCGTATCCATTCGCCCACTGTGATTTCAAATTAAAAATTGCTGAATATGACCACCTACCTTTATTTTTAAGTGCTAGAAGAGAATAAATTTCAAATCTATCTTCATTTTTTTTCACATCTTGGCTTTGATTTTTTACCAAACCATAAGCTCCATCTACCCTATTTATCCACTCAAGGTCTTTTTTCTTCAGAATAAAATCATAATCAAGTATAAGGGTTAAAGATAAATTATTAATTCCACCTGCTACCCAATTTTTATATTGAGATTGATTTAAAAGTGTAGTTATTTTACCCTTTGATAGATAATAAGAGTCTGTAGAAGTCCAGACAGAATCTTTCAAAAGATTAATACTATTTTTTGAGTGAGATAGTATGGGAATAAAAAATAAAAAAAGAAAGAAAATTCTCATTAGATGGCAAAATTAAATATAAATAGACTTTAAAAAAAAATTATTTGGATTGCCATTTATTATGATGAAAGAAGCCGGATTTATCAATTCTCTCAAAAGTATGTTCACCAAAACAATCTCTTTGAGCTTGAACTAGATTCATTGGTAATTTTGATGACTTCAATGAATCAAAATAACTTAATGATGAAAGTAACCCATGAGCAGGTATATTACTATTTATACAGAAAATTGATACCTCTCTAGCAGCAGATTCTGTATCCTTTATCAACTGAGCAATTTCAGGATCAAATAATAAATTTTCAAGTTTTGGGTTTTTTTTGAAAGCAGCCATAAAATTTTCTAAAAGCTTAGCTCTAATTATGCATCCCCCCCTCCAAATTCTACAAATAGATTCAAGATTTAAATTATATGATTTTTCTTTAGACGCTATCTGAAGTTGAGAAAGACCCTGTGCGAATGAAATTATAAATGAAAATATCAATGATTTTTCAACTTGATCTTCATCTATATTCATATTATTTTGAATATCTGACGCATAAATATCACTAGCTTTTTGCCTTAATTCTTTGAAAGAAGAAATAATTCTCATGGAAACGGATGAATCAATTGTTGGAATACTTACTCCAAGATCCATAGCACTTTGTGATGTCCACTTCCCAGTTCCTTTTTGTTTGGCTTTATCCAAGATTTGATCTACGAGATAATTACCAGTCTCATCATCTTTCACATTAAATATGTCACCTGTTATCTCTAGTAAATAAGAGTCTAATATCTTATTATTCCAATCAGTAAAAATTTCAGAAAGTTCTTTGTTGTTCTTATTTAGACCAATTTTTAGAACGTTATAAACTTCAGAAATTAGCTGCATAATTGCATATTCAATACCGTTATGAATCATTTTGACATAATGACCAGATGATGATCCACCTAAATACTCTACGCAGGGATCTTTACCAACTTTTGCAGAAACATCCTCAAAAATTTTACTTATTAGTGCATATGATTCTTTTGAACCCCCAGGCATAATACTTGGTCCATTTCTTGCACCTCTTGATCCACCAGAGACACCAGCACCTAAAAAGTTAATATTTTTTTTCTTTAAATAATTATACCTTCTCTCAGTATCATCAAAATGTGAATTACCACCATCAACAATAAGATCATTTTCTTTTAAATATGGTAATAACCTCTCAATCATTGAATCAACAGGTTCTCCAGCTGGAACTAATAACATTATTTTTCTAGGGGTAGTCAAGCTTTCAATGAATTTTTTATCCGATGTAGTTCCCTCAATATTATAATCAGCCCCATCATTTTTTAAAATATTTATTGAATCCATACTTGAAGAGAGGCCTATTGAAGAATAACCCTTTTCAGCAACATTCAATATAAAATTTCTACCCATTACACCTAGACCAACAAGACCAAAATCAAATTTCATATCGGAAAATTTATTTTAAACAAATATGAATTAAATTTTTTAATAATAAATACAACAAGATTTTTTTGTTTAGATATGTTTGTAAATATTTATTTACATGAATAAAACAGCCAACTTAGTTATAATTTTTGGTATAACAGGAGATCTAGCTAATAGAAAACTTATTCCTGCAATTAATGGTCTAGTTTCAAGTGATTCACTCCCTGGAAACACATATATAATTGGCGGAGGAAGAAAAAATATATCTAATTATAAATTTGATAATATTCATAAAAATTTAAAAGATAATTGTCTTTACCTAAAAATTGATCCTAATGAAAAAGAAGATTTCAAATTACTTAAATATGAAATTGATAAAAAGTATAATAAATATGATTCTTTAAATATAATATACTACTTATCAATACCACCTAGTGCATATTCTATTTTAATTAAAAATTTAGTTCATTATAAGCTTAACACAGAATTAAATGGTTTTAGAAGAGTGATTGTAGAAAAACCTTTTGGAGAGAACAAAAAATCATCTATCGATCTTAATAAAACTCTTAGAGGTGGTTTTAATGAGGATCAGATATATAGAATTGATCATTATTTAGGTAAAGAGACAGTTCAGAATATACTAATATCAAGGTTTTCTAATATTATTTTCAACTCTCTATGGAATAAAAACCATATCAGTTATATTGAGATAACCGCTGCTGAAAGGATAGGTATCGAAAGAAGAGGAGAATACTATGAAAAAGCTGGTGCTATTAAAGATATGTTTCAAAATCATTTACTGGAATTATTATGTCTTATTGCTATGGAGGAACCAAAAAAAAATACTGCAGAAAGCATAAGAAATGAAAAAATTAAATTATTAGATAATATTAGAAAAATCAATTATGAAAAAGATATAGTTAGAGGGCAGTACACAAGATCTGAAAATAAAATCAAAAAGTTCAAAGGATATAGAGATAATATGGGTGTAGATAAAGAATCTATGGTAGAAACATTTTTTGCATGTAAATTATTTATAGATAATGAGAGATGGAAAGATATCCCTTTCTTTATAAGAACTGGAAAAAGATTGCCAACTAAAGTAACAGAGATCGTTGTAAATTTTAAAAAAAATAGTAACGTATTCAATCAAGATCAAAACGAAAGTAACATGTTAATTTTTAGAATTCAACCTGATGAAGGTTTATTAGTGAAATTTAATCTTAAAAAACCTGGAGAAAAAAATCAGCTGCTAAATAAAAATCTAGAATTTCATTATAAAAATCTATCTAATAATAAACTTAATAATGCCTATGAAACATTGATTATGGATGTTTTTAATGGTGATCCTATGTTATTTTCAAGAAGTGATTTTGTTGAAAAAGCTTGGGAGATAGTGGATCCCATAATCGAATCTATAAAAAAAGAGAACCTTAAACTATACGGATATAAAGCAGGTTCGTGGGGACCACCAAAGGCAGATGATCTATTCAGAAATATAAATACTTGGAGGTACCCATGTAAAAATTTAGTAAATGACGGTGAAGTTTGTGAACTCTGATATGGATATTAACATTTATAAAAATACTGAAGAATGCAACAGAAATTTGGCAAAATATCTAATTGAAGAATACCTTTTAAAAAATAAAAATATTGCTATATCAGGAGGATCAACACCTATCGGACTTTTTAAATCAATACTAAAATTGATTAAGATTAAATCTGTGATAAAATCAAATTTTTTCTGGGTTGACGAAAGATGTGTTAGCCCCATATCAAAAGAGAGCAATTACGGGGAGGCTAATAGACACTTCTTTAGTAAACTGAATATAGATAAAAATAAGATTTATAGAATTAAAGGAGAAAATGATGCAGAAAAAGAAGCGATAGATTATTCTAAATTATTAAATAGTAAAGTAAAAACTATAAATAATATTATATCATTCGATCTTTGTCTATTAGGTATTGGTGGAGATGGACATACTGCATCTATTTTTCCTTACGAATTAAAAAAATTAATTAATAAAAATTCTTGTGTTGTTGGAACTAACCCTGACTCAGGTCAGAAAAGAGTTAGTCTTTCAATTAATCAAATTAATAACTCAAAGGAAATTATAATTCAAGCCTGTGGTGAAGGTAAAAAAATAGTTGTAGATAATATTTTAAGTCAAAAAAATAATTACCTAGACTACCCTGCATCTTATATTAAACCTAAATCTAAAAAACTATCTTGGTATCTAGATTTTGATTCAGCTGGAAACTATATGAATTAAAATGAAAAAAATTAATTTCAAATTAGGACCTGGTTTTATTATCACTTCTGCATTTATTGGACCAGGTACAATTACACTCTGTACGTTATCAGGTATAGAATTTGGTTATTCTTTAATATGGTGTATTATATTTTCAATTGCTGCCACATCTTACCTACAAGAATTAAGTGCCCGTTTAGGTATTATTTCTAGATTAGGTTTAGGAGATATTTTTAAATCATATACACATAATACCATTAATAAAGTTTTTTTCATATTTGTTTTTTTGTCATTGTTTATAGGTAATTCTGCATATGAATCAGGAAATATTAGTGGGACAGTTATGGGGCTAGAGACCTTTACTGGAAGTATTTCTATTAACTTACTTAAATTCAATATCAACTTACTTCCTGTTTTTATTTCCATTTTTTTAGTATCGATTATTGCTTATGGATCCTACAAGGTATTTGAGAGAATGCTTGTCTCTCTTGTATTTATTATGAGTTTGACATTTATGGTAACAGCTATTTTATCAAAACCTGATTTAAATTTAATTCTTGGTGGTCTTGTACCTAAAATCAATGACAATAACTTTATCTATGTCATTGGATTGATAGGAACTACAGTTGTACCATATAACCTATTTCTTCATTCATATATTTCAAAAAAAAAATGGAAATCAAAAAAAGATTATAAATCATCAATTTACGATACTCTTCTATCAATATTTATTGGCGGTTTGATATCTATATCAATAATTATTACATCAGCTGGTGCAGGTGGTTTGATAGATGGAAATGAAGTGAAAAATGCTATTGACTTAGGAAAACAATTATCTCCGTATCTTGGTGACTTTTCAAAATATTTTATATCTATTGGATTGTTTTCAGCAGGCATAACATCTTCTATTACAGCTCCTATAGCTACGTCTTATGCATTATCTAGTATTTTTAATTATAAACCAGAATGGAAAGAAAAGAAATTTAAGATAGTTTCTATTATTATAATATTAATTGGTTGTTTTTTTTCTTCTACCTCCTATAATCCAATTTATATAATCAAGTTAGCTCAATTTGTAAATGGTTTGTTTTTACCTATTATAGGAATATCTCTTTTGTGGGCAGTTAATCAGACACATTATCTTGGAAATTACATAAATACCAAATACTATAATGTTATTGGACTTTTGATAATTATTTTATCTATTTTGATTAGTTTAAGAAGTTTGAGCTTATTATGAGTAGATATATTGATCTTAACTGTGACATGGGAGAGTCCTATTATGATAAAATTGTTGGTAACGATTCAAAAATTATGCCATACATAACTTCATGTAATATTGCATGTGGTTTTCATGGCGGTGACCCACAAACTATAGGCAAAACAATTAAACTAGCTATTGATAATAAGGTTAAAATCGGTGCACATCCATCATATTTTGATCTTGAAGGATTTGGGAGAAGAAAAATACATCTAAGTCTAAAAGAATTAGAATCAACTATACTTTACCAAGTCTCAGCAATAAAAGGAATTACTGAATATTACGGAGAAAAACTTCATCATGTAAAACCTCATGGTGCATTATATAATATGGCAAGTATTGATGATAATATAGCTGAGGTGATAGTCCTAACAATCAAAAAAATTAATCCTAACTTAAAACTATACGGACCCTCAAAAATGAAATGGAAAAAAATTTCACAAAAACATGGTATAGAATATGTATCAGAAGTTTTTTCAGATAGAAATTACAATGATAATTTAACGCTGGTCAACAGAAATAAAGAAAATTCAATGATTACAGATATTAATGATTCGATAATTCATTTATCAAGAATGATAAATAAAGGAAAAGTAAAAACTGTAAATAACAAATTAATTGACATTGATGCAGAAACAATTTGTATACATGGTGATCAACCAAATGCACAACTTTTTGCAAAAAGGATATATAATACTTTTAAATCAAAAATCTTAGCATGATAAAAATAGTTCCCTCTGGAGATACTATAATTATTTTAAAAGATTTAAAAAATCTAAAAAGCTCAACTTTAACAAGTTATATTGAAAAACTGAATTTTGATGAAATAGAGGACATCATAAGTTTAAAGAATTCAGTTGGGGTAATATTTAATCCATATAAAACAACATCAAATAAGCTCATTAAAAAATTTAAAAGTAATATTTCAAATAAAAGATTTACAAATAAAAAAAGCTTAAAAACCTGGAAAATACCTATTTGTTATGATGAAGAGTTTGGGATCGATTTAAATGAAATTTCCAAAAATTGTAAATTAGATATAGCTCAAATTAAAAAAAAACATTGTTCAGTAACCTATGAGGTCGATCTAATAGGTTTTTTACCTGGATTTCTTTATCTAGGAAATTTAGTAGAATCACTATATACTCAGAGAAGAAATAACCCAAGAACTAATATCCCAAAAGGTTCTGTAGGAATAGCTGGTAATCAAACAGGAATCTATAATATAGAAAGTCCAGGAGGATGGAATATAATAGGAAGGACTCCAATAAAACTTTTCGATAAATTAAATAATCCTCCAATTTATATAAAACAAGGTGATAAAATAATTTTTGAAGAGATAACAAAAGAAAAATTTTATAGTTATAGAAATTGAAAAATACAGTAGAAATTTTAAGACCAGGAATCCACTCATCTATTCAAGATTTAAGAAGAATTGGATTTAAAAAATATGGCATACCACAAAGTGGTCCTATGGATGAGTACTCTCATATATTAACAAACTGGTTATTAAATAAAGATATTAACTCAGAAACTATTGAAATAACCTACTATGGACCTAAAATCAGAATAAACTTTGACACTAAGATCGCAATATTTGGTTCTAATTGCGATGCCTATTTAAATGATAAAAAAATAGAAATAGGAATTTCAATTTCAATCAAAAATGGGGATATAATAGATATAAAAAATTGCATAGATGGAAATAGAGTTTATTTAGGATTTTCTGCAGACATGAAATTAAAAAAAATATTTAATAGTTTTTCGACTTATGAAAAAATAAATATTGGAGGGATTTCGGGTCAAAAACTAAGTAATAATGATATTATTTATTTTAAAAATATAAAAAGTCCTTCAACCAAAAAAATACCATCTTCTTTTATAAATAGGTATGATCAGACTAAAATAATACGGATAATAGAAGGAATACACTTTGATAAAATTCAAAATAATTTGACTTTAATAGATAATCAATTTCAAATATCATCAAATAGTGACAGAATGGGTTTGAGATTATTAAATAATAAAATCAAACTAAATAATTATAATGAAATTGATAGTACAGTAGTAACCAAGGGTACCATTCAAGTTCCAAGAGATGGAAACCCAATCATTTTAATGAGTGATTCTCAATCTACAGGAGGATACCCAATTATTGGAAATATTTGCAAAATAGATATATCAAAGATTACTCAAATTAAACCTAATAAGAGAGTTAAATTTAAAATTATAACTATAGATGAGTCAAATAGAATTCTTGACTATGAATTAAAAAAATTCAAATCTAAACTAGACATAAACTTGTCAACCTAATTTATTTTTTAGTATATAGAATTCAGATTTCAACTCTTTTAATCTGTTAATGGCATCTTCTCCTGGTTTCTGATCAGCTCTACTTAACATTGACTGTAAATATCTAATTTGATCAATTAACATGGGTTGCATGTATGTACCTTTATCTGTATTAAGTTTTTTTGATATTGATAAATACTTTTTATTTTTTGGCTTATTGATTAATATTTTTGAGACTTCGTCCTCAAAAAGTCTAACTTCTGTCATAAAATCTCTAATTTCAATTAAAATCTTTTCCTGTTCTTCATAAACCTCAGTACCCAAATCAATTCTTGGATCAGATATAATTTCAAGATTTTCAGAAAAAGAAGTACCATCTATTGTTATGGTGACCTTATACTTTCCTGGTTTAACTAAAGGACCATTTCTATATGAATACCTAGAATCTTTATTCCAGGAGCCTCTGTGTCTCATATCCCATTTGAAACGATTAACACCAACTTTTTTTGATATATTATTATTTAAAATATAAGTAAATTCGTTTGTAGACATCTCATAATTTTCAATATCATCATTACTTGAAACAGATGAAACATATGAATTAATTACATTATCTTCTAGATCAGTAATCTTAATAAAAACTTCCTCAACTAATTCATTTGATATCTTATAATCAATATCAACAGAGGTTTGTGGGTAACTGACATGATTATTATTTAATGGACGATTTCTATATCTGATTGTATTTTCAATTGGATATAAAATCTGATTATCGCTAAAACTAAAAGTTCTTAAGTAAGAAATATTATCCATTATCCAGAATGACCTTCCCATAGTGGATAAAACAACATCATTTCTATGAATTTTAATATCAGTTATAGGAGTAATTGGTAAATTTTGTTGGAATGACTGCCAATTATTACCATCATCAAATGAAACAAACATTCCAAATTCTGTACCTGCAAATAACAATCCTTCTTTCTTTGGGTCTTCTCTCAGTACTCTAACAGGATAATCTACTGGAATTCCTTTGGTAATAAGATCCCATGAATCTCCATTATCATAGGTTCTGTATATATATGGTTTCCAATCACCAAGTTGATACCTTAGAATAGTAACAAATGCCTTAGATGGATTGTGGTATGAAGGTTCAACAGAATCAACCCTACCTCCTTTTATGTTTCTATTTGGAGTAACATTTTTCCAGTTTTTACCTCCATCATATGTTACGTGTACAGGTCCATCGTTGGCACCAACCCAAATTAACCCTTTCTTAAGTGGTGATTCTCTCACAGAATATATTGTACTGTAGAATTCTTCGCCTGTGATATCTCTGGTTATAGGCGACCCAGAAATAACTTGTTTATCTGATTCAAAAGCTGTCAGATCAGGTGATATGGTCTCCCAAGTAACTCCATCATCTTTAGTAACATGAAGAAACTGAGAAGCATGATAAATTATATCAGAATCATGGGGTGATACATGAATTGGAGATACTCTCTGAAACCTGTACTTAAGATCTTTAGGATTATGTCCATACATATTCGATGCACCAACATAATACTGTTTTTCCTGACCGGTTTTTTTATTATATACCCCAAATCTACCTTTACAGTTAGAATAAACAATATTTGAATTACCAGGTTTTGGAACTGCAGG
>CETK01005284.1_pt1 | contig 10051 bp, 21 predicted proteins | sample 361431 | NCBI WGS metagenome assembly CETK01 (sample SAMEA2622452, study PRJEB7988) | marine metagenome | biome: marine biome (ENVO:00000447); feature: surface water layer (ENVO:00002042); material: "saline water (ENVO:00002010), including plankton (ENVO:xxxxxxxx)" | depth 5 m | reverse complement strand
CACAGGAGGAATACTCTCTAAAAAAGAAGTTCCTATTTATTTTCTACTGATTTTTATGTCCAAATCAATCTCTAAATTGTACAAAAATAATTATAAAAATAATTTGCATTTTCTATAAAACTTCTATACAACTTTAATCATGTTAAATATTAAGGAGAATACAAAAATGACTACAACTAAAATGAAAGCTGAAATGCAAGGTGTTAATTATGACATCAGATTATTAAATGCTTTAATGGAAGCTGACAAAGACTACAGACACATCTTTCAATCTCATGTTCACAAATCAAGATGGAACAGAGTAGTAAAACTTTTATCTCAAAGATATGGAGTTGAAAGATTTGATATTAATTTCATATTAGCTAACAACAGTCCATCTTTTGGTGGCGAAGATGGAAAAAAGTTTGTTAGACCAAATCCATTAAGAATGGAGATTAAATAATATGGCTTTAGTAATTACAAAATGTTAAACGAAATACTTACACTAATTGTTCATATAGGAATGATTGGTTTCACACTTTATTTTGTAAAGGAGTTATTCAATGAATAGACAAAAACTTGCAGAGGTAAAATACAACTTACAAGGTCAGCTTAAAATGAAACTTCATAAATTAGAAGTTCATGCAAAAGAAGTTGGTGGAATAGCAGATGAGTTTTTATCTGGTTATTTACAAGCAATAAAAGATTTGGGAATACTTGTACCAGATTGGAAACATGAAAGTGTTTCTAATGAAAACAATCCTAAAGTATTTCCAGATGAGGAAGGAGAGACAAATGACAATAATTGAATTTACAGGTAAGAAGAAATCAGAAAAGTACACAACAATTCGTGTAAAGACTTCTGATATTGATAAGATCAAAAAGGCTTATCAAAAAAAAGATATGACTGCCACTATGCACGATATCTTTACACAAATGACTAATACTTGTTTTCTGGATAAAAGATAATGCCAGAGGAATTAAAACCATTTATGCACATAATTTATAGACTTTACATAAATTATGGTGAAAAAGAATATCCAATATGTTCACAGGAGAGGATAACAATAGATGAAAAAACTATACTTAATTATGCTACTGATCTCGTCATGCGGTTACAACCCCGTGATTGATTCAGCAGGAAAGAGTGGCAGTTTTGATGAGTCAAGAGCAGATCAGATTACAAATGATCTTCAACATTGTAAAACACTAGCAAAAGAAAATACCAATAATGTACTAGAAGGATTTAAGGTTGTGCATAATTGGTACATAAGACCATCTTTATTATTTTTACCAGATAAAGCTGAGTATGATTACAAACGAATGGTAAACAAATGTATGACTCTAAGAGGTCATGCAGTATTAACAGGAGAATAAACTATGGAAAAAAGAAACGACTATCTAATCAAAGCATTAGAAAAAGCAAGGAAGGAATTTAAGGAACTTAAAAAGTCTGGAAAAAATAATTTCTTCAAAACTGCAGGTGGTAAAGCACATGAATACAGTACACTAAATGATGTGTTTACAGCTTGTAGAGATGCCTTAATGAATAACGATCTCAACATTATGTATAATCTTTCATACAATGAAGGTATGAATTTTTTGACTACAACATTACATCATGTATCTAGTGGTCAGAAAGAAACATCAACATCAATTTTAGGTAATGCTCAAATGACAAGTCAAGCACTTGGATCAGCAATTACTTATATGAGAAGATATCATATTCAAGCTATGTTGAACTTAGAAGGTGATTTTGAAGATGATGGTAATGAAGCATCTAATAAACCTGCACCAAAAAAACAAACTACATCACAAGTGCTAGATGACAATATAGGGGGTTTAGAATTATGACAAAGGTTAATCTTACTTTATTTGTTAATGAGAATAAAAAAACAAATCCATTAGCACCACCATATACAAACAGTAAGTTTCAACCAAAACACGATATAGTGTTGAAAGCTGATACTGTGTATGAAATGTCATTGTTTAAGAACACACATGACTTCGATAAGAACCCATATATAGATAGAGAGGGAAACCCAACACACAGGTTATCAATCACTATTAGAGAAAGTGAGTATTGGGCAAATCAAAGGGAAGTAGTAGAAAAAAACCTGCATCATATCACAGAGGAACAACCAAAAGCAAAACCTGTTGATCTTGATGATGACATTCCATTTTGATTAAAGACAAAAAATTTATGATTTGGGCATTGAATAGATTTAACTGCTATTCTTGCTCAATCATGAATTACGACAATTACAATCAACTCCAATTTCACCACATTCAGTTAGAAAGAAACAAACATGGTGGTGCATTAATAAGAGATGATAGTAATGGTGTGGTTTTATGTTTCAACTGCCATCATAAAATTCACACTAAATACGGGGAAAAGAAGTTCTGGGAAATGCTTAATGTAGATCCAAGAATAAAAGCAAAACAAATGTATGTTGAATACAAGGAGATATATAATGAAAAAAGGAAGCCAAAACGAAAGAATACTAGATCATCTAATAGAAAATAGATCGATTAACCCATTACAAGCACTTAATTTGTATGGGTGTTTTAGACTGTCAGCAAGAATATTTGATCTCAAAGAACGAGGTATAAATATTGAAAAACACACAGAGAAAGACAGAAACACAGGTAAAGAATATGCTGTCTATACGCTTATTGGAAGATAGTGCCACTATTTTCAAAGGATCAGCTAAAATTAGTGGACTGCTTGGACTGTAAGAAAAAATATTCGAAAGCTATGTGTATGATTATAGTTCAAGAAGTTCACCATTCATATCTTCAGAGATTATGTATAAAATGTTTCAACAGGAGAAAAAAAGATGGCAAAATTACCTAAGATGAATTTATTTATAGATGCATTTAATTCAGACACAGTTTTTCTTACAGAAGAAGAACTTGGTCTATATATGAGAATGATTTTTTATGCTTGGACACATGATGCTTATTTACCAAAGGATAAAGAAATAATTTATTGTTTACCAAAGAAACCTAATGATGCTCTAGTTGATAAGATATTAAAATTATTCTGGACTGAAGATGATAAGGGGTTTTATCAAAAAAGAATGTTGAAGGAATATGAATATGCTATGGAAGTATCATTTAGAGCAAGTGAGAATGCAAAGAAACGCTATGCCACCGCAGAGCCACCGCAGAGCGAGTGCAGTAACACTATAACTAGAACTATAAAGACTAATACTATAACTAATAAAGATATATATATAGATCAATTTAAAGAGTTTTGGGAATTAGTAAGTAATAAAGTCAGTAAAGGACAAGCTAATAAGAATTATCAAAGATTAGACAAAGAATGGGCATTGCAACCAAAAGAACTAGCTGAAGCATACAATGATTATTACAATTCCATTTCAGAGAAGAAGTATGTAAAACAACCTGCATTTTGGTTATCAGCAGAGAAGTATTTAGACGAAAAACCCAAAGAATACAGTAAAAAAGAAGAAGATAATTATAAATTAAAATCTTATGTAGAGATGTATCGTAAAGGAATTAGATTACCTATTTGGAGTAAACAAGACTTAGACAAACTTGAAGCACTTGCAAAACAAACTAATTAAACTATCTTTCAGACATGGAACATGAGCCACAACCAGAACACTATTTAATTGTTGAGGAGAAAGATGGAACATTCTCAGCTTTTATTAGATACGCAAACTTTGAAAGCAAACAAGATGCTGAAAAAGGATTGCAGTTAGTAATGGATCTCATGGGGTTTAAATTGCAACCGAATATAACTTATCATTAATGGCAAGACCAAAAGAATATAATATCAATCCAGAAGAAATAATTAAATTAGCTAGTTATGGTTGTACTAATACTGAAATAGCTGATTTCTATGGGTGTAGTGAGAACACTATAAGGCGTTATGGCGAATATCTGACAAAAGGTAGAAGTGAAGGTAAAATCAGATTACGAAAGATACAATGGCAGATAGCTGAAAAAGGAAATGCAGTCATGGGTATCTGGCTTGGTAAGAATATTTTAGGTCAATCAGACAATGGAATGATGGAAGATGATGATACACCATTACCATTTAATGTAGAGTGATACAGCTTTACAATAATGATTGTTTTGATGTTTTTTCAAAAATTGAAGATAATTCTATAGATCTTATACTAACAGATCCACCATATGGCACAACAGCTTGTAAGTGGGATAGTATAATTCCATTTGATCCTATGTGGAAAGAGTTAAAAAGAATTATTAGAGATAGTGGGTGTATTGCTTTATTTGGTACAGAGCCTTTTAGTTCTAAATTAAGATTATCTAATTTAAATTGGTTTAAATATGATTGGATTTGGGAAAAAAATAAAATTCATGGATTATTTAAAAATCAACCAAGAAGATCTTTTGAAATAATATCAATTTTTTATAAAAAACCACCAATTTGGAATGAAATTAAAATTAAACGAACAGAAAAAGAATATAAATTATGCAAAAGAACAAAAAACTCAAAAACAATAGGTTCAGTTCATAGACCAAATCAAGAATTTATTTTAATTAGAAAATCTCTTGAAGATCAATGGTATAAAAAACCTATAAATATTTTACAGTTCAATAAAGATGATATTAGAAATGGCAAACAACACCCAACGCAAAAACCATTAGCTTTACTTGAATATCTTATTAAAACCTATACTAATGAAAATAATATTGTTTTAGATTTTACTATGGGATCTGGTTCAACAGGAGTGGCTTGTAAAAATTCAAATAGAAAATTCATTGGCATTGAAAAGGATAAAGAATACTTTGAAATAGCAAAAACAAGAATACACAATGCCCTTATCTAAAGCACAAAAAGAAGTATTTACATCAGAGGCTAGGTTTAGAGTTCTTATTACAGGCAGAAGATTTGGTAAAACATTTTTGGCTTTGAATGAACTAGCTAAGTTTTCAAGATATCCAAGAAAAAAAGTCTGGTACATAGCACCAACCTATAGAATGTGTAAAGACATAATGCTTGATCCATTGGTCGATAAAATGACAAAACATAAATGGATTAGCAAGGTAAACTATTCTGATCTTACAATATCACTTAGAAATAAATCACTAATACAGCTTAGATCAAGTGAGAACTTTAATGCTTTGAGAGGCGTGGGATTAGACTTTATTTGTATTGATGAGTTTTCAGATGTAGATGAGAGAGCATGGTTTGAAGTTCTAAGACCAACATTATCAGATAAATCTAAGGAAGGATCAGCATTGTTTTTGGGTACACCTAGAGGATATGGTAATTGGAGTTATAATTTATTTACAAAACATGAGTCTGATAAGAATTGGCAATCATTTCAATATACTACATTAGATGGTGGTCAAGTATCAGCAAACGAAATAGACCAAGCTAAGAATGATCTTGATGATAGAACATTTAGACAAGAATACATGGCTTCATTTGAGAAATATTCTGGGCAGATATATTATAACTTTGATAGAGAGCAGAATGTTATAGAACAATATGCACCTACAACTAATTCAATACACATAGGCATAGATTTTAATGTTGACCCCGTTTCAGCAGTTATATCAGAAGTAAAACAAGATAACTTGTATGTGTATGATGAAATTGTCATTTACAGTAGCAATACTGACGAACTTGTTGAAGAAATCAATAATCGCTACTCTGGAAAACATATATTCGTATATCCCGATCCTGCATCAAAGCAAAGGAAAACAAGTGCAGGTGGTAAAACAGATTTATCTATATTAAAAAACGCAGGGTATAATGTAAGAGTAAGGAACGCACACCCATTGATTAGAGATAGGATTAATGCAGTAAATACAAAACTAAAAAATGCAAAGGGAGTAAGAACATTATTTATTGCAAATAACTGTAAGAATGTGATAAAGAGTATAGAACGACAAATTTATAAAGAAGGAACGAGTTTGCCAGATAAGGAAAACAATTACGATCACATGAATGATGCACTAGGATATTTAGTTGAGTTTTTATACCCAATCAAAAGAGATTTCAAACCCTCACCACCACAGAGGTTCAGTTAATGGCAAGTTATAAAAGAGATTTTTTAACAGCTAGACATGATGATTATGAGTCTAAATTTAATGATTGGAACTTTCATTTATTATCATATTTAGGTGGTCAAGATTATCAGAATGGTTATCTACTCAATAGATATGTTCTAGAGTCAGATGAGGAGTATATCAAGAGAATGAATAATACCCCTATTGATAATCATTGTAAGAATGTAGTTCAAATCTATTCATCATTCCTATTTAGAGTTCCACCCACAAGAAACTATGGCAGTCTATCTGGTGATGAACAACTTAATAATTTTTTGAAAGATGCAGATTTAGATGGTAGATCCTTTGACAATATAATTAGAGAAATGCAAATCAATGCTTCTATCTATGGAACTTGTTGGGCAATCATGGATAAACCTGCTGTGCAAACAGAAACAAGAGCAGAAGAAATACAGCTTGATATCAGACCATATATATCTGTTTACACACCAGAGAATGTTTTGAATTGGCAGTTCCAAAGAATGATAAATGGTAGATATGAATTAGTATCACTAACACTATTAGAAAACTTACAAAATGATGTAGCAACTATTAGAGTATGGACAAAAGAAGATATATCTACTTTGATGGTAAAAGATTTCAACAAAGGATATTCCACATCTCAACCAATACTTGTAGATGAAATGCCAAACATGATTAATGAGATACCTGCTGTAATTTTATACAATCAGAAGTCACAAAAACGAGGTATTGGTATTAGTGATTTACAAGATGTAGCTGAACTACAAAAAGCTATCTACAATGATTATTCAGAAATAGAACAACTTATCAGATTATCTAATCACCCAAGTTTAGTCAAAACACCTAATGTAGAGCTAGTGCAGGTGCAGGATCTATAATTGAAATGCCAGAAGATATGGAACCAAACTTAAAACCATACATCATACAACCATCATCACAATCACTTGATGGCATCATGTCTAATATTCAAATGAAAGTAGATGCAATCAACAGAGTCACACATATGGGATCAGTAAGAGGAACAGAAAAAACAATCAACTCTGGTATAGCTTTACAAACAGAGTTTGAATTATTGAATGCAAGACTATCAGAGAAAGCAGATTATTTAGAGAATGCAGAGGAACATATTTGGAGATTGTTTGCTAAGTGGCAAGATAAAGAGTTTGATGGTGAGATAGAATATCCAGACAGCTTTAATCTTAGAGATTATTCTGCTGATCTACAGTTCCTACAAGTAGCAAAAGCATCTGGAGTTTCTTCTGATACTTTTGCAAAAGAAGTAGATAAACAAATAGCAAGAGCAGTTGTTGAAGATGATGATAAATTAGCAGATATTGATAGTGAGATAGAAGCTAAACCAAGACCAATAGGACAGTTCTCAACACCTGCAATAGAGGGTGAAGAAGTTGCCGAAGGGTAAAAGACGCAAAGTTCCAAAGGATAAGAAAACAGGTGTACCCAAGAAGTATTTATCTGGACTTAAAAATGAAGAAGAAAGAAAGAAAAGAGCCAGACTTATCAAAAGAGTTTCAGCATTATACAAAGCAGGTAAACGCATACCTGCATCTTTACTAAGGGCAAGGACAAAAGCATAATGGCAGTCAAAAGAAAACCCTTATCAGCATCAGTTCAAGCAACACTTAAAAGAAAAGCAAAAGCATCAAAGAGATACACATACGGAACATTAGCCAAAGTATATCGTAGAGGACAGGGTGCGTTCCTATCAGCAGGAAGTCGTAGAGTTCCTATGAGTGCTTGGGCTATGGGTAGAGTCAATAGCTTTCTTAGAGGATCAAGGAAGCATGATTTAGATTTAAGAAAGAGGAAGAAATAATGGTAAAAGTAGCATCAATCAAAAACATCATCAAAGATCTAACACCAAGACAGCAAAGAACTATGCGTAGTCATGCCAGACACCACAGTTTAAAGCACATGAGGTCTATGGCTAGGTCTTTAAAAAATGGCAAAACATTTGGTCAAGCACATACTACTGCTATGAGAAATGTTGGAAAGTAATGCCTTTAATAAAAGGCTACAGCAAAAAATCTATTGATAAGAATATCAGAACAGAGATGAGGTCTGGTAAATCAAGGAAACAAGCTGTTGCAATAGCATTATCTGTTGCTAAAAAAGCAAAGAAAAGAAGAAGAAAATAATGGCAACATATCGAGGTAGATCAGTTAAATTAAATAAACCATTTAGAACACCAAATAAAAGCAAGAAGTTTGGAGTCTATGTAAGAGATAGATCATCTGGGAATGTCAGAATAGTTAGATTTGGTGATCCTAATATGAAGATAAAGAAGAATATTCCTGCTAGACAAAGGTCATTTTTGGCTAGAATGGGTGGTGTTTTGAAGCAAGTAAAAGGGCAAAAGTCATTATCTCCTGCTTTTTGGTCAATAAAAGCATGGAAAAAAAGTTTTCCTCTCTAGTTGCATTCCTATAAAAAATATATACATTTTCTATATGTTAAATAATAAGGAGATATAAAAATGAAAGTTCTAATAGCCTGTGAATATTCAGGGATAGTAAGAGAAGCATTCAAAAAAAAAGGACATGATGCTTGGAGTGTAGATATTTTACCAACAGAAATAGAAGGCAATCATATTCAAGATGATGTTCTAAACCATATTGATAAAGGTTGGGATTTGATGATTGCACACCCACCTTGCACTCATTTATCAGTAAGTGGTGCTAGATGGTTCACACAAGGTTATAAACCTATTTCTTTAAGAAATGATGCTATAAATTTTGTAAAAAAATTGTTTGATGCAAAAATAGAAAAAATTGCAATAGAAAATCCTATCTCAGTTATATCTTCATACATAAGAAAATCAGATCAAACTATACATCCTTATCATTTTGGAGAACCACATATGAAAGCAACTTGTTTGTGGCTTAAAAATTTACCTAAATTAAAATATACAGATGTTGTAGAACCAGAGTTTGTATATAGTGCTAAAGGAAGAAAATGGTCTAAATGGTTTTGGGAAACATCATGCTTACCACCTAAAGAGAGAGGCAAAGCAAGAAGTAAATTTTGGGTTGGTATTGCTAAGGCTATGGCAGATCAATGGTCATAATATAATTGATTATTTTTACATAACCCTATAATTCTAGGGTATGGCAGACGCATTCAAAGACAGTTTCAAACAATTTGCAAATAAAAAACAGCAAATACTTTCAAGATTAGCTGATACTCACGAAGAAAGAATAATAAATACATTAAAGAATTTAGAAGATGAGATAATTGCTGATCTTACTAGATTGACTGATGGTGGTGTCAAACTCAATACTAGACTTGCAATAGAATTAAGACCAAACCTTAAAACATTAATAGAGCAAAACTTTTTAAAAGAAGCAGATGGTATTGTTTCTGAATATGATGAAATAGTAAAAGAATATCAAAGATTTATTAAGCCTTTACCAATACCAGAAACATTCAAAACACTTACAAAACCAGATCTAAGAGTCATCAATGAACTAAAGATACTTTCATTCTCTGGGTTCGAAGATGTAGGTAATAGATTTTTAGATACAATAGCAAACGAAGTGTATCAATCTTCTGTGACAGGCAGACCATTCAACGAAATGGTTAAGAACATCAGAGGGCAGATTAGTGGTGTATACCAAAGATCAAACGAGAACGCAGTTAATAGACTTGTAGATTATATAGATAAAAATAGATATTCAGAGAATGCACAGATTATTGCAAAAGTAAAAAATGCAAGAGAGATACTTCACACTAAATATGCTTCAGATATCCTAGGCAACAATATGAGAAGATATGCAGGGCAAATAGCACAAGATAGTTTGATGCAGTTTGATGGTCAGTTTACTTTATACAAAGGTAAAGAAGCAGGTATTACCAAGTATCAATATGTTGGAACAAATATTACTACAACCAGAGATTTTTGTAGAAGATATTTAGATAGAGTTTTCACAGAAGAAGAAGCTAGAGAGATATGGCAAGGATCATGGAGAGGTAAGTCTGGCACAGATCCATTTATCAATAGAGGTGGCTATAGATGTAG
>CETK01075222.1_pt1 | contig 10075 bp, 6 predicted proteins | sample 361431 | NCBI WGS metagenome assembly CETK01 (sample SAMEA2622452, study PRJEB7988) | marine metagenome | biome: marine biome (ENVO:00000447); feature: surface water layer (ENVO:00002042); material: "saline water (ENVO:00002010), including plankton (ENVO:xxxxxxxx)" | depth 5 m | reverse complement strand
ATAGAGATTTCTGGAATCCTCTTCCTCTAGAATAAATAGATTGAATAGATTTTATAGATTAAATAGATTTCAATAATCAAAAATTTTTTTTATTGTTGTTGAAATATTTTTATTTAAAATTGAAAAAAGAATCATATTTATACCTACATTAAAATGAGTTATCAAGCACATGATAACTTAATTATTGATGAATATAATCTATGTAATGATATAGCGGTTGGTGATATAGATTATCTACAATCTATACTATTTAATAGACAATTATCTTTAGATTATATATCTAATATCATAAATTATAATTATTACATAAAAGAATCAACTGAACATAATTTTAAAGACCTTAGTGTTAATTTAATTCATTTATCTGTAATTCATAAACAATATTGTATTTTACGATTACTTCTAAGCTTTTATGGTGATTGTGAAATTAAAGATAGTAGGGGCAATAATGCATATCAAATCGCATTAATTTTAAGAGATGAAACTTCCATAAAAATCTTAGAAGGTAACATGTCTAGATATAGTATTATGTATTATAGATATATAACATTAGCAAATACTAATATATTAATTGATGAAAATCTTTATGTTTATGATACAATTGATAAAACTAATATTAAAATGATTGAAAATAAGAAAGAAAATTTACGTCATTTAATCAATACTATAATTAATTCTAGACAGACAATAAATAATAATGATACAAATATAATAGAAAAATATGTTAATATAGGAATTAATTATCCATTTCATATAGATATACATGATTATTTCAAATCAACATTAAAAAATAGAAATATTATTGAACTTTATAAAAAAAATCCGTATTTAGCTAAATTATTAAATATTGATGAGCTAAGATATAGATATACTGAACTTGGTATTACTCTATTATATATATTTGAAAAAAATAAGGCATCTAATTATTACTTACCTATTGAATTATGGATTTATATATTTAAAATACTTCTACAATATTATCAAAATTCAAACGTTTTAATTGCTCCTAAAGTTAATGATAAAGATGATAAATTAATATGCACAGTACTTCCACGTAAACGCTATTAAAATAGTAAATTATATGTAAAATGTTTTACTAAAAATTGATTTTTTTTATAGTTTTATCTAATTATAAACTCATTGAAATGGCTTCTAAAACAATTTCAAAGAGTATTCCCCCATACAAAAAACAAAAGAGAGAGAAAATAGAAAGAAAGGTACCTGGATGGAGTTCTGAAATATTTACTCCTAAACATGTAATAACTCTAGATAAAGATACACAGCAACTAAAACTAAACGATTTTTGTACAAAAATAAAAGAAAAATATAACCAACTATGTAATGGTAAAGATTTTGTACCAAATGGTAAATTCACTCTTGTAATGCCTATATCATTTGGTAGCGAAAGACGTAAAACAATACCAGATGGTTTTCAAGACTGGGCTGATAATAATATAATGATACCAATGCTAGAAATAATATTTGGTAAACATCGTATTGATTATATTAAATCACATCTAATGGCTTTTAAAATTAGAACAGAACCTGTTAGTGAAAATGCTGATCATTATGGGAAACCAATATATCATTGGCATGTTGATGCTAAAATTGGTATTGAACAACCAAAAAATAATTCACAAATAAGAATAACTAGAATTCTAATTAATATAGGTGGTGGCGATGAAGGCTCTACTCTTTATCTTAAAAATCAGCCTCGGGGTTTTAAAAAGCAAACAAATGTAATGGAGTATCTAAAGAGTCGGTTTAAAGAAGTAGGTGTTAGTACTGGTAAACTTAGAGAATTATTTGAAACACCAGATGAAGATGTATTTAGAGCAAAACCTGGACAAGTATTTATGCATAAATCTCATTCTTCTCATGGTGGATATCCTATTCATGCTGAAGCAAATCCTTCTCCTAAAGGAAGAACACTACTTGCTATAGATCTGAAAGACGTTAATGATGTAATTACACCCGATAAACTATTTTCCTAGATACTATAACGAAAAAATAATAATTTTTTTTAAAATTGAATTAATTATTTACATTTTTTAAGTTAAAAATGAATACGTCTAGAAACGAAACCAATACGTGTTATTTTACCATGCTAAATGAAGCATGTAGACAAGTTAACCAAAAAGAAAATGATAAGCAATTAAAGGAAATGTCTCCTTATGAAATGATTGAAGACATAAATAGCTTAGATTTTAGAACGGATATGTCTGAACCTTTTGATTATTCAATTCAAGATGCTACTTCTAACAAAAACCAAAAACTAGTGCTAAAAAAGTCAAAGGTTAAAGAAATGATACAGGTCCTATTTTATAATAAGGAAATACCTAATTATATCCTTGAAACTAAAACTAACTGGATTGATGATCAATTTTACAAGAGAAGATGTAGTACCTTTAGTACGGATAGTCAAGAACATGAAGATAGTGATAATGAAATATCTAATGAACAAATTGAAAGTGGAACTAATGTAGTAACTAATGTAGTAACTAATGTAGTAACTAATGTAGTAACTAATGTGGAAACTAATGTGGAAACTAATGTAGTAACTAATGTGGAAACTAAATCATGGACTTCTATAATTAAAGAATCCATTAAAAAAAACTTTAAACCTAATCCTACAAAGCCTAAGTTTAAAGTATCTGATTATTTACCTAAAAGGACACTCAGAAAATCAACTAAACTTCAGACTGAATGTATTAAAGAAAGCAAACTTATTAACAAAAGGATTAATAAGTGTAAAAGTAAGCGTAAAAGTAGTAAAGTACCTAAAAGTAGTAAAGTACCTAAAAGTAATAAAGTACCTAAAAGTAATAAAGTACCTAAAATAGATAGAGTACTTATAGATGATATATACTTTTATAATAATGATACACCATTTTAAGGATTAAGTAATTTAATTATATTCTATACTATAAAAATATTTTTTTATTAAGCGCTACTATTATATATCAATGTAAATAATATCAATAATAGGTAATAATTACTTTATTTTTTTTACAATTTAAGTATATTTTAATAATTATATATTATGACAACTATTATTGAACAGAAAATTAACTATACATGTCATATTAAAAAAATTATACATATATCTGACATACATATTCAACTATATAAAAGACATGATGAATACTTAAAAATATTTGAAAAATTATATCTAGCTTTACAAAAAGAAAAAGAAAAACTTAATATTCCTAAAGAAGTCAATACCAATCTACCAATTATTATTATTGTTACTGGAGATTTATTACATAGTAAATGTGATTTATCACCTGAATGTATTCATATTACATACAATTTTCTTAAATCGTTATCAAATATAATGCCAACTATTGTTATTCCTGGTAATCACGATTTAAACATGAATAATAAGGAGAGGCTAGATAGTATAACACCAATTATTGCTGACTTACCTAATACTAATCCTATTCATTATTTAACTAAAACAGGAACATATCAATTTAACAACATCATTTTATCACATGCTAGTATTTTTGATTATAATATAATAGATCCGAACACAATAAAAAATAATTCTAGCTTAACAAAAATTGCACTTTATCATGGAAGAGTTAATGGAGCGGAATTATTTAATGGATTATCTATTAATGGAGAAGTAAATAAACTTAATAATAAAACTATTACACCATCATCATTTAAAAACTATGATCTAGTTTTGTTAGGCGATATTCATAAACATCAATTTATTCATCCTCATATGGCATACGCAGGAAGTTTAATTCAACAAAATAATGGTGAAACAGCTGAAAACCATGGATATATAAAATGGGATGTTGAAACTAAAAAAGGTACTTTTCATCATATAGATAACGACTATTCATATGTAACATTGAATATTGATAATAAAAAAGCGGATCACTTATGCTATATTAATAATAAACATTGTGATGATTGTCATTTAACTAAAAATTTAAGAATTAGAATATTATATAAAAATACACCCATTAGTTATATTACTGACTATATTACTTTGCTAAAAATTAATCATAATGTTCTAGAGTATACTTTTCAAAATAATGAAGAGCTAGATACACAACAAGATTCTACAGAAAAACATAAATCCCTAAATATAACAACACCCGAATCACAAAACCAATATATTGAATCATTTTTAAAAGATAATACAGATGCTACCGAACAAGAAATTAATATTATTAAACAAATAAATAATACTCAGAATAAACAATTAGAAAGTAATATTAATTTTCAAAATTCTAATTTTAAAATACTAAAACTTGAATTTAGTAACCTGTTTTCTTATGGTGCTGATAACTCTGTAGATTTTACTAATTTTAAAGGAGTTGTTGGTATTATTGCTCCTAATCATATGGGTAAATCATCTATATTGGATATAATCATTTATACATTATTTGATAAGTTTTCTAGAAAAGGTAATATAAAAGATATTATTAATAATAGAAAGACTGCATTTCAAATTAAATTATCTTTACAAATTGGTGAATGGATTTATTTTATAGAAAAATCCGGTAAAAGATCATCTCATAAATCTAATTGTAAAGTTAGAGTGGATGTTAAATTTTATCGACAAAAAATAAATAGTATTATTGTGGATAAATTAGAGGGAGATAGTGTTATTAATACTAAAAAAAATATTATGTCTTATTTTGGTCAATATGAAGATTTTATTAATACTAGCTTTAGCATTCAAAATAACAGTAATACATTTATTGATGCGGATAATGTAGAACGACGTAAAGAACTTGAAAGGATACTTAGATTCGATTTTATTAATGAACTCATTAAAATGGCCACTACAGTATGTTCTAAATATAAAAATATTTTAGACCATCTTAAACTCAAAATAAATCCTGATACTATAAAAAATACATTAAATACTAAAAAGGAGTGTGAAACTAAAATTATTATTATTGATAAAAAGAAAAATATTATTAAAAAAAGAATAGATAGCAATAATAATGAAATAATGGCTCTAATGTCACAAATAAATTTATCAGCACAACAAGACTATGACTCCTTACAATCAGAATATAACGGTGATGACAATATAGAAGAGAAAGTATCTAGCTTAGCAAATAAATTAGATTTATTAAATAATACATTTAATCAAAAAAAAGATAAGCTAGACTCTAACAATTTAAAATTACTCGAATACTCTAATATAGAACTTAATACCTATTTTGACAATTTAACCTCTAAAGCTGAATCTAATCAAGAAGCATATACTAAAAAAATTAATAAATATTCTAATGAAATTAACAATCTACATTCTAAACATTTACCATCATCTAATCTAAATATTACTCACAATGAAATTGAACAATATCAAAAAGAATTAATAACATTACAAGAAAAATTAACAATTATACAAGAAAAAGATAAGGAATTATCTTATGTCAATACTATTAATGAAACCGAGATTGAAACGGAATTAGAATATGTAGTTAATGAAAAAAATGAGATTCTTAAAAACTTACTTCCCAATGATTTATTAGAATTAATAAAAGATGTTAAAAAAGGAGAGTCTAGAAAGAAACTTAAATCTAATTATATGGAATTATTTAATATTATATCAAAATTAGATATTAATGAATCTATTTTTAATAATAAAAAATATCAAAACTTAGATAAGAAACTAAGAGACGAACACATCTACATGTTTTTACTTGATTATAATAATAGTAAGGAACGTAAAAAAACTTTGAAAGATAAAGATGAACTAATTACACATCTAACCAATAAATTATCAACTTTTAGAAGAGATTACAAGATGAAAAATGAATATAATAAGTGTATAATTGAAATAAAAAATAAAACTTGTAATCTAGACATGCAAATTAAAAATGAAAAACAAAATTTAGAAAATAATACTATAAATAAACAAAATAAATTAAAAATAGAAGAATTCAAAATAAAACTATCAAAATATCAAAAAAACTTTGAACAAGAAGAAAAGAAAAAAAAAGAATATCTAAAATGTAAACAATTTATACTTTTATTACAGGAAGATAAAAATAAAATAGATGATATCGCAATGGAACTACTTTCATGCCAAGAATTTATAGATTCTAACTCTAAACTTATTCGTCTTATTCAACAAAATAATCACATTAATATTAAAATTAACCAAATTAGAGAAGAAAATACTAAAAATAATCAAATACTAGAGGAAACCGAAAGGGAATTCAATTTAGTTCAAATGGAGTATAGTAAATCAAAAACTTTAATAGAACAATATAAAAAAGACAATAAAGAACTAAAAGTTATGGAGAATAAACTATATATTAACGAACTTTACAAAAAAAGTTTAAAACAACTTCCATATTTGTTAATTGATAAAATAGTTCCTTATCTAGAAAAGAAAACTAATGATTTATTAAGTATCATAACTGAATTTTACGTTGAATTCAAAGTAAATGATACTAAAATCGATATTTATATTAAAAGAGCTAATATTGATGGATTACCAATTATTCTTAATAATGCTAGTGGATTTGAAAAATTTATATCTAGCTTAGCAATTAGAATAGCTCTTATTGAAATAAGTAATTTACCTAAAATAAATTTTATGGCAATTGATGAGGGCTGGTCATGTTTTGATTCTCATAATATTAATAATTTAAATATTATATTTGAACATTTGTGTCAAAAGTTTGAATTTATATTAACTATTAGCCATTTAAATGAAATAAAACAATATTGTGATACACAAATTGGTATAAAAAAAGAATCTAATGGTTTTAGTAGTATAACAGTTTAATTATCTTATGTTATAGTTTCTATAAATTACATGAGTTAATAACTACTAAGTAGACTAATCACAATGTACCCATTTACCTTCTACATAAGAAAATCGGTAATTTGATCCAGGACGAGGAGGAGGTCGACCATATTCATCCAATCCTGGAATACCCTTTACCCTTTCTACATGTGCCTCTACTTGCTTAAAATTTATATCTGCTAATTCGAGTAATTCTTCTTGCTTTTCTTGTATCTTTGAATTATTATTCTCAAATAAAGAATAACTAAATTCTGTTGTTACATTTCCTTTACTATCAATTAGTAATTTAGTTGTTTCTAAAACTATTGGTTCTATTTTAAAGAACTTAAATATAATAGATAATTTATTACGTAATTTGATATTATCCCTATCTCCTTCCCCATTTGTAAAATATAAACTACAGTTTTTATAGTTTTGAAAGGTATTCTTATGTTTAAACAATAACCTGGTTATTATATTAAGATCCGTAATTGCGCTAATATGTCCAATAATTAGATGCTTATTATCAGATGATATAATAGCTATGATGACACAAGGACCGGCTCCAAAAGAATAGTAACTACAGTTATCCAGTCCAAAATAATCTACTTCGTCTTGGCCTAAATAATGTTGTTGATCATTTAGAATGACACAACTCATTTTCTAATTGTTTTAAAAACGTAAAAATATTCAATTTTATTCAATTCAATTATATTCTTACTTTATTTTATTTTATTTAAAAATAGTAAAATTAAAATTTTTAAAAATCATAAACACATATTCTTATAATATTGTATTGAATTAATTTTTATATTTTCCATTTTAGCAGAATCATCATAATCTCTAATTTTAAGTGATAATTCAAATAGAGGGTCCAATTCAAATCTAGTAGCCTCTTCACTATTCATAGGTCCTCCTTGATATTTTAATGTTTGCTTACTAGCTTCTGATAATTGATTATAATAAGCTGGATTTTTATAAGTACGGTATTTTTTAACTTTTACATGATTTTCAACTAATTCTGGTATTGGATATTTAAATCCACAATCTCTTAAATAATTAGCACCTATTTTTTCATGATTTTTAATTCCATACTTACCCATTGTCTCTGATTCTTTAGATTCTAATTGAAGTAAATGACCAATATCATGAAATAAAGCTGCCAATATTACATCTTTAGATTGACCATCCTTCTCTGCTAACATTGCCGCCTGTACCATATGTTCGACTTGTGACACCGGTTCACCAATGTAATCATAATTTCCGTATTTAACATAGTAATTAAATAACTCATCTATTTTGTTCTTATTCATAGATAATATTTATTCTTTAAATTCATCACTAATTAACGTTTTATATTAAATAATATAAAACTAATTTAATAGTTGTTAACTATACAAATTACTATATTTATCATGACTGCTATTGGAATTGATTTGGGTACTACTTACAGTGCCGTTGGTATTTATAAAGACGGTAAAGTGGAGATTATTGCTAATGATCAAGGAAATAGAACAACTCCTTCATATGTTGCATTTAATGATAAAGAAAGATTAATTGGAGAATCTGCTAAAAATCAAGCAGGTTCTAATCCAGATAATACTGTATTTGATGCCAAAAGATTAATTGGTAGAAAACTTAATGATGCTTCTGTTCAAAGTAATCTAAAACATTTTCCATATAAATTAACTTCTGATTCCAATAATAAACCTAAAATTAATGTAAATTATCTAGGTGAAGAAAAAACATTTCATCCAGAAGAAATCTCTGCTATGATTCTAACAAAAATGAAAGAAACAGCTGAATCCTATTTAGGACAAGAAGTAAAACAAGCAGTTGTTACAGTTCCAGCTTATTTTAATGATAGTCAAAGACAAGCTACAAAAGATGCAGCTGCTATTGCTGGTCTAGATGTTTTGCGTATCATTAATGAACCTACAGCAGCTGCTCTGGCATATGGTATTGACAAAAAATTATCTGAACAAAATATTCTAGTTGTTGATGTTGGTGGTGGAACTGCTGATTTCTCTATTCTTAGTATAGATGATGGAATGTTTGAAGTAAAAGCAACATGTGGAGATTCATTTTTAGGAGGTGAAGATTTTGATAACTGTATGGTGAATCATTTTGTAGCTGAATTCAAAAGAAAAACAAAAAAGGATATTTCTAGTAATAAAAGGGCAATGAGACGCCTAAGAACCGCATGTGAGAGGGCTAAAAGAACACTTAGTAGCTCTACATCTGCTAGTATTGAAATTGATAGTTTATTTGAAGGAGAAGATTTTTACACTAGTATTACTAGAGCTAAATTTGAACTACTTGTTGACCATTTATTTAAAAAATGTATGAATCCAATTGAAAAAGTTATGCTAGATGCTAAAATGGATAAAGGTTCTATAAATGAAATTGTATTAGTTGGTGGAACTACTAGAATTCCTAAATTCCAACAACTTATCATTGATTATTTTAATGGTAAAGAGCTTAACAAAAGTATTAATCCAGACGAGGCTGTTGCCTATGGAGCGGCTATTCAAGCAGCAATTTTATCTGGAAATGGTGATGAAAAAACGGGTGAAATGCTTCTTGTAGATGTTACTCCATTGAGTTTAGGATTAGAAACTGCTGGTGGTGTAATGACAAAAGTTATTGAAAGAAATAGCACAATTCCTGTTAAGAAAAGCCAAGTTTTTACAACATATAGTGATAATCAACCAGGTGTAACAATTCAAGTTTTTGAAGGAGAAAGGCAATTTACAAAGGATAATAATATGCTAGGTAAATTTGAACTTAGTGGAATTCCTCCAGCACCAAGGGGTGTTCCTCAGATTGAAGTATCATTTGATATTGATGCTAATGGTATTATGAATGTTACAGCAGCTGATAAAAGTACTGGTAAATCTGAAAAAATTACTATTACTAATGATAAAGGTAGATTAAATCAAGAAGATATCGATAGGATGGTAAGTGATGCTGAAAAATATAAGGAAGAAGATGAGAAAGCTAAAGCTAAAGTTGATGGTAGAAATAGTTTAGAATCTTATATGTTCCAAGCTAAGAGTAGTTTAGATCAAGAAGGTATTAAAGATAAAGTAAGTGAAGAAGATAGACAAACAATATCCGATAAAGTAGATGAGATTCAAACCAAAATGGATGAAAATGAAGACCCATCAGTAGAAGATTATGAATCATGGCAAAAAGAAATTGAAAGTGTCGTTAATCCAATTATGACTAAACTATATCAAGCAGGTAGTGAAGGAGGAATGCCAGGAGGAATGCCAGGAGGAATGCCAGGAGGAATGC
>CETK01022626.1_pt1 | contig 10088 bp, 5 predicted proteins | sample 361431 | NCBI WGS metagenome assembly CETK01 (sample SAMEA2622452, study PRJEB7988) | marine metagenome | biome: marine biome (ENVO:00000447); feature: surface water layer (ENVO:00002042); material: "saline water (ENVO:00002010), including plankton (ENVO:xxxxxxxx)" | depth 5 m | reverse complement strand
TGTATTTCTGGTTTTATTTCTTCAGCTATTTTTAAAATATTGACGCTGCCATCGATGGGCTTGGCTCCTATTCTAATTACTTCAGCCTTGTTGTTTCGTTCAACAAAATTGGGTGATTTTTTCGTCTTAAAGTCTGCAATTGAGGCAAGTGGAACTTCTGATCCGGAGGAAGTTCTAATTTTTAGTCTAGCAAGTGTATGAAGTGACCTTCTGTCCTCCCTTGGTAATCTTACCATGACTCTAATTTCATCGGTGCCTCTCATTATTCTTTGGGCCTCCTCTCCGTAGAAGGCTTGTCTAACTTGTCTGGCCAGCGACTGTTGAGTTAAACCAAGCTCTGCAGCTCTAGGTTTTAAAGTAAACTCCAATTCGTCATTACCCCGATTAATCCGGGCCCAACTGCTTGCAATATTCGGATTTGGAATCATTCTGGGGTTACTTTCAATATTATTGATGTTAGAAACTAGACTTGGATCGTAATCTGGATTGGTCCTCATTCTAAGAAGAAGCTTTATTTTTTGGGCAATTTCGTTTTTTTCCTCAGAGTAAGGCCCTCTTAATTCAAGTTCTAATGGTTCGGATGTTTTTTGTTCTGCATCATCGTCATTTCCTTTTCCAACAATTTCAGATTGTATTGAGAAATCATCTGCATCCTCGATTTCTCCTACCATTTCTCTCCATCTGGATGCGATGTCGCTATTTTTGGGGCCAGGCTCAGAACGCATGCTTGGTGGAGTCACTTCTATAATTACTTGGCTTCTTGAATCATCATATCTGCCACCTAATTTTTGTGAGCCAGTGACTTTAGCAATATTTCTAATGAGAGTTTCATTGTCCTTAGGGTCTATAAACTCCTTTTTCAAATCATAGGCTGCACGTTCTATCCTGTCTGTGATCTCTGCTGTTCGATCAATACCCAGATCATTTGGCAAATTAAGTTCTGCTACAACTTTCATACCCTCTACAGATGGGGTGCCCGAAAAACCAATTCTTCCACTAGACCATATTCCAGCCATGATTACAGCTGTTGCAATAAAAATGGCCACTACCGTAAGGCGCCATTTAACTGCAGATTTTAAGGAAGGTTCATAAGCTTTTTTAATAAACCAGTCCATGCCACTGGCTACTTTCTTTTGAAAGCGGGTGAAGGTACCATTTTCATTGCTTCGAGGTTTTATATGTTTCAGATGAGCCGGAAGAATTAACTTTGACTCAACAAGAGAAAAGAGTAAGACTGGTGCGACTATTGGCGGGATTTGACTGGCAAAGTCTCCAAACCTTCCTTCATTTAAATAAAGCAGTGGAATGAAAGCGGCGATTGTCGTTAAAATTCCAAACGTCACAGGCACCGTTACCTCTTTGGTACCAATTATAGAGGCCTCAAGAGGATTTATACCTGATTGAAGTTTTGAGTACACATTTTCTCCTGTCACGATGGCATCATCAACAACAACACCAAGCACTATTATAAACCCAAATAAACTCATTACGTTTGCAGTAACACCAAGAAACGGCATTAAGATTACTCCTCCTGCAAAGCTGACTGGAATTCCTATGACAACCCACAGCGCTACTTTTGGTCGAAGGAATAAACCGAGTACAATAAATACCAATATTGATCCTTGTAATAGAGAGTAGACAAGCGTTCCAAGTCGTCCTCTCATTCCTAGTGATTTATCATCCCAAGTGTAAAGTTGAATCCCGTTAGGAAAACGGGCACCTGATTCCTCAACATACTTTTTTACCTTGTTAGATATGTCGATAGCACTTTCATTGCCAGTTCGACTAATTAATACAAACATAGTGGGTTTTCCGTTAAAATCTGTGAGTACTTTATCCTCTTGGAACCCGTCTTTTATGTCTGCTACTTCACCGAGTCTTACCTCCGCGCCATTGGATGCTCGAACCGGAATATTAGCAAATTCTGATTGAGAGTAGGCCTGCCCTCTTGTTCTTACCACTAAACGACCGCTTTCGCTATTAATTGATCCTGCTGGCAGATCAATGGATGACCTCCTAATAGAGTCCACCAACTCTCTAAAACCAAGGTTATAAGATTCCAGTTTTTGCATATTGGCTTCAATGGATATTTCATATCGTCTATCTCCTTGAACTCTTGCCTGACTAATTCCGTCAATTTCTAATAGGTCATCCCTTACCTTGTGGGTAACTTCTCGAAGTTCTTCCTCGACCAAGTCGCCAGTAACGGCCACACTGATTACGGAAAACCATTTTGAAAAATTTGGTACAACAATTAATGGTTCCTCTGTTTCACTCGGAAAAGTTGAAATTTGCTCGACCCTGCCTCTGATATTTTCCCTCAATTCCTTCAAATCGACACCCTTTTCAGCTTTAATGAAGAATTTAGCTTTACCCCTTTCTCCATCTGCGTTGATTTCTCTGATACCACTTAGACCTTCTAGTGCTCTTTCAACTGGGAGTAGTACCCCTTTTTCTACATCTTTTGCAGTACCTCCTCTGTACCGGAATTCCATATAAACAATTTTCCATCCACTATCTGGGGGAATTACCTCGAGAGGAACTTTGAAGAGTGCACTGTAAATACCCCCAAGAATTATCCCTAGCATCAGTAAGTTTGCGGCTATGCCGTTATTAGCGAACCAGCGAATCATGTTTAAAATGATGAAGATTTAGATGAAGGCTTATTATTAGTCTCATCATCTAATACAGTTTCCTCTTTAATGATTTCAACCTTTGCTCCCTCGGGAACCCATGACATAGGTGTAGTTGCAAGAAAAGTGCCATCCTTAATTGATTGATCATAGATGAAGACATAGTCTTCATTTTCGCTGACTGGATCTATAGTGATTCCCTGTATAGTAAAAGTATTTGGATCTATAAGATAAATCATTTTCAAGCGCCTTACTGCTTTTCTTGGGATCTTGAACACATTCTCTAATACCTTTCCTGGAATCATGGCGCTTACAGGTTGCCCGATCCTCAGAGGTGAAGCTCCTGAATTAATACCAAAAGGATCGGGTATTCTGGCTATTGCAAAAAGCTCTAATGAGTTTTGATCGATTGTACCCTCAGTTCTGACTATTTCAGCTTTCCATGAGTTCGAGTTCTCATCATCCAAGGCATCGGCTAGGGCAATTTTTAAAGGTTCATCATCCGGATTCTCTGGAAGTTCTAAATTTCGCATATCAGTGCTGCTGATAGGTAGTCTTACTTCTGCATAATCAACTGAGAAAATCCTTCCAAGCATTGTAGTTGCAGATATTGCCTGACTTATACCAACGCTTCTTTGAATGACTCGACCATCGAATGGCGCTTTAATTTTTGACCTTTTTAAGTTTCTTTCAGCTTGTGCTAATAATGTTTCAGCCGAATTGACTCTTGCAACGGCTTCACGTAATTGAGGTAGCCTCAAAACCAGTTCATTGGGTTCTTCATCGTAACCCAGGTCTTCCCAGTTTAATCTAGCTTGCTCTGAGCGTGCTTGTTCTTGAGCATAAGCTGCTTCGGCTTGTGCTAAGTTGGCTTTGGCGCTTGCGACAGAGGTGAGAAAATCAGCTTCTTCCAATTCTAAAAGCGTTGCCTCTTTATTGAAAAAAGCTCCATCCTCGAATTGAGGATGAATTTTAATAACTCTACCACTTACTTGGGAGGTTAAAATGATTTCATTGTGAGCTTTAATGATACCATTAGCCTGAACAGTGGTTTGATAATTTTCTTTTTGAAGCTCAATAACTCTGGTTTTTAACTCCCTACGTTGTTTTAAAGAATTAGTATTTTTTATATTCTCTTTTGGAGGGTTAGTGATGAGTAGTTTATAAACTCCGTAACCTAAAACGATAATAATGATAGGTATAAGTAATTGTAGAAACCTTAACTTTAACAAATTTTCCTTAGAATCATCATTTGATTGATCTTTAACAGTGGTTGGGGAGTTTTTATCCGCGGAATTCAAGGAATTAATTTCGTAAATAAATTAACTAAAAAGGAAAAATATAGAACTAAATTAACTATTTTTACTAATTTATTTTAATTAAAAAATTTGATAATAGATCATTAAAAGTGGTTTTGTTATTTTTTTCTTTGCTCCAATAAATAAGCAATTATATGTGCTAATTCCTGAGGATTAAGCATTTCAGAAAATATCGCAGGCATAGCGGAGATAGGTAATCCCTTACGGTTTATTATGTTTTCTCTGGATATAGAAATTATAGCTCCACCAGTAACAGCAAGTTTTACCTCCTTACTAGTTTCTTGAAGCAGGATACCAGTATGAATTCTTCCGTTTTTCATCTCAAACATTTGCGCGGCAAACCCTTCGGTGATGCTTTGACTAGGATTCAGTATAGCCTCTGCAAGAATTCTAGGATCCGAGCGATTGGCTATATCACTGAGATCAGGTGCATGATTATTACCTTTGCCTGATACTTGGTGGCAAGATGAGCAATTTGCCCCGTATTTACTCATGAAGAGATCTTTTCCAATTTTTGCATCTGCAGAAGTTAGGTATTTTAAAGCTGATTCAATTGAGGTTTTTTCATCTTTTTTGTTTAGTAGATTGGGCTTGGCGGCAATTAGATAATTTCCTTTTCTTGCACTAACTCCTTTCCTGTTTGGTCCCAATTTGACCATGCCTGAAGGAAATTCTTTTTCATAGATTTTCATTTTTATACCCTCGCTACTAACAATATTAAAATCAGTTTCTCTCCAGTGATGAATTGCCCAATCAGGCAACTTTTCACTCCTTGAATCGTCTATCAAATAAAGTGTGCTTGGATACCTGAGGTTGAAAGTTAATTCGAAATTTTTAGATTTCTCTGCATCGTCGCATGCTGTTTTTATAAAAGCATCGTCCTGGAGAATAGGGGGGATCTCTTTAAATATGTAACTCCTATCAGAGTAAAGGTTGTTCCCTAGTTGAATTGTATCGAAAGAATAATTGTTTTTAGATGAGGCCTTGAGATCTGAAAACGGGTTAATAACAGTAGAATTACTTCTTCTCGTTATTGATCCCTCAGCGGTTAATGGTCTGCCACGTTTTTCGAATACTGCTTTTCCTTTCGATCTATTCATTGCAATTTTCACGATTGCAGGATCTTGCCCCTCAGTTAAGACAAGGTTTACGCATAGCTTATCAATCTGCTCGTTGGGTAGGTTGTCTTTTTCAAGTAGCGCCAGTAATGCAGCGAGTCTTAGCCCTGGAGCTTCTTCATTGAACATATTTCTTAGGTCATCATCACTGCAAAGCTCCATCAGCGCACCCCATATTGAATAAAATACAATTCTATCTTTTTCTATTTTACCCAAGTTTTTCAAACGACCAACATATTCACTTTTTTTAAGTTGGCGGATTGCCATCACCGCTTCGTGTCTAATGCGTGCGTTGGGGTGATTAAAATATTTATGAAAATTAGGATTGATGGCTTTATTGTGGGTTTGGATTCTGATGGATTGGATTTTTTGGTTTAAATTTTTCTCAGATAGCTCATGACTCTTTTTTATTCTTCCAATCGTCCATGCGGTCCAGGTCTCTAACGATTTGTTTTTTGAGTCTTTTTCAAGTGTAGTTTGGAGTAAATCTAATGTTTGATGACCTCTTTTAATAAGCTCCTCTTGTGCATTCGTCCTCCACACGGGCAAGTGGCTTCCTAGGTCGGCCATTAATTCATTCAATGACCATTCTTTAATATTTTTCAATCGATGTTTATTAGTATTATTTTTTGGGCTAATTTTCTTTGGCCAAATTCTGTAAATTCTTCCTTCGTTGGCGAGTTTACCATCTTCATAGTGAGCACCATACTGTCTTCCCCAGCTCGATATCCATATAGCTTCGTCAGGACCTATTTCAATGTCTACTGGATCAAAACTTCTACCTTTACTTAGAGGCATGGATCGGCCCGTACCCGCACTGGCTATAGGAATTAGTTTTGAGACCTCAGAAAATCTCCATGCTCCTTTCCATTCGGGTTTGAAGATATATGTTTCTCTATTAAGCCAGTCGTTTATTAGAAAAATATTACGGTATTTTTCTGGGTAACTTGGAATATTGCAATAAATGATACCTGCACCGGACCCCTCAAAGAGCGGACCGCTAGAGGGTGCTGTAGGAAGATGGTTATCGCCTTTCCAATCGTAACTCCATGCATGCCCCCAACCGAAATGAGCGCCAAAAAAAGGCGCAAAAATTTTATCTCCCATTGTCTGGTCATTATCAGTTCCAAGCCAATTGAATCCATCATCAAAACATATATCCCATGGATTACGAAATCCTCTTGAAACGATTTCTAGGTTATTTCCATCATCATCACATCTTAGGATTCCACCGGTGACTCCCCAATCGTCTGAGGGATGATGATAAGCTTTTTTGTAATTTTTTCTGTTTGAAGTTACTGACTCTAGTTTAATTGGAGTATTTGAAGGTGTTGAAATTCCCCATAACTCTCTGAAGGGTTGGGGCGCAATTTTATCTGGTAATATAGTGAGCCCTTTAGAATTACCTTTAGACATGTAAAGTTTTCCATCAGGTCCAAAGTTTAAGCCGTGTAATCCATGTTCTAAATTTCCTAGATCTGTATAAACTTTTACATATTCGTCGGCGATATCGTCATTGTTAGTGTCTCTAACTAGAGTGAGGTCGGGGGCATTTGCGACCCATAGGTCATTACCTTTCCAAGCTAGACCTTGAATAGAATTAAACCCTGAGGCAAATTCTATTCTTGAATCTGCTTTGTTGTCACCATCTTCATCTAGGATAATCCATACTGAATCGCCCTTCGTTTCAGGTTTTGGCTTTCTATACTGTGGACCCATTCCGACGCACAATCTGCCCTGCTTGTCGAAGGTTATGGCACAAGGATTTCTGACTAGTGGTTCTTGAGCAAATAACGAGACATTAAAGCCATCAGGGACTATTGGGAAACTGTTGTCAGCTTTTAATTTGTTACAGGTAAAATATATTAATACAGATGAAAGGATTAATTTAGTCATTCCTCAAATTTATTAGCGGTTTAGGAATTGAAATTTAAGTTAGTCTAATTCTTTGATTTTAATATTTCGATACCAACATGCATCTGTGTGATCGGTTAGAAGGATATGCCCTCTGATTTTTTCTCCAAACTTCCATACGTTCTTAAATTTCGTCTTGGGTACTCTTTCCATTACTCGTTGGCTACCACAAACATACGATAATATTTTTATTCCATTGAGCCAATGCTCTACATGGTTCCCATTCACCACTATTCTGGATTGATTCCAAGATCCCATGGGCAAATTAGGTTTATCGTCTTTAGGTTTAACGATCAGATAAAATGAACCATTGGAGGAGTAAGGATCTTTGACCTTTTTATCATCAATCATTTGGTATTCATGCCCTATAGCTGCATTTCTTTGATCAGTGATGAAGTATTTGACTCCATTATTACCTAAAGTCTCCAGCCTCCATTCCCATGAGAATATAAAATTCTCGTAGCGTTGGCTTGTCATAATATTACCGGCTTTAATTCCCTTTGGCTTATGTAAATTGCCATTATCGATTGTCCAACCAGTAATCTTTTTTGTAGGCGAATTATAATATCGCCAATTCTTTATCTTTTCTCCATTGAATAAAAGTTTCCAGCCTTCAGTGATTTCTTTTTGTGTAAGTTGATTGTGTTTTGGAGTTTTCTCTTTTTTGTCTGATTGGCCAAAATTAGTAAGCGTAGAAACTAATAATGTTAGCCCGGCAATTAGAGTGAATTCTATCGAAGTTTTCATTGATAATTTAAATAAAAAGTGCCTCACTTGGGGTGAGGCACTTTTCAAGATATTTACTTTATAATTCTTGGCAATTATGACGCAGCATCAAAGCGTGCTGAAGCCGCATCCCAGTCAACTACATTCCACCATGCGTTGAGATAATCAGGTCTCAAATTCTGATACTTAAGGTAATAAGCATGTTCCCATACGTCACAACCTATGATCGGTTCATTTCCATCCATTAAGGGACTGTCTTGATTGGGTGTTGATGACACTACAAGTGATCCGTTGGAAATGCTTAACCATGCCCAACCGCTTCCAAATCTGGTCATTCCAGCTTTGGTGAATTCATCTTTAAGGGTTTCAAAGCTACCAAAGCTTGAATTGATTGCCTCGCCGAGAGCGCCACTAGGCTCTCCTCCTTTGCCAGGACCCATAATACTCCAAAAAAGTGAATGGTTAGCATGACCTCCGCCATTATTTCTTACAGCCCCTCTGATGTCTTCTGGGACAGAATCTAGATCTGAAATTAGTTCAATAATTGATTTTGATTCAAGCGACTCATTTCCAGAGATAGCATTGTTGAGATTTGTCACATATGCATTGTGATGTTTGCCATGATGAATTTCCATTGTCGTTTTATCAATGAATGGTTCTAATGCATCGTGGGAATAAGGTAATTCAGGTAATTCGTGTGCCATAATTATATATATTGTGATTAACTATGCTTCTAGGATATCCCCAAGAGCAAATATGTCTAGATTTCAATTGCTAATGTTATTCTCAATGTGACTAAGAGCTTTTTCATAGCTCATATTCGTTAAATAATGGTTTAATCTCGCGTCTATTGAATTTCTTAAGGTCTCATGCTCGCTTTCAATGGCTAAGGATATTTCTTCTAAGGATTTTAGATGAGATCCTGGATCCTTGTCGCGAAACTCATGATCTGCAATGATTTCCAGCCTTTTTCTCAAAAGTTCTGCCAGTTTTTTTAATTCGCTATTCATTCGGATTATTGGTTTAAGATATAGCTAGAATAAAGTTTAAGATGTTTGCAATATCACATTAAATAAAAACATGATCCATGACAATTTTACAATAGTTGATTGGTCCATTGTTTTTGGATACCTATTACTGACGACGTGGGTAGGGCATGCGATGAGGGGGAAGCAGGGGACTATAAAAGATTTTTTTCTTGGAGGGCGATCATTGCCATGGCCAGCAGTGAGTGGTTCAATAATTGCCACAGAAATTAGTGGGGTAACATTTATTGGGGTTCCCGGTACTTTGTTTGCATTGCACGGTGATTTCACTTATTTGCAGTGGGCAGCTGGTTCAATTATTGCTAGAATCATAGTGGCTGCCTTTTTTGTTAAAATTTATTTTCAGAGAGAGATTTATAGCCCCTATGATTACATGGGTATTAGATTAGGGAATGGGGTAAAGGTGTTGGCGACCATCTTTTTTACCATCGGTAGTATACTAGGACAAAGTGTGAGAGTTCTTGTGGCAGCCATACCACTAAAAGTGGTAACAGGTATGAATATTGAATGGTGTATAATAATTATTGGTATTTTTGCTATTGGATGGACTTTAATGGGCGGTATGAGGACTGTGATTTGGACCGATGTGATGCAGTTCCTATTGTTTGTAATTGGCGGGGTTATTGCATTATTTTGGCTGATTAATGGTATTTCAGGTGGGTGGACTGGGATGATTGAGACTGCTAAAGAATTTGGGCGAACTCGCATCGTTGACCCAAGATTCGGAATCGGGCCAGAATTAAAATTTACCCTTTGGGTTGCCCTGTTTGCGGTTCCATTTCAGAACCTCGGTATATTTGGAGTTGATCAATTGATGGCTCAAAGAATGTTTTGTTGTAAATCTGCAAAAGATGCCGGGAAGGCAATTATATTTAGTTCGATAGGTCAACTGGTTACGGTTCTTATGCTATTAATTGGAGCGGCGCTTTTTGTTAATTATCATCAGAACGGATTTACAGATCAGGAAATCTCGACAATTTTTGATGTTTCTGGTGAAAAGATCCAAGAAGTTAGAGAGGAAGCTCAATACGCAGAACATCCTGTAACAGAAAAAAGTTCACAGGTTCCTGTTCCTGGTAGCTATGAAGGGAAAGGAAAATCTGGATATATTTTTCCGGTTTGGATAGTTAATGCGCTTCCTGTGGGTTTAAGCGGGTTGATACTAGCTGGAATTTTTGCGGCTGCCATATCAAGCCTTGATTCTATTTTGGCGGCACTAAGTCAAACAACACTATCATTAATTTATAGCCCTGAAAAAAACCAAACAACCTTATCGGCAAAACAACTAATGAACCGCTCTAGGTTTCTTGTTGTTATTTGGGGGATTGTACT
>CETK01158664.1_pt1 | contig 10092 bp, 10 predicted proteins | sample 361431 | NCBI WGS metagenome assembly CETK01 (sample SAMEA2622452, study PRJEB7988) | marine metagenome | biome: marine biome (ENVO:00000447); feature: surface water layer (ENVO:00002042); material: "saline water (ENVO:00002010), including plankton (ENVO:xxxxxxxx)" | depth 5 m | reverse complement strand
GAACAAGTTATCGGAACCTCAGATTATTTTATAACCAAGCGTAGACTTATTAGTAAGTCAACTACCTTAAATTTTAACCACAGCTCTTGTACTGTACTAATGTGTATTGAGGGAAGTTTTGACGTACCCAATTATAGTGAACTACCATCTATTTCAAAAGGTGATACAGTACTCGTACCGAGTTGTATTGAAGAGCTTATATTGAAACCACAAAGCAGTGGGATTTTGCTAGAAATTCATATTCCTGAATTAGGATAAATTTATTTCAAACCATTTGGCAAATTCAATAAGATATTCTTACAATTGCCCTTCTAATTTACTATATTTAAATCTTTAAAAATAAGCCTCCTAGAGTGAACGCAAGCAATATTTCTTAAGTTTAACAGGTAACATTTATCCATTAAAATAGCATGTTATGAGTGAAGAGACCAAGGCTTTAGAGTCAATGATTGGCGAAGAATATAAATATGGATTCACAACCGCCGTCGAATACGAAGATTTCCCAAAAGGTATTAGCGAAGATATAATCCGAGAACTTTCGAGTAGAAAAGAAGAGCCTGAGTGGATGTTAGCATTCCGCTTGAAGTCCTACCGTGCTTGGTTAAAGATGGAAGAACCTGAATGGTTTAATGCGAAATATATAAAACCTGACTATGAAAATTTACTTTATTACTCAGCTCCCAAAAATAAACCAAGTTTAGATAGCCTAGATGATATAGATCCCAACATAAAAGAGACCTACGACAAATTAGGTATACCACTCGAAGAGCAAAAAATGTTGGCAGGAGTAGCGGTGGATGCTGTTTTTGATAGCGTTTCTATATTTACTTCATTTAAAGAGAAATTAGCAGAAGCCGGTGTTATTTTTTGCTCAATATCAGAAGCCATAAAGGAACATCCAGATTTGGTGAAAAAATATATCGGTTCGGTAATTCCAGCAAGAGACAACTTCTTTTCGGCACTTAATTCAGCCGTATTCTCGGATGGATCTTTTTGCTACATCCCAAAAAATACAGTCTGTCCAATGGAACTATCTACTTATTTCCGTATCAATAATATGGAATCGGGTCAGTTTGAGCGTACTCTCATTATTGCTGAGGAAGGTGCCAGTGTTAGCTATTTAGAGGGCTGTACAGCACCAATGTATGACGAGAATCAACTCCATGCTGCTGTGGTGGAGTTAATTGCCATGGATAATGCAGATATTAAGTATTCTACCATACAGAATTGGTATTCTGGCGATGAAAATGGCAAAGGTGGTATTTATAATTTTGTCACCAAAAGAGGTATTTGCAAAGGAGTTAACAGTAAAATTTCTTGGACTCAGTTAGAGACGGGTTCTGCGGTAACTTTGAAGTATCCATCGGTTATTTTGCAAGGTGATCACTCAATTGGCGAGTTCTATTCGGTAGCTGTTACTACAAAAAAGCAACAAGCCGACACTGGAACCAAAATGATTCATTTAGGCAAAAATACCCGTAGTACCATAATCTCAAAAGGTATTTCGGCTGGTGAATCTAACAATAGCTATCGTGGTGAAGTTAAAATTGGTAAAAAGGCTACTGGATCCAAAAATTATTCAGTCTGTGATTCCATGCTAATTGGCCAAACTTGTGGTGCTCACACCTTCCCATATATATCCTCTGAAAATGCTAGTAGTAGCGTAGAACATGAAGCTACAACATCGAGAGTGGGAGAAGAACAGATATTCTATCTAATGCAACGAGGCATTAGTGAGCAAGATGCAATTTCCATGATTATAAATGGCTTTGTGAAAGACGTATTAAAGGAGCTGCCTCTAGAATTTGCAGTCGAGGCAAATAAGTTATTGGACATTAAATTAGAAGGTAGTGTCGGTTAGACAACTAACTTACCCACAATTATAATTTGAATACTACAGAACAGTGCTAGAAATTAGAAACTTACATGCCGTTGTAGAAGGTGAAGAATTAAAAATTTTAAAGGGAGTTAATTTAACTGTTAGCAAGGGTGAGGTTCATGCTATAATGGGCCCAAATGGCAGTGGTAAGAGTACTCTCTCAAAGGTAGTCTCAGGACATCCGGAATATGAGGTTACCGAAGGTAATATCCTGTTTGAAGGGGAAGATATTACTGAAATGGATGCCGATGAACGTGCTCATTTAGGCTTGTTTTTAGCTTTTCAGTATCCTGTTGAAGTACCAGGTATTACTAATAAGACCCTACTAAGAGAGGCATATAATACGATATCTCGTGCCAACGAACGTGAAGAATTAGATCCACTTGAGTTTGAAGATTATTTAGTTTCGAAATTAGATATCATAGAAATGAAAAATGAATTCTTGAACCGATCTATTAACACAGGTTTTTCGGGTGGTGAAAAGAAAAAGAATGAAATTTTTCAAATGGCTGTGTTAAACCCAAAGTTATCGTTTCTTGATGAAACCGACTCAGGATTAGACATTGATGCATTGAAAGTGGTATCTGATGGTGTGAATAAAATCTCAAGTCCTGAGAATGCTATTGTGATGATTACACATTATCAACGACTACTTAATTACATAAAACCAGATTTTGTGCATGTAATGATGAATGGTAAGATTGTTAAGTCTGGAGATATTTCGCTAGCTGAGGAATTAGAAGCTAATGGATATGACCGGATGCAAAAAGAATTATCTTAAATGGGAGAATTCTAAATGAGCAATGTTAGTACAAGAGAATCTATTCATTCTTATGTTCAATTACCCGGTGTATTTCGTGACAACTTCAAAGAGTTAAGATTACAAGCAAAAGAATCTCTTGATAACACAGCATTTCCAACTAAGAAGGATGAGGAGTGGCGCTTTACGGATCTTAGGAGCATCACAGCAAATAAATTTGAGTCTGTAAAAACAGGCCTGCCTCAAGCTAGTCTAGAACTAGACGAATACCATTTGCCAGAGGCTATGTATTCCAGGCTTGTTTTTATTGATGGCAATTTTAGTCCAACACATTCTGCCGTAGAAGGAATGCCAGATGGTGTAATTGTTGGCAATCTCAACAAATTCAGCGAACACAAACAATTACGTTCACATTTGGGAACCATAACAAATTATGATGACGATGTATTTGTTCCTCTTAATGATGTAAACTTCCAAGACGGAACGTTTATTTATGTTCCTAAAGAAACATTTATTGAGCAACCAATTCACATCTTAAATGTATTTACTGATTTAGAAAACCCATATTTTGTGACACCCAGAGTACTATTTGTGGGAGAAATGTATTCAAAGGCTACTATTATTGAAGAACACATCGGTCTATCAAACAATGTATATCTGAATATTCCTGTCAACGAGTTCAGACTTTATAGCGGTGCACATGTACACCATGCGCGTATCCAACGTGATAGTAAAAATGCATCTCACATTTCTAGACCAATTGCCATGCTAGATGCTCATGCGGAATATCATTCTTATACAATCTGTTTAGGGGCTAAATTATTCCGGAATGAACCAAGGGTAATCCAAAACGCGGAAGAGGTTAACTTTACTGTTGATGGCCTAGTTTTGATCGACGGAGAACAAATTGCGGATACGCATTCTATTATGGATCATCGATTTTCACATGGTAATTCGCATCAGTTGCACAAAGTAGTAGTTAATGACCACGCACATTCCATATTTAATGGTAAAATCTTTGTAGCAAAAGACGCACAGAAAATTGATTCTTTTCAAGAAAATAGAAATTTACTTATTTCTAATACAGGTAAAGTGAATACAAAACCTCAACTTGAAATTTTTGCTGACGATGTGCGGTGCTCACATGGTGCGACCATCGGTCAACTTCAGGATGAGGAAGTGTTTTATTTGCAAAGTCGAGGACTTACCGAACAAAAAAGTAGAGAACTACTGGTCTACGCATTTGCTCTTGAATCAGTTGAGAGTATGGCGGTTAAATCAGTTGAAGAGTTATTATTAAAAGAAGTCGTTACATATACCAACAGAGATTAACCATTTCAGATAGCTTTTAGAAACTTTCATTAGGTCAAAATGATCATGCAAGATTGGAATAATATACGAAGTCAATTTCCTGTACTTAAAACACAAGTGAATGGATATGCACTTAGTTATTTAGACAATGGCGCCTCTAGCCAAATGCCAGAATCCGTTATTAATCGGTTAGCTAGTTACCACCAGCATGAACATGCAAATATCCATCGTGGAGTTCATTATCTCTCACAAACTGCTACTACCACTTATGAAGAAACTCGTAGTCTTGTAGCTGATTTTATAAATGCTGAAAATCTTGAACAAATTATTTTCACCACAGGTACTACTGACTCTATCAATTTAGTTGCAGAGTCATGGGGGAGTAGTTTTCTTTCATATGGGGATGAAATTATCTTATCAGAGATGGAACATCACGCAAATATTGTCCCTTGGCAGATGATTGCTCAAAAGACAGGGGCAATTATAAAAGTGATACCATTACTTGATAACGGTGAACTAGACTTGGATGTATACGCAAATTTATTGAATGAACGAACTAAGATGGTTGCTATAGTTCATGTTTCTAACACTTTAGGAACAGTCAATCCTATTTCGGAAATAATAGCGATGGCTAAAAATGTAGGTGCCCGAGTACTTATTGATGGAGCACAGGCAACTCCCCATATGAAGGTAGACCTGCAAGAGTTAGGAGCCGACTTCTATACCTTTTCTGCACACAAAATGTGTGGGCCGACTGGTTTTGGTGTCTTATATGGAAATAAATCATTATTAGAAGCTATGCCTCCATACAGAGGGGGTGGTGATATGATAGATAAGGTTAGTTTTAATGGAACCACCTACAACGATCTACCTTACAAATTTGAGGCTGGAACACCACCAATAGCATCAGGTGTGGTCTTCGGTGAAGCCTTGCGTTATCTTACTGCGATTGGGATGGATGAAATTGCCCAAAGAGAGTCCTATCTATTAGAATATGCGATGAAAGGCTTGAATAGCTTACGCCAACTTCAAATATTTGGCACATCCGAAAATAAAACCGCGGTTATTTCTTTTTTATTGGATAATATTCACCCAACTGATGCAGGTACCATATTGGATAAGTATGGTGTTGCTGTACGTACAGGTCACCATTGTACCCAACCAATTATGGAACGATTTGGAATACCAGGCACCATACGTGCTTCACTTTCTTTTTATAACAATGAAGCAGATATTGATGCATTGATAAATGGTATTAAAGAAACTCAATCATTTTTTAATTAAACCTACTAAAATGGCTAAAATCAAAGAAATCGAACGTACCCCAAATCCAGACGCAATGCGTTTTGTTCTAGCAGAACCTTTAACCAACGGCGTCACTAGGTCTTATGAAGATGTACAAGAAGCCAAAGACGACCGATTGGCCGCGTCTCTTTTTGAAATTGAACACGTCATCAATGTGTATTATGTAGATCGTTATGTAACAGTAACTCAAGATGGTGAAGCTGTTTGGTCTGAACTGTTGAGAAAATTAGCTCCACCCATTCGTGAGGCTGAAGCACAAGAAAATTTAGTTGATGATGACGAAGTTCATGTAAGCAAAGAAGCTCTTGACTCAGATGATCCAAGATTGCAGGAAATTAACCGGATGCTTGATGAGCAAGTTCGTCCCTATTTACTTGCCGATGGTGGAGGTTTAAAAGTGATTGGTTTAGAGGAGAATAGACTTAAAGTACATTATCAAGGTGCTTGTGGTACATGTCCAACAGCAACTACTGGAACCCTATATGCCATTGAAAGTATGGTCAAGCGCATAGACCCTGAAATACAAGTAATCTCAGTTTAAGATGTCTGACATCACCATAAGTGATAGTGCTTATAATCGAATATGTGAAATAAAAAGATCTGATAAGGATCCGCATAACAATCTACTTCAGATATCTATTATAAGTGGAGGATGTAGCGGACTAAGTTACGATTTAAAACTAGTTAATCAATTAGATTTAACGATAAAAGAATTTGATCACCTCTTAGAGTTTCCAGATTTCAATTTGTTTATTGACATGCGCAGTTATTTAATGTTAGCTGGTACGGAGTTAGATTTTAGTGACGGTTTAGAAGGAAAGGGATTTCATTTTCATAACCCTAATGCAAGTCGTACTTGTTCATGTGGAGATAGTTTTTCACTATAGTTTTTTAAGACCTTTTTTATTTTGTGATAAAAGTGTTGATAAATTCAAAAAAATATGATAATTAATAAAATCCAATCAAATGAAAAGCTAATTGCTATTGATATTGAGAACAGCTTTGGATCGGAGTTTCCTATAAAATCACTTGATATTACCCCTTGGTTATATAAAGGTCTTATACTTAAGGAGAATATGTTTAGAGAGGGCATTAAACAACATAACTGGCAGGAATATCAGTGTTCTTATCTGTGTGTTCAAATCAATAAAGACGCTTTAATAGCTCCTTGGGCATACATGTTACTTGTCGAAAAAGGAAAGCGGTATGCAAGAGACGTTTTTTTTACCACCCCATTAGAAGCACAAATTCAGCTAATTAAAATGAATATTGATGAAGCTGATTTTAACATATATAAGGAAAAATATATTTTAATAAAGGGGTGCACTAATAAGTCTGTTACTCCTGAAATCTATGCATATATAACAAAGAAGCTAATAGGTACAGCAAAAAAAATAATGTATGGTGAAGCTTGCTCATTTGTGCCTGTTTATAGCAGCCAAACAGAAAAACAAACATAGATGGGAAGTGTAATTGTTACTGGTTCGTCAAGAGGAATTGGAAAAGCTATTGTTGAGCGTTATCTAGATGAAGAATGGACTGTGTTTGGCGCTTCAACCACAATAATTCCATTTTGGCAAGATAATCCAAAGTACACACATGCCGTTATCGATCTGAATATGTATAAAGATGCTATTGATCAATGGGTTCTTTCGCTACAAAAACTTGAAAAATTCCCAGACGTCCTAATAAATAATGCTGCTGTTTTTATAGAAAGTCCTATTAGTTCTTCAGATGACTCTTGGTTGGAAAATTGGAACAAAACTATATCGATAAACTTGACAGCTAGTAGTTACCTTGCAAAGAAACTGATTAAAATATGGTCTGGTTTACATATTGATGGGATATTAATTAATATTTCTTCAAGGGCAGCACAGCGAGGTGATACTGAGGAATTTGCTGCTTACGCAGCTTCTAAGGCTGGTATGATCGCTTTTGTTAAAAGTGTGGCGCGTAATTACGGAAAACAGGGCATTACGGCATTTAGCATAGCACCGGGTTTTGTTCAAACCGATATGGCTATAGAGTCGATTAAAACATATGGTGAAGAATACCTTACTCAAGGATTGGCACTAGATGCTATAGTTCCCCCATCAGATATAGCAACCTTAGCCTATCGAATAGGTACAGGAGAACTCAAACATTCTACTGGTCAAACTTTTCACATCAATTCGGGTTCTTATTTATTTTAATATGTATGCCGAGATTATGATTCGCTTAATTTTAATCCCTGTACAAGTTTATTAAATTACTTCATGAGTTCTATTTCAACCCGTAAAAAAGATCACATAGATCTTACCTTATCTGAATCTAGTCAGTACAAGCGACCGACAGGTTTTGAGATGTATCAACTCAAGCATAATGCATTGCCAGAATGTGGACTTGATGACATATCATTTAAATCACATTTGTTGGGGCATGATTTTGATTTCCCTTTGTTTATATCATCTATGACCGGTGGACATGGAGAATCTACTAACCTTAATGCAGAAATTGCCACATTCTGTGAGCAATTCAAGATCCCTTTTGGAGTGGGTAGTCAGCGAGCGATGCTTGAGGATAGTACTCATGAAAAAAGTTTTACCATTGTTCGTAAAATGGCACCAAACGCATTCATAGCTGCTAATATTGGAGGAGCACAACTTATTGGAGGAATGTCTGATTATAGTCTCAAAACAATGATTAATTCCATCCAAGCCAACGCAATTATTGTCCATCTTAATCCACTCCAAGAGTTAATTCAGCCTGAAGGAGATATTCAATTTTCTGGTGTACTTAAAGGAATTGAACAATTAGTAAAGCACTCTTCAGTCCCCATAATAGTTAAAGAGACAGGTGCGGGAATTGATTCTAAAGTTGCAAAACGATTACTTAATGCAGGAGTAAAGGTAATTGATGTTGCAGGAGTTGGGGGTACATCATGGTCTCGGGTTGAGGCAGCGAGAAAACCTTCAAAATGGGATGTAAACTTTGCGAGTAATACTTTGACATTTCAATATGAAAATGAAATGGAAGAACGCTTTAATGAATGGGGAAATAGTACCGTTTATTGCTTAGAGTCATTACGAGAACTGGCATGGAAACATAAATTTGAAATTATTGCATCTGGGGGAATCCGACATGCTCAGGATATGATAAAAGCCGGATGTTTAGGGGCTAATTTTGTGGCCGTTGCCCAACCTGTTCTTCGAGTATTGAAAGACGAAGGGATAGACGGATTGGAAAAATGGTTCTCCTTATGGCGGAAAGAAGCAACCATGATTATGACATTGCTCGGAACTCGCGCATGGAGTCTCTTAAGTGAAGAACATATAATACGCACGTTTTCATGAATAAGCTTTGGTTAGAAGAAATTGAAAAGGCTATTCAGAATTTAGAGCTGCCTAGAGAACCAAGCACTTTATATGACCCATTCCAATACACTATGGACATGGGAGGCAAGAGAATTCGCCCTTATTTGACACTTTTGGCGTCTGGAATTGCATCTGGACGGCATAAAAATGCCATCCAGGCTGCTCTTGCCATAGAAATCTTACATAACTTTACATTAGTTCATGATGATATAATGGACCAGGCTAATACCAGAAGAGGTATTACATGCGTGCACAAGAAATGGGATTCAAATGTGGCTATTTTAAGTGGAGATGTAATGTATGTTTATGCATTTCAACAACTATTATACTATGGAAAGAATGAACATATTAGTGCAGAAGCCTTTCATACATTGATGGATATATTTGTTCAAGCAACCATCAAAATATGTGATGGTCAAGCTTTAGATATGGAGTTAATGCAACTCAAAAAAGTGATAGTTAATCAATACATTGAGATGATTGAAGGTAAAACGGGTGCTTTGCTGTCCGCTGCACTTGGATTAGGTGTAATTGTAGGTGGGAGACTAGATCTCTTAACGAATATGCAAGAACTAGGTATGTTAATGGGGGTTGCCTTTCAGATGCAAGATGATCTTTTGGATGTCACAGCTGAACCTGAAAATTTTGGGAAAAAGAAAGCCGGAGACATTCTAGAGGGAAAAAAAACATACTTATGGATTCGTACTTACGAGCAATGCAACACCAATGAACAAATTCATATGGATTTAGCTTATACTGGTTCTAAAGCACAACTAAATGATGAATGGGTAACATCGATTATTGAGCTCATGTATAAGTACAAGGTCATTGATGAAATATCTGATCTTATAAACAATAAATATGGACAGATTTACGATATTATAAGGGAGTTTGAAGACTCTCATTACCGTAGTGAACTCCATCAACTTATAAACTATTTAAAGTCCCGAAAAAAATAATTATGCTACTACGTCCTATGATATTACTGCTGCTAAGTATAGTACTTTCATGTTCGAATAAAGAGCTTATCAAACCAGGTGAGCCTATTAATTCAGCATATGAAAAATCAATTGCTTTCTATGAAAAAGAAGAATATTCGGACGCTGCATATGGATTCGATTTGGTTACTAGAATGGGTAGAGGAACTACTTATGCAAAGCAGGCCCAGTTCTTGTTAGCTCAAAGTTATTTTAAAAATCAGCAATACTTACTAGCTGCATCAGAATATGAACGCTTTATTAGCTATTATCCACAAGATGAACGACGAGAACAGGTTGAGTTTAATAGAGCACTTAGTTATTATCAGCAATCTCCTCGCTATCGCTTAGATCAAGGGCCAACATTTCGAGCTATTGAATTGTTTCAATTGTTTAATAATAGTTATCCAAATTCAATCTTCATCGAAGAAAGTGCTCAGAAAATCGATCAATTAAGAAATAAACTCGCTCGTAAAACATTTGAATCAGGTCAATTTTACCTGCGAA
>CETK01034328.1_pt1 | contig 10110 bp, 10 predicted proteins | sample 361431 | NCBI WGS metagenome assembly CETK01 (sample SAMEA2622452, study PRJEB7988) | marine metagenome | biome: marine biome (ENVO:00000447); feature: surface water layer (ENVO:00002042); material: "saline water (ENVO:00002010), including plankton (ENVO:xxxxxxxx)" | depth 5 m | reverse complement strand
AGCAGTAATTGGTTGCATTAATAGTCCAATGGATGCTCCAGATACTGAAATCTTACCAATTGCATGAGTAATAAAAAATTGACCTCCAAACTGACACAGAAAAGCCATTAATAACAAGTTGACCCACTCAAAACTTGAAGAAGGATAAATATTTCCACCCTCTATGGTCATAGGAATTATTGAAAACATACAACAAAAAAATGTTGTATAAAAAATTATATTGAGCGAATTTTCTTTTCCTAATCTTGCTATAACTAACAAATATACAGCATAAAAAAAAGCAGCTATTAGGCATAAGACATCTCCAAGGAGCTTTCCATTTTCGTAGTTATTAGAAAAATAAATTAACCCTACTATACCAATGTAAGTTACCAGAAAAGAGGAAAGAAAGCCTCTGGTTAATCTCTCTCTAAAAAAAATAAATGATAAAATAGCTACAAATATGGGGGCAGAATTTACGATGATTGTTGCATTTGATACCGATGTAATGTCCATACTGAAATGCCAAAGAGTTAAATCAGTTGTAAATGCTAAAGATGCAAATGCAGCATAAAAAATAGTTCTTTTATTTTTTACAGAAAATAAAATTTTTTTATTTAGAATGTAATTTAATAAAAATAAAAAAGGTAATGCTAAAAACATTCTATAAAAAGAGATAGCTGATGATGAAAGCATGCTCAGCTTTACAAATATTGGAGCAAAGCCAATGAGCATTGCACCAAAGGCTAAAATAATAAAATAATTTGTTCGCTGAAAAATAATTTTCATAAAGTTATACTTTTAATATGGCTAGCGACATTGTAATTCAGAATGATGAAATTATCTCAGTAGGTGAGCTTAATAAATCTGCGAAATATCTATTAGAGAGAAGTTTCAATAATGTGTCTGTCATTGGTGAAATTTCAAATTTATCAAAACCAAGTTCAGGTCATATTTACTTTACCCTTAAAGATGAGGATGGTGCTATTAGGTGCGCTATGTTTAAAAATCGAAATATAAGCTTAAATTTTATTCCAGAGAATGGTGATAAATGTTTGCTTAAGGGACAAGTAAGTATATATACCGCAAGAGGTGATTACCAACTCATAGTTAACAATATCGAACCAGCTGGATCAGGTAATTTAATGAAAAAGTTTGAAGACCTTAAAAAGAAACTTGAAGCTGAGGGCTTGTTTGATATCAAAAATAAATTAACAATACCATTACATCCAAAGCACGTATGTATTATAACCTCCTCTTCAACGGCAGCTTTTCAAGATATTATCTCCACAATTAAAAGAAGATCCCCTAGCTCACAAGTGTCATTAAGTGAGGCTACTGTTCAGGGAGATAACGCTCACATTTCAATCATTAATGCACTGGACAGAGTGATGAAGTTTAACGAAAAAAATATTGATAACAAAATTGATGTTGTGATTCTTACTAGAGGTGGAGGTTCTATTGAAGATTTGTGGTGTTTCAATAATGAAGACTTAGCTAGAGAAATTTATGCATTTCCGTTGCCAACTATCTCAGGAGTTGGTCATGAAATAGACTTTACTATATGTGATTTTGTATCAGATTTAAGAGTACCTACTCCTACTGCATCTGCTGAAGTAGTAACTGAATTTAATTTTAATCTTTCAGATAGGCTCCATGACCTAAAGATAGATATTAATAAAACTATTCGAAATCTTATTAATAATTTACATCAGGAAATACACCTTAATAAAACAAAACTTAAAAGCCCTAAGGCTTTACTTAGAGAGAAGTCACAAAAGACAGACAATATAGAAATTCTACTCCAACAAAATCTACAAATGATATTATCTAAGAAAAAAAATTTACTGAATCAGCAAACCTCAAATCTTAATTTAAAAAACCCAATTATCAAACTAAACTATACAGTTAGTAAAGTAGATAATCTCAAAGATAAACTAAATGTTAATTTGTTTCAAAAAATTAATTCAACAAAAAATAAGATAGATAAGCTCAAGAAAAGCATAAATATTCTTAATCCACTATCAATCTTGGATAGGGGCTACTCGATAATATATAACAAACAAGGTGCTGCAATAAAATCTTCAAAAGCAGTCACTAAAGGTGAAAATCTAAAAGCAAGACTAAGCAAAGGCGTTATTGACTTAGAGGTTAAATAATAATTGTATAAAAAAATTAACTACCAAATAATTTTATTTACTTTGATATTTCAAATAAATTTATTTGCTCAATTACAAGGGAACCCTGGTGAGGTATTCCCAATTAAGATTAATCCAAATATTGATGATGAAAGTTTTACCCTAGAGATTAATGAGTCCATATATAAATTAATTGCACTGCCTTACTCTAAGCAAGGTGAATACCTAAAGGTTGGCAAAAAAAGTATCTTTATTAATGAGAAGGATTTTGGAGAGTCTAGAATTACAATAGAAGATTCATCAAAAGTAACTTTAAGTGACAAGGATGCAAAAAGAGCTTTTAAAGAATCACAGCAAATTAAAGAGGCGATATCAATATTATCAACTGAATATAAATCTAATTTCAGATTCTTAAAACCAGTTGAGGGAATAATATCCAGCAGATACGGTAAAAAAAGATATATCAATGAACTCCCAAGATCACCACATCTAGCATTAGACATAGCTGCGCCAAAAGGAACTAAAGTTGTCTCACCTGAGTATGGAAAAGTAGTTCTAATTGGAGATTTTTTTTATTCAGGAAATTATATTGTTATCGATCATGGCTATGGGCTAATTACATCATATAGTCATTTGTCAAAAATTAATGTCAAAGAGGGTGAATATGTAAATAAAGGTCAAAAAATTGGTGAGATTGGATCGACTGGCAGGGTTACTGGTCCTCACCTTCATTGGACGGTATATTTAAATCAAGTGAGAATTAATCCTGAAATTACAATAAATGAAAATTACCTAGATACTATTCTTTAATTGAAAAAAAACATTGTTTAGCTCCTCTTTAGTTTGAGGTCTAAAAAGAGACAGAACAACCTCTCCCTTTGGATTTATAAAAAAAGTAGCCGGTACCGCCGGAGGTGTATCAATTCCCCAGATCTGATTCGGATGAGTAATGAGAGATGGTACTTCAATATTAAATCTATCAGCAATTGGTTCTAAATCATCAACTTCGAGGTAATCAAAATTAAATGTGAAAACTAGTAAATCATCATTTTCTTTTGCAAATGCATTAAGCTCAGGTATTTCTTTAATGCATGGCGCACACCAGTCAGCCCAATAATTTATGACTATCCAATTTCCATTTAGTTTTGAAAGATTAGTGTTCGAACCGTTAAAAACATCTATATCATTTTTCTGGCAGCCAAAAAGCACTAGAACAAATAATAGTTGTATAATCTTAATCTTCATCGCGTACATAATATAATTAATATTAAAAAAGTAAATATGGAAAAAAATTATTTATTAATTTTATTTTATTCGGCATCAGGTTCTGTGAAGAAAATCGCACATGCAATTGCTGATGGTGCAGAAGATGCTGGTATAAAAGTAAAAATAAGAACTGTTCCAAAAGTATCGGCAAATAATGAAATGACTGAATCGACTCTTCCTGAATCAGGAGAAGTATATTGTACAAAAGATGATTTAATTAATTGCTCAGGTCTTGCTTTAGGTTCACCAACAAGATTTGGTTCAATGGCATCCTCATTAAAATATTTTTTAGATTCCACAGGCGATTTATGGGCATCAAATAGTTTAGAAGACAAACCTGGAATTGTTTTTACTTCGACAGGTTCAATGCATGGAGGACAAGAAACTACGTTATTCAATCTAATGACATATATGCTACATCATGGAATGATTGTTGCAGGAAGTCCATATTCTATAAGTGAATTGCACAAAACAAAATCTGGCGGAACTCCATATGGATCGTCTCATGTAGAAAGTTTCAATGAATCCAATGAGCTCACAATAGATGAATATGAGATAGCAAGAAAATCTGGAGTTAGAATTGCTAACTTAATTAAAAAAATTTTAAATGACTCTTAAGAAATATATTTTTCTAGTTCACATCTTTTTTATTAGCCTATTCGTTTTAAAGTTTATTAATGTAATTCAAGACAGAATAGATTTAACTGTCTATCTATTTTGGATATTTCCTCTTCTAGTTTTCTATAGATTTATAATTAAATTAAATGTAAAAGCATATCAATGGTTTTGTTTTGTATTGTTAATTTATTTTCTATCCTCATCGATTAGAGTATTTGGAACAACTCCCTATTGGCTAGACATCTTTGAAATAGTCATTATATGTATCTTATTTTTACATATTATGTTTGGGCCTAAGAAAATAAATAGTGTGAACTAATAATTATTTACTTAATCTAACTTATATCATATTATCAACGTCCTTTAGGAGAAATTAATGAGTAAAATAAAGTCGATTTGGTCAAAAGCGGACAGTTTTTTAACTTTAGCAAGAAAAATTATAGTTAATACTTTTACTGCTATTGTTTTAATTGTAATTACATTTTCAATATTGGGTGGTGTTGGCGCAATGTTTACTCCAGAAGAAAAAATAGATACAGAAAACAAAATTCTGTGGTTTAAGCCAGTTGGAGTAGTCGTTGACTCCAGTGTCAATTCATCAACTTCATTTTCACTTGATTCTCTAGCTTTAGGTGGCGGTAATGTTCAGCAGCACGAATTAAAAGATCTGCTAAAAGTTCTTAATATGGCGGCTGAAGACGAGTCTCTTGCGGCGATTTATGTAAATGTATCTGAACTAAGTATGTATATCTCTGCTAGTTTTGAGCTTGCTAAAGCTGTACAAAATATTAAAGAAAATGGAAAAAATGTTATTGCATATGCTGAAAATTATGGAAATAGCGCATACCTAATAAGCTCACAAGCAAATACTGTAATGATAAATGAATATGGCAGTGTAAATGCCTTTGGTTTCTCTCGTAAGAGGGAATTTTATAAAGATTTATATGAAAAAATAAATCTTAACTACAACATATTTGTTGCAGGCGATTTTAAGAGCGGGCCAGAACCTTATACAAGAAATTCAATGTCTGAAGAAGACAAGTTAGCTTGGAAAGAATTTGCAGATCCAATATGGAACAAAATGAAAAACATGATGGAAGCTGCTAGAGATATACCTCAAGGCACAATCCAAGAATATGGAGACAGCTTATGGCAAAAATCTGTTGATACTCCAGAACTTGCACAAATTGCTCTTGAACTTGGTATGGTCGATATGGTTGTTACAAGAGAAGAACTTAGACATTGGATGTATGAAGAATTCCCAAATAAACAAAATGATAAAAATGAACTTCCTGACTCAATATCAATTTACGAATATTTATCTACGTATGAAGAAAACATAAATGATTCTGATAATAAAATTGCAGTCATAAATATTGAAGGAGCAATAACTACTGGCGAAGTGCAATATGGTATTGCTGGTTCAGATACAATTGTAAAAAACATTAGAAATGCAATTAAAGATGATTCTGTAAAAGCTTTAGTTCTGAGAGTTAATAGTCCAGGCGGTGGTATATGGGCTAGTGAATTAATCACAAATGCTTTAAATGAATTTAAGTCTAGTGAAAGGCCTATAGTAACAAGTATGGGTGATATTGCAGCATCTGGAGGAGTATGGGTAACAACTCATTCGGATGAGATTTGGGCAAAGGAAGAAACACTAACTGGCTCAATAGGCGTTTATGCAATAATACCTACTCTCGATGGTGTCTATAACTGGGCAGGTATCCAGGTTGATGGTATTTCATCAACTCAAGCTGGTGAATGGGATGAAAGGTTAGCAATGCCGGATTATGTTACAAAAGCTATACAAGCAAGTATTGATAATAGTTATGACAAATTCGTTTCAAAGGTAGCTGAAAACAGAAATATGCCATACAAAGAGGTGCTATCTATTGCAGGTGGAAGAATTTGGTCTGGAGAAAAAGCATTACAGCTTGGATTAGTAGACAAAATTGGCGACTTGAATGACGCTATTGATTCAGCTGCTCAATTTGCACAAATCGATGACTATAAAATAATTTCTTATGAAAAAGAAATGGATCCTTTTGAGATATTCTTGAATGAATTATTAGACAATTTAGACTCAAAGATCGATATAAATTCGGATTTCCAAGCTTTAGCTAAATTATTTAATGCTCAGTATAAATTTATAGACCCAAGCAAGAAGATTAATACAGCTGTTTACTGCTTTGAATGTGAGTATTTCAATTCTCAATAACTTTTTTGATCAAAGGAATGGTAATTTTCCTTTTAAGTTGCATTGAAAGTTTATCTAACTTATTTATATGGGCGACCAAATCGCCCATACTTCTTTTCGTATGATTAATCAAATAGGAAATTTCTTTGTTTCCAATTTTAATAGATCTTAAATTTGCCAAAAACTTAATTGCCTCAGGGAGATTATCTTGTTTGATTGGATATACTTCTACTTGATTAATTTTTTTAATTCTTGAAAAAAGATCATTTAATTCAAATTTAATCAAGGAGGGATTTACATTGGAGCAAAAAACTATTCTGCATTTAGATAAAAGCGAATTATTGATTAAATTAAAAAGCGCTGTTTCCCACTCATTATTGCCAGCAACAGTCTCCAGATCATCAACACAAACTAAATCAAGGCTATCAAGATCATCTAATATTTTAGAATCATCACTATTCAACTCTTTTAAAGGAACATAAAGCGATAGCTTGTCTTCTTCTGAAAAGTAATTACAAAGCGCCTGAAGTAAAAATGATTTCCCAGCTTTACTATTTCCATATATTAGTAAATCATCTTCTCCTTTCAGATTTTCTATAAGTGAAAGATTAGATTTTTCAATATAAAAATCAACAAAAGATGAATTATTTGGTTTACTCCATGGGAATGTAAGTTGCTCTGTTTTACTCATTTTGATGGTAGTTTTTAATATCCTTAAACCAATCGAATGTATAAACAACAAGACTTAAGATTGTTATGGAGACAATAAATATGTCTAAAGGAAATAGGGAAAACTCAATATCTGTGATTTCTTTTAAATAAACAAATGCTATATATACAATTTGCATGATTGTTGTAAATTTTCCCAAAAAATTTGGCAAAGGTGTAACTGACTCTATTAAAGTCATTTTTATTGCGGCGCCTATTAGTATGACTACATCTCTAGAAATAAAAATGATAAAAATATAAAAAGGAATGTACTGATTTAACCATAATATAAAAATTGTTCCTGACAAAAGGAGTTTGTCTGCAACAGGATCCAGTATCTTACCGAGATGAGTTTGCCAATTCATTTTTCTTGCTAAAAACCCATCCAAAGCATCCGTGATTGATGCTATCAAAAAGAAAATAACACTTGTAACAAATTGCCCAAGAAAAATATTATTTAATATTGGATAAACAAGAGCAATTCTTATTATCGATAATAAGTTTGGTATAAATATAAAATATTTACTCATGGTTCAAAACTCATAATGATCTCAGATTCTGTAACATTAAAACTTATAATATTTAAATAACTATTATCTGAGATTTCATTCACAAAATTTATTAAACCACCGTATATTTCAATATCATAATTAATAATATTATTATCAAATTTAGACATATTTGTAGATTTTATTCCAATCAGTCCGTTAATAATTTTTTTAAGATTTTTATAGTCTTCATAACTATTAATATTTTCAAAAGTAACATCTAAATTACTTACGATAGCAGTGTCTATTAATTTTTTTTGTAAAAGATAATCAATTTTTTTGTTTACAAAACTATCAAACTCATTCATAAAAAAATTCTCAAAATCTCCATCATTAAATTCGAATGCAATATCGCCAGATACAGACCAATTATTTGGTCCAATTTTAACAATGTTAATTTCTGACAAAAAATCATATTGATATTGCAGTGAAAATCGTTCTTCAATATTAATTAATTTTTTGTATTTTTCAATTTCGATAAAATCAAATAAATCAAGCTCTGGTAACTCCAAAAAAACGCCTCTAGATAAAGATGTATGTTTTAAAAATTTATTTATTTTAGATTCTAAATTATTATTTTGAGTGAAACTTGAAACAAAATATGGATTTTTTGCTCCAGAATCAATAGTTATTTTAAATAGAATAACTGGTCTTGCATTGCCAACAATTGGAATTGATAACTTATTAAAAACTTTTATTAAATAGTCTTTATTAAAAACTACTTCTAGATAGCTATCTCCTTCTATATTTCTTAAGGAGTAACTTTTAATAAAATCTTTTCTTGTGTTTCCAGCATTAATTATTTTCCAGATATTTGAAGGAGATTGGCTGCCACTTAATCTATAAATCATTATATTGAATGAGTTATTTATTGATTTTTCAATTTCTGATGAATTGGATATCGGAGTATAAACTTGAAAAATTTGATCAAATTCCTTTCCAAAGAAGTCATTAGAAAAGATAATAACAGATAATAACAAAAATTTAATATTTAGCTTTTTCACATAGGTATTTTAAATGACAAAAGACATTATAGAAAATGATCCATATAGATCAGCCGGCGTAGATATTGATGCAGGAGAAGATTTAATTCAAAAGATCAAAAGTGATGTTTCTTTAACTCATAATGAAAATGTAATTGGAGATATAGGTGGATTTGCTGGAATGTATAGACTTCCAAAAGAGTTTAAAAATCCAATAATGGTAGCATGCACAGATGGTGTCGGTACAAAAGTGGCACTTGCGCAAGAATATGGAAACCTCAAAGGAATTGGACAGGATCTTGTTGCAATGTGTGTAAATGATTTAATTATTTGCGGAGCAAAACCATTATTCTTTTTAGACTATTATGCAACCTCGAAATTACGCGTAGATGAGGCTTCAATTGTAATTAAAAGTATTTCTAAAGCCTGTATTGATTCAGGGTGTTCTCTTCTTGGAGGAGAAACTGCAGAAATGCCTGGTCATTATATTGATAATAATTTTGATTTAGCTGGTTTTTCTGTAGGGTGTGTTGAAGAAGATAAAATAATCTCATCTGAAAATGTTTCAGTAGGCAATTTACTTATTGGAATAGAATCTAGCGGCCCTCACTCAAATGGATTTTCGTTAATAAGAAAGATTTTAAATAATTATGATGGTCCTCTAAATTTTAAAGAGCAGATGATCATAGAAGCTCTATCACCAACACTTCTGTATCCGAAAGTAATTTTAAATATCTTAGAAAAGTATCAAGTTAATTCGATGTCTCACATAACAGGTGGAGGTTTGGTAGAAAATTTACCAAGATCGGTTCCTAAGAATTTATCTGTAGAAATTGACTCTGAATCATGGCAAATGCCGCCAATCTTTGAGTGGCTCAAAAGTGATGGAAATATATTGCAGCATGACATGTATAGGATATTTAATTGTGGTATTGGATTAGTTCTCATTGTAAATGAAGTAGATGTTGACCCTATAATGAAAGAAATATCATTAAACGACTTAAATAGTTTCATTATTGGAAGAGTAATGGAAAAAAATCAAAAAGAATCTGTAGTTTTTAGATAAAATATAATGAAAAAACTTGCTGTATTGATATCAGGTAATGGATCAAATCTAGAAGCAATAATGGAAGCTTGCAATAAGGGTAATATTCATGGAGAGATGATTTGTGTAATTTCAAATAATCCTAGTGCATATGGAATTGAAAGAGCAACAAAATTTAAAATCCCGACAAAAATTATTGATCATAGAGATTACAAAAACAGATGTGATTTTGATGAATATTTAGAAAATTTTATTGAAAGTTTAAATGTTGATCTGATTGTTCTAGCAGGTTTTATGAGGATTCTTGGAAAGAAAATAACCAAAAAATTTACTGGAAAAATGATAAATTTACACCCATCACTTCTTCCTCTTTATCCAGGATTAAATACGCATGAGCAGGTTTTAATGAATAATGATAAATATCATGGCATCTCAATTCATTTTGTAACTTCTGATCTTGATGCAGGGCCTCTGATAGCTCAGGGAAAAATTCTTGTAAAAAAAGACCAAAATATTGACATGTTAACTACCAGAATTCATAAAATGGAACATCATTTACTACCCAAAGTAATAAATGAACTTTGTCTTGAAAATATTTATTTAGATTCTCAAACAAATAAGGTTA
>CETK01386619.1_pt1 | contig 10114 bp, 1 predicted proteins | sample 361431 | NCBI WGS metagenome assembly CETK01 (sample SAMEA2622452, study PRJEB7988) | marine metagenome | biome: marine biome (ENVO:00000447); feature: surface water layer (ENVO:00002042); material: "saline water (ENVO:00002010), including plankton (ENVO:xxxxxxxx)" | depth 5 m | reverse complement strand
CTCCACCAGAAACGGATCCACCAACGATAGGACAAATGTATTATGATAGTAGTGATAATAAATTTTATGGAAGGTTAATAGATACTTGGGAGGAAGTATTAACTCATGGAACAGGATACTTTTTTGGACATTCCAGCGATACGATGAGATATTTGTCAAGTTTATCAAGTTTAACTGTAAGTGACGATGGTATAATACATACCAGCACCACTACTTTTGATGCTATTAATACCGGAGATACTTTATATATGTATCTAGGAAATGGGACATTGCACGCTAGCTTTATAGTCACAGTAAATACAGGTGGTTCTAATCCAAGCGTATTTCACGGACATCCTATTCAGGCTGTATACAATTCATCAGGCAGTAAAGCAGATTTTTTGCGGTGGAATAATAACGGTGGATTATCATTTCGAGGATCTTATTTAAAACAAATTGTTGAACAAGCAGGCAAAACTTATCCTGTTGGACTTACGACAAGTTCCAGTTGGACCAATACATATACAGATGATAATGGATTAGGAGGCGGTGAAGTAGGATGGTATCTAAGAATCGGGGATTTTAAGCCTACAATATCATGGGAGAATCCAGTACAAAGAAAATCACCAATAGCAGCCAAAAATGCGGCAGATAAAGTAGATAATGCTTTATATCTTCCAATAATTAACGATATGTATATAGAAATAGTTCCAGAAAATCAAAATTATACAGGAACGGGAATAAAAATAGGCGGAAAGAATTTGAATACGGGTGTAGTATCAGGAAATACAACTCAAAAATTATCAGTATATAGTCCAGCATCACAACAACTAACAAGTGGTGTAATGGTATATAAAACAGGCGAAAGTCCATCAGGATTTTCAGGAACGAAAGATAAAATAGAATTAATGGGTGGAAAACAAGTATATAGAATAAATCCATCTACTTTAACATTAGCATCAGGAACGACATATAAAGCGAGAGTATGGTTCAGGAATTCATCACCAAGTGATAATAAGTACAAAGAAATAAAAGGAATTAGTTTATAAATATGAATTTTTAAATATAATTAATATTTATATGAGTTTTAACTATAATAATGAGGTATTAGATTTATTGTTAAAAAAGACTCTTGGTTCAGCATATACATCGTCAGATCTTGTAGCAGGACAAGAAACACCCGTCCTTCCAAAGATTCAAAATTCACAGATATTTACAAATAGAATTACCGATAAAAACTCATCAAATTTTACTTGGAGTTCTCCTGTTCAATTAGGTGGAGTAGGAGCAAACATTACTTGTTTAACTACATCTACACAAGTAAATATTGTTAGTTATAATGGGAATAAATATGTATTTAACAATGGAACATCATATAATTCTAATGAAAAATTTGGGTTATACGCGACAACATATACATTTTCAAATGTTCCTTCAGGTCATCCAATAGCAATATTAAATAGTGGAAATACAAATATTAGTTACACAGGGGATGCTAGTAAAAAATTGAGCAAAACAGTAACAGGAACAACAAATGATGGAACATATGATTTTTATCATGGAGATGTAACAGTAACAGTAACAGGTGATTTTGGAAATGTAAGTGTATACTGTTATTACCATGGTTATATGGGAGGAGAAAATTTATTAACTTATTCAGTAGGATGTCAGAATCCAGGGGGTTCTTTGGGAACAGTAAGTTATTTGGATGTTGTTACAGGGGAAACATCAACATTTCAATATATAAAGAAATATGAATCTATTCCAATGAGTGTAGTTCCAGGAACAGATAATAGAGCCTGGAAACCAACAGATAGTGTAATGCAGAAAAAATTTGAAAATGTGATATTAGGAAAACCAAATTTTAGCTTTAGTATTACAACCGATATAACAAATTATACAACAATATATAGCACAAATAGTTTATATAAACCAGTAATAAATAATGGTGTATTAGTATTCCTAGGAAATAGTGTTCCTACATCAACAACAGCAATATCAATGAAAGAAGTTTTCATTTATGAGGGGGCTTTTGGAACAACAACAGGTATGTTAATAAGTGATATATCAAATGTGAATATATCATCACCACAGGATGGACAACCATTAATATATGATAATGCTAGTCAAAAATGGATAGCGGGAACAGTAGGAAAAGATTATATACCAATAAGTACATTAGATACTATAGATGATGTTAGTTTAAATGGTTTAACAACAGGACAAACGATAGGTTATGATGGATTTAAATGGGTTCCAAAAAATGTTCCAGTTGATTTAAGTGATATATCAGATGTTGATTTAACAGGGGCAGTAGGAGGTCAAGGGATAGTGTATGACGCATCAAGTGGAATATGGAAACCAGGTAATGTTCAAACACCTTTACAACGATTAGGCGATATATCAGATGTTAAATTTGATGTTGGGCCTTATGATGGACAAGGTTTGGTATGGAAAGATGTTAGTAATTGTTGGATAGCGAAAGATATTCAAACGCCATTAAATAGTTTGGATGATGTTAGTGGTGTAGATTTATCAGGAATTGTTCCAGGACAAACAATTGTATTGGATATAAGTGGTATTTTTGTTCCAAAAACAATAGGTGAAGTAATAGAAAATTTATCAGATTTGAATGATGTTGATGTTAGTAATTTAGCTGACCAAATTCCACAATGGACACAAAAAAATAGATTAGAAGCGAGTGATGCGGCTGTATCAGATAATTTTGGATTTGCTTCAGCATTAGATATAAGTTATGCATTAGTAGGAGCACCAAATGCTAATAGTAATAGTAATGCCGATGTTGGTAAAGCATATTTATACAAAAAGAATTTTTTCTTAGGAACCTATTCAGAAGATCAAGTTTTAATGTCAACTTTGGATAATGGTAATATGAATTTTGGTTATTCTGTAAGCATTGGTAGAAATGTTTTAATGATTGGTGCACCAAATCATAGTTATAATCCAGGTAGTGGATTTAAAGAAAAAGCAGGAACAGTATTCTTTTATAATTATAGCACAATTCTAGAAAAATGGGGTGTAGTGAATGGTAATATTTATAATGAAAATTCTAAAATACAACCAGGAGTAGCAAATGACCAATTTGGATTTTCTATGGACATTGATGTTAGTAATAATTGGTGTATTATAGGTTCTCCACAAAAATTGGCAAATGGAAATGGTAAAGCAGATATATATGAAAATGTTACTGGAACTTGGACACATAGAAAAACATTAACAGCAAGTGATGGTGCTGGTGGTGATAATTTTGGAGTTAGTGTAAGAATTAATGATGAAAATACATTTGCTTTTGTTGGAGCGGATAATCATGATTCAGCGAAAGGGGCTGTTTATATTTTTAAAAAAAATCATCCTAATGCCAATGATTGGGGACAATATCAAAAAGTTGTTTCATTAGATCAAAGAATAAATAGTTATTTTGGTAAAAGTATAGGTGTAAATGGTAATACATTATTGATTGGTTCACCAAATGGAGGTAATTTTTCAGGGGCTGCTTATGAAGTTACATACAGTTCTGGTACAGGAAAATGGGGGACACAATCAGGAAGCGATTATCTTCCTTCTAGTGATAAAATAGTAGCTATAGATGCTTCTGCTAACGACCAATATGGTTATTCGGTAGATGTATATGATAATTTTGGTGTGATTGGTTCTAAATCAACTGATATGAGTGGCAATGTTGATACGGGTAGTGCTTATATTGTTATTAATACTGGTGAAGGTTATTGGGAAGAAAGTAAGCAAATTAATCCTGATGATTTGGATGTTCAAGATGAATATGGTATATCAGTAGCCATATTTGGAAGAAGTGTTGTTATTGGTTCTTGGTTATCAGAAGGTGACCAAGGGGGTGACCCGGCCCATGCCGGTTCAGCTTACATTTTTAATTTACCAAATCCAGAAGGTGGTACAAAAGCTTTAATTTATGATACAGATTATAATAGATGGAAAGTTGGTTCAGTAGCACCTTCAGACGAAGCCGTTGTAACTAAATTAGGATTATTAGATGATGTTGATGTAACAACAATTGCAAATGATAATGTTCTTGCTTATAATGATGCTAGTGGAAATTGGAAACCAGCTACTATGGGTTCGTTAATCACTATTGGAGATATTTCAGATGTAGATTTATCTGGTGTTGCTACTGGAAAAGCAATTGTTTGGGATGCCAGTTTAAATAAATGGATAATTGGTAATGCTGGAGGTGGTTCAGCATCAGGTGTAACAAGCACAAATATACAACCAACAGTTGATGATGAAGGAGAACCACTTACAGGTGGAAAATTGTATTATGATACGAGTTGGAATTCTTTTCATGGTAGAACAGCAGAAGGTTGGCAAGAATTATTATTAAGCAATACAAATATCTTATTTGGTGCACCACCGCGATTAAAAAAAGCTCCATACTTGGAAACATTAGTTAATGTTTATCCTGATAGATTTGAATTTTGTTGGGAAAATCCACCACAACATGTTACAAGTTTTTCAGCATCAAATGCTGCTGATTATGTAAATGGTGATTTATATTTACCGGTTATCAATCATATTAAATTTGAATTTTTTGAAACATCAGATAATGAAACATTTGGTTCTACAACAAGAGGAACTATTACTGTTGGTGGTAAATCTGGAATTGGTAGAGGCAGTATTAATGGAAACATCAGTCAAACATTAACTAATGTGGCTGGTAGTAATAAAATAACAAATAAATTAGTTTTATATACAACAGGTAGTAATTCCGTTGTTGGTGTAGCTGATGGTTGGACAAATTTAAATACAGCATCTGGTGGAAATTATGAATATGATTTTATTCATAATGATGCTTCTGGAAATCAAGTGTATTATTTTAATCCTCGTTCCAATAATTTTAGTATTATTGCTCAAACTCCTTACAGTTTTAGAATGTGGGCTGAAAATAGTATAACTCCACATAATTATAGAGTTTGGAATGGTATAACAACTCAAATAGTAGGAGAACCTACAGCAATTAAAGTTGCTGATCCTGGTCAATCAAATGGATTTTATGCTGAAATTGTTCACGTATCAAGTGGTGTTCATAAAATAAAAGTTGTTGTTCCCAAAGAAGCATTAACAGCAGCAGGTGTTGAAGTAACACAAAGTGAAACAGGTGTAGATGATTCTGTTTTCTTTCAAGCTTTTGAAGTTCAATATCAAACTGTAAATGCTGTTACAAATGAAAATACAGAAACCTCAGCAATAACAGGATGGACAGGAACTGGTGCTGACAATTGGTCTGGTGAGGAATCAACGGAACAAATATTTGATGAAGGAACTGGATTTGGTGTGGATACATTTTCAGCAATTCCAGCTACAATACCACTGCAAAATAAAAATTCATTTACAACCGTTTTCAAACATATAACAGTTCCTGAATTCGATAATAAATTTTATCGTTTTAGAGTTAGAGCAAAGAATCAAGTTGGAACAAATTATGGTCCTTGGACTACCGATTATTATGTGGTTCGTTTTACTAGACCACAAAAAATGGTTTGGGACGATCCACCTCCTTTATTTTTAACAAAAGCAGCTCATCCTGATAAATGGTTTATTACTTTAACTTGGCAAGATACATATTCTTCTGATGGTGGTGTAAGCACAGGCGATGATAATTGGTCGCATGATTATTTAGCTGTAGCAGAATTTAGATTAACTCGTTCTACAAATAATGGTTCTTCTTATACAATAGTTGATAATGAAGATGGCGATAAAGGTTCTACAGACGCAAAATTAAGTTACGATTATTGTGTAGCTTCTGCTAGTGATACCACACAAAAATGGACCAATCCACAATATAAATTTAAGATTGAAGCCAGAAATTATTTATTTGGAACAAGTAGTAATGACGCAAATGCTTGGTCAACCATATCAGAAACCAGTGTTAGTTTAATTCCAACCACACCAGCAACTCCAACGAATTTACAAATGAAATTTTATGAACAAAGTCAAACAAATGGAACAAATCCGGCCAGTTATTATACCGCTGATCCTTGGACAGCACCATCAAATGATTATATGCTTTATCAATGGGATATTAATTTTGATAATACTGGTAGTGGTTATGGAACAGCTGATTATAATGGCGTTACTATAGGAGCAGCAAATAAATTAACACCAGAACAATATCAATTGGAATATTTAGTTGGGAAAGCCAATATTAGTGGTTCAACATTAAGATTGGTTCCAACAACCGAAGCTACTACTAATTATGATGATTTTAGAAATACCGAACTATTAGCAAATGATTACTATAGATTAGGAACAGGGACAACCATATATCAGGTAAGTAGTGTTACTAATAATAATCAAAAACATATTTTAAATCACACTGGTAGTGAAACGGGTATAGTTGAAATTTATAAAGTGTTTTATATTAATGCTACGGATAAAAACTTACCAGGAGCAAATCCTTATTATCCAAGAGTTTATAATGCTGAACAATATGCACGAGGAAGCAATACTGGTTTAACGTCTTTATTAAGAAATGCGAGTTGGACTTATACTGTAAAAGCAAAGAATTATTTTGTTTCTACGGCGTCAAGTGGATTTGTTTCTGCTGGTCCTTATGCTGTAGGGGCTCCTGAGACACTTAGATTGAATACTTCTGATCCAAATATAAACCTTGAAAATGATAAAATAACGGTTACTGTTGATGAATCGTCAACATCCTTAAAGGCTTTATATGCTAGTAATCCAGAATTGTTTAATACTGCTGATGCTGTTGACTATAAGAGTTTCGGATTCCACCCATATATCAATAATATTTCTCAATCATTTAGGTACGTTTATACAACCGCTCAATCACCAAATCCTAGAGTTATTGCGTATGAACATTTGACAAATTCTAATAGTAATGCGTTGGTGGATAATTCTGATGGAACGCCAATAAAATATGATATTGTGAGTGAAAATGTGTTATCGACATTAAGTAGTCAAACATCCACTATTAATTTTACAATTGGAAAACCAGCGCCAACAAGTATGGATTCAATTCCTTTATTTGAGTGGCAAAGTGATGGAACAAATAACATCAAATTAACTTTGAGAAGAAGTAATGGTGGATTAAATACTACTCAAAGAACTTTTTCGGCGGGGAATGGTGGTGGAACAACTATATGTCCTATAAATGGTTTTAATTTTCAAAATTTTAGTGCTGGTGGTGGAACAGCACATGCAACAACAGATTTATTATATTGGCAAGTGAAAGCAAATACGGCTTTAACAGGCGGAATTGGAACCAATTGGGGTGTTCATGGAACTGGAAATGGTTGGTCAAATCAAGATTGGGTAATGGATAATATAGGAACATTAGTTGAAGATACTGAATATGAAATATTTTTTAGATTAAGAAATAAATATATAGATGATTATAAGGAAAGCACATCGCCGAAAATTAAGCTAACAAAACCAAATGCTCCAACAGGATTGTCTGTTGTATTGGATATTGTAGATGATAATGCTGGAACTGATAATACGTTAACACTTTCTTGGACAAAACCTACAGAACCAGGATTACATTATCAACACGATGGTGCGGCAGATAATGCTGCTCTTACAGCACATCCTAACGAACCTTATATTGAAAAATATGAAGTATCATTCTTAGATGGTTCCACTGAATATAGATTTTGGGTTAGCGGGGGTAGTGCTTCGGCAGAGGCTCCAACAACATTTACTCTCACAGGTTCTATACCAACATCAAATGTTGGTGGTACTTTTTATTTAATGCCTGACCGAAATTACAATAGTTTTAAAATTCGCGCTTATAATGTAAGGTTAACCAGTTCTGCTAGTGATTATTCAACAGCAGTATCGCCAAGTTATGTTAGTAGAACAAGAGCAGTAGCAAATATTGGTGTTCCTTATACAATCGCGGATAGTGACCAGACATATGATAGTAGTTTAAAAGTTAATTGGAATTTGGCAGGAGATTATACCTACCAATCTCATGCTACTTTATTTGATGGAACACCCGCATCAAATGTAAAAAATTGGAATACGATTAATAATGAAACAGGAAATATTGGTCCTATTTTGATGAACCGACATTATAATAAACCAGGTTCTAACGATTTTGCTTCTTTTTATATAAGATTTCAAGATGTGGATGCGTCCTATACACATGACGCATATCCGGCGTCTGGTGCTTTTGATAAAAATAGTGGCAACGGCGATCATTTAACACAAGTTGAAAAACAACCACATAACTACAGCACACACACAAACGTTAGTGGTAAATACAGAGGTTATGTAAATATTCAAACTATGGCGGATTTATTTACGGGTAGTCATAATAATACGGGTCAATGGTATAAAGTATCTACAATGCATTTTGGTATTATTAAAGATAATGTGAAAGAGTATTGGTCTGGTATGAAGATGAATGCTTATAGTTATTTTTATTATAAGGATAGCGCTAATGCTACACAAGGAGAGACATACAGCACAATATGTACCAATCAATATTTTGATAAAATAAATGAGGTTTCAACTATAAGCGGAACACCAACCGTAGCTTATACCCCATATTATGTTACTGGTATTCCAACATTATATCCAGGAAAAACGATGACAATTAGAGCGGCTTTTGTAATAGATAACAAATCAGAGTATTATGTGAATAGTGATTATATATCCCGTGTAAATCTTGCCAATCCTTCGGGCAGCTTCAACGGTATAATGAATTATATGAATCATGAATGGAAACGAACAAGAGATCATCACACAAATTCATCGGGAACATTATGGACAGCAGATGCTGGTTATCAAGCAATAGGAGGCGCGAATATAGCGGTTACGTCTACAAGTGGAATTACCTCAAGTAAAACTGTTCTATTAAAAATACATCATAAAAATATATATGGCGATGGAAATATAGATATAATGGATACTGTTGCTGGAGCGTGGCATTATTTTATTTACGATAAAAAAACATATGAATTAATGGATAATAATGATTCGTTAACACACGTTCATTTAACGTTTCCAAATCAATCGGCAGGCCATCAAGGAACAAGCAGTAGTTTTACAACTACTTATGATAAAATAACAATATTAAATCCACCTACCAGTAAATTTAATCCTTCTACTGAAACAACGAATTTACATATATCAACGAGTAGTGGCAATTATTTTAATAATTCAAGTAATACTAATACAACAGGAACATTATGTGAATGGAATTATAGTGTATTTGATGGACAGACATCACCAGATTCAACACATAATTGTCTTGCTATGTATGATGGATTATTTCATAGTCCGGGTTCATTAAGATCGTCTGACTATTTGGGTAACGGAACAGGCAATTATCCCAAATTAGTTACACTTTATAATCATTATGTAGTTGATAGTACAGCGTCAAGTAAATATCTTGGAAATCCAGCATCTCATTATGCTGATAATTATCGTTGGGCATTTTATAAATTTGTTTTTCAAAATAGCGCCTATGCAGCAGTTACACCAGTTGAATCACAAATATTTTTAGCAGATGGTAATGATAATGATAATACAAATATAGATTTTTCTGATTTACTTTCAAGCGAAGGAACAACAAATGTTACTAGTAGTCCAAAAGTGAAAGTATGTGTGAAAACATTCTTTGCTGAAAATGGAACTACGTGGGAAGTTTCTGGATGGAATCAAATTATAAGCGGTCCTACAGCAACTAATCCAGCAGCTCCATCTGCTTCAGAGTTAAATAATGATTTAACTATTCCAACAAGTGGAAATGGTAACTCAAATGTTTGGACAAATGCCGTTGGTAAGAAAAAATCAGGCGATTTTGATGAATTAGGAAATAGTGGTGCTGTTCCAAGTGATGCTACTTGGAAGGCAGGTTGTAGAAGATTGCCATTTAAACATGGAAAAATGAAATTGAATAAACAAGTTAAAGCATGGCATATTATAGCTATTGGTATTAGAAATGATGTTAGTAGATATATTGGTAACGTATATATATCAAGAAAGTATGATGATAGTGGATAATTATTTATTTAGTTATAATAATTTATTTATAAAATATTATAATATAAATGAGTGGATATGCGGATAGTGAAAAAATTCAATACGCATTAAAAACAGCGTTATACCGAAC
>CETK01132204.1_pt1 | contig 10134 bp, 10 predicted proteins | sample 361431 | NCBI WGS metagenome assembly CETK01 (sample SAMEA2622452, study PRJEB7988) | marine metagenome | biome: marine biome (ENVO:00000447); feature: surface water layer (ENVO:00002042); material: "saline water (ENVO:00002010), including plankton (ENVO:xxxxxxxx)" | depth 5 m | reverse complement strand
GGTAAATATTTTAAAAGATATAAAGATGTAAATGAAATGGATTGGTACGATGAAATCAAAATTAAGGATAATCTAAAAGTTACTTTTTTACCTGCAGTGCATTGGTCTAAAAGGAGTCTGACAGATACAAATAAGACACTGTGGGGAAATTTTTTAATTGAATATAATGATAAAAAAATTTTATTTGCTTGTGATACTGGTTTAGGAAATATCTATAAAGACATAGGTAACAAATATGGTCCAATTGATCTTACATTTATAAATATAGGAGCATACAATTTCTATCCAATAATGCCTTATAAAGATAAATCTATTTATCATACTAACCCAGAAGAGGCATTAGAAATTGCTAGAAACCTTAAAAGTAAAAAAGTAATTGGTATGCACTGGGGAACTTTTGTTTTATCTTTAGAGCCTATTATGGAACCACCGACTAGATTTAAAGATAACGCCGAAAAATATGGATTTAAAAAAGAAGAAGCTTTAATTTACAAAATAGGTGAATTTGGATCGTTAAAAAAATTACTTAATTACAATTAGTTATCCAACAATTTTTTTTTTGCTTTTTCAAATTCTTCTTGAGTTAAAATTCCATCTTTTAAAAGTTGATTTAATTTTTCGATCTCATCACTAAGTTTATTTTCATCATTTAGGTAATTATCTGTTTTTTCATCTGCAATATTTTCATTAGTCTTATTGGCACTTTTTGCTGTAAAACCTTTCATAATTGCTGAACCACCTAAGTAAAGAACAAATCCTAATATTGGTATCACTAAACCTAAAAAAATTATTTTCTCCATTTATCAATCCTCATCTTCTTCTCTCCAATTTTTTTCATACATTAACCAAGCAGCATAAATTACAGAGAATGTTCCTACAATCATACCATAATCAAATCCAGTTTGCTGATCATATAAATACCAACCTAGTTGTGTAGCTCCTATTGGGGGTATTGTAAGTATAGCCATCAGAATTGCAATTCTATAAGGATATCTTGGTTTTTTCATAGACCAACTTAACAAAAAAAATTTCTTGTTTTAATTATTAAATTTGCGATCTTTTGAAACAGTCAATAGTATTTTTCAATAAACAAGCTATCGTCATTGGGCCAACTCCTCCTGGTACAGGAGTCAAGGCTTTTGCATTCTTCGAAACCTCATCAAAAGAGACATCTCCAACGATCCCCTTATCAGTTTTATTAATTCCAACGTCAATTACAGTAGTATTTTTTTTAATCCAGTCACCTTTTACAAGCTCAGGAATTCCAACTGCGGCGACAATAATATCAGCTTTTAAGCACTCTTCTTTTAAATTTTTTGTTTTTGAGTGGGTGATTGTAACTGTGCAATTTTCTTTTAAAAGAAGTTGTGTCATTGGTTTTCCGTTTAGGTTTGACCTACCTACGATCACTGCTTTTTTACCACTTAAATTTGGTTCGATTTTCTTAATTAATAAATAACATCCCAATGGAGTGCATGGAACGGAACTTTCATAACCAGATGAAAGGTTTCCAACATTCATAGGATGAAATCCATCAACATCTTTTGAGGGATCTATAGTTTCGATTACTTTTTGTTTGTCAATATGTTTTGGAAGTGGTAACTGAACTAAAATTCCAGAAACTGTCTCATCCTTATTTAATTCTTCTATTTTTTGTAAAACTTCTTTTTCTTCCACTGTATCTGGATATTTAATTACATCTGATTTTAATCCAACTTCTTTAGCAGATTTTTCTTTATTTCGAACATAAATTTGACTTGGAGTTAAATCACCAATTAATATGACTGTTAATCCTGGAACTTTATTATGTTTTTTCTTTAAGTCAGAAACTTCTTTTTTAAGTTCTTCCCTTAATTCTGCAGCAGCTTTTTTTCCATCAATTAATATCATAAATTTAAAATATCATCGGTGCGATGTAGAGCTTCATACACATTTCTATAAACCAAATCAACAAAAGTAAAATTATTGGTGATATATCTAGTGAACCTAAATTAGGTAAAAAACGCCTGATTTTATTTAAAATAGGAGCTGTTAGGCGATAACTGAGTTCTAAAATGGAATATACTAATCTATTCTGTGTGTTTAAAATATTAAATGCTACCAACCAACTTATTAAAACATTGGCAATTACGACGTAAGAGTAAAGTTTTAGAATTTGCAAAACTAAATAAAAAATTGCAATCATTTTTTTTCAATATAAATTGAAGAACTAGGAAATGCAAAAGAGGCCTTGTTACCCTCAACAATTTTTTTAATTTCAATAGCAAGTCTTTCTTTAACAGATAACCATTCGTTCCAACTATCAGAGTTTGTAAAACAACGAACATACATATCTATTGAACTATCGGAGAATTTATCCACTCTTACCGCAATGCCTACACTTGTGTTAAAATCCTCACTAGCTTTAATATGATTTTCAATTTGATCTCTGATTGTTTTCAATTGATCAACTGTCGTGTCATATTGAAGAGTTATAATCCAACTGATTAACCAGTTGGATGTTTCGCTGACATTTACAACCGCGTTTTCCGCAAATTGAAAATTGGGTATTATCGCTAATGATTTATCAAATTTTCTTATTGTTGTGGATCTAAATCCAATTTTTTCAACAATTCCCTCAATGATACCCTCAACCAAAATCCAATCACCTATTTTAAATCTTTTTTCTACTAAGACTAATATTCCTGAAATCAGATTTTTAAATAAATCCTGAGCTCCTAGGGCTACAGCTACCCCAAATAAACCTAGCCCTGCAATTATTGGTCCAATCTTTATTCCCCATAATTCTAAAACTGCTGCAAGTCCTAATATGAAAATCAATATTTTAAGTGATTTAATAATCCAACCTATCAACTCTTTTGTTAGAAGTTTATCTAACCCACTTAAAACATAGGAAACGGGTTCAATAATCTGGTGTATTATCCAAAAAATCAAAATGGTAATTAAAGTTCTATTTATTGTGTCTACAACTTCTCTTCCTTCAATTGAAAAAGTCATATAATAACTTGCAATAAAAAAACCCAGAACAATTGGTAAAAATCTTGCTGGCCCAATAAGCGCTGAAACAAATGTATCATCTAGTTTATTAGTTGTTCTTTTTGAAATAATTTCCAATTTTTTAATTATTAGTTTGCTTATTATTCCTCTAAAAATTAAAAATATTAAAAAAATCCCTATTCCAATTAATATTTGAAAAATATCTACACCCAAAATTCCTTTATTCCATACTGATAAAAATATTTCTGAAAAATTATTTAATAATTCCATAACTAAATTTTATATAACAAAAACTCTTCTTCTCCAGGATTAAAAAGAAATATTTTTTTCCACTTAATTTCATTCAATATTGCTGATGTTTTTTCACCCATACACATTAAATTGGTCTTCATCCATAGATTCTCAAACTGATTAAATTTGATGAATTTTAGAAAGCTTAGGGCACTATTTTGTGAATATATATAAACTATTTCTGGAATATTAATTTTTAAGTCTTCAACAAAACTCTCATCAAAATTTTCATTATGAGAAGCTCTGTAATTAATAATTCTTATAATTTTATATCCTTCATTTAGTAGTTGTTGATCAAGATTTACAGAAATTGTTTCTCCACTTACGTAAATTAAACTACCAGATTTCGGATCTAAATTTTTTAAAATCATCTCTTTTAGATTTGAAACATTCCCCTCTGCAGCAACTATATTTTGAAATCCTACTGTTTTAGCTTTTTTCTCTGTAGCGTTACCAACACAAAAACATAAAATTTTTTTATCTATTTTCTTTAAGTCTAAAAATTTTATAGCGTTTGCACTTGTAAAAATAATACCTTTGTAATCGGAAAAATTAATTTCATTATAGTTGATTTTGTTTATGTTTAATAATGGAAGATGAGAAACTTGATGACCTAATGATTTAAATTTAATAATCAATTGAGAGCAATCCTCGAGTGGTCTTGTAAGTAAAATATGCATATTATCTTTTATAAGAATTTTTTGATTTTATTTTTAGAAGTCGACCTAAATTTTTTCCAAGTTTTACAGCATTCTTAACATCCATAGATTTTTTTTCATAGAAATTTTGTTTACCATCTAAAGAAAAAAGCTCTGCCTCTAAAATTATTTTATCATCTATGATTGAAGAATGTGCTCCTACAGCTGTTTCACAGTCTCCCTCTAGAATTTTCAGAATATTTCTTTCAGCTAGTGCTCTTTGATGAGTTTCAAAATGATTAACTTTTTTTAATATTGAAATGATATTAACGTTATCCTCACAACATTGCAGAGCAATAATTCCTTGTCCTGCGCTTGGAATTAATTTATCAACAGAAAAAATTTCTGAAATTTCTTGATCCATTTTTAAAAATTTAATTCCAGCATACGATAAAATTATAGCATCATAAAAACCATCTTTAAGTTTCTTAATTCTTGTATCTACGTTTCCTCTGATTATTTTACATTTTAAATCAGGTCTAATTTTTTTAATCTGAAACTCTCTTCTATAAGACGAGGTTCCAACAATTGATTTAGATTTTAAATCCATTAACTTTTTTTTATCTTTTGTCACCAAAATTTCTCTAGGATCATTTCTTTTTAAAAATGTATTTGTTAACAAACCTTTGGTTTCTTTTGCTGGCATGTCCTTAAGTGCATGAACAGCTATATCTATTTTTTTTTCTAAAAGTTCTTTTTCTATACTGCTTGAAAACAACCCTTTACCACCAACTTCTGATAATCTTTTATCATGAATTTGATCACCCTTTGTTGAAATTTTTTTAACAACTATATCTTCATCATTTAGATTGGTGTTTTTAATGATGCTCTGTTTTGCGATATCAGCATAAATTAATGCTAACTTACTACCCCTAGTTCCAATCACTAATTTTTTATTCATAAATAAATTTATTTCTTACTTGTATTGAGATTGTACAATTAATAAAAACTATTTGAATGATTAAAAAACCCTTAATTCTTGGAATAGAATCTAGTTGTGATGAGACTGCAGCGTCCGTAATCACTGAGGATAACAATGGAAATCCTTTGCTTTTATCTAATATTATCTCAAGTCAAATAGACGTTCATAAAAAATTTGGTGGAGTAGTGCCTGAACTCGCAGCCCGATCTCACATAGAAAAAATAGATTTTATTGTTAAGAAAGCAATAAGTGTTAGTGGAAAAAAAATTCAAGATATTGATGCGATAGCATCCACAGCCGGTCCTGGATTAATTGTCTGTCTGTCTGTAGGCTTAAGTTTTGCTAAAGCTATTGCTTCATCATTGAGCAAACCTTTTATCGCAGTAAATCATCTAGAGGGTCACGCATTAAGTCCTAAGATTAATTCAAAGTTAAATTATCCATATCTGCTTTTACTCATATCAGGCGGTCATTCACAATTCTTAAGTGTTAAGGGTCTGGGAGAATACAAAAGATTAGGAACAACAATTGATGATGCTTTAGGTGAAGCTTTTGATAAAACTGCAAAACTTTTAGGTATAGAATTTCCAGGTGGACCTCAAATTGAAGAACTTGCTAAAAAAGGTGATCCTGACAAATATGATTTACCAAAACCAATTTTTAACAAGGGTGGTTGCAATATGTCTTTTGCAGGACTTAAAACAGCAATTTTAAGAATATCAAAAAATATTAAGAAAGATCAGGATAAATACAATCTTGCTGCCTCTTTCCAGAGGACAGTAGAAAAAATATTATACAAAAAAACTAAAATTGCTTTTAATGAATTTGCGAAACAGTCTGTTCCAAAAAAAAAGGTATTTGTTGTTGCTGGAGGAGTCGCTGCTAATAAAAATATAAGATCCATGCTGATTAATTTGTGCGATGAAGAAGGATATCAAAGTATTTTTCCTCCTCAAGATTTGTGCGGTGATAATGCTGCGATGATAGCTTTAGTTGGATTGGAAAAATACAAATTAAAACAGTTTAGCAGTCTTGATCATCCAGCAATACCAAGATGGCCACTGGATGAAAAGGCAATTTTTCTTAAAGGAGCAGGAGTAAAACTATAATTTAAAATTTTTTGGTTTAAAACCATCTATATAATTTTGGAAAACTTTCTTATAACCTTGTTCAATATTTTTTGTATAAATATCTGGTTTAAAAACATTAGATTTGATTTTATTTTCTGAAATTTTACTCTTTAATCTTTTTAATAAATTTTTATCCTCTGAAATTCTAAGAGCTGTACCCTCGTAATCTTTTAAATTATCTGTTATCAACTCTGAAAGATCCATAGATGTTAACAAACTTGTTGCAACACGACTTGCAAAAGATTTACCTTTTAAAGTTAATACGGGCACACTCATCCTCAAAGAATCGCTACAAGTAGTATGCGCGTTGTAAGGAAAAGTGTCTAAAACTAAATCGACTAATCTTAATCTTGATAAATGCTGATCAAAAGGAAGGTGTTTTGCAAAAATAATTCTTTCGGCACTTATTTCATTTTTAACAGCATAAGCTTTTAGATTTTTCTTCGATAATTCATTATCATCAAGCAACCAAAGCACACTTTCATCTTTTTTTTTCAAAATACGCATCCATACCTCAAATATATCAGGCATTATTTTTTGATGACTATTGAAACATCCAAAAATGAAAGCCGTGTTTGGTAAATTAAAATCTTTTTTAGTAAAAACTTTATTATTTACCTCTTTTTTTTCTTCATTAGGTTGATATGTATCTGGCAAAACTATTAACTTTTCAGAAAAAAATTCCTCATTTTCTTTACTTAATATTTTGTTATCCAAAATAATATAATCCAAGTATTTTGAACCACTTGTGCCCGGGTAGCCCAAAAAATTAATTTGTATTGGAGCACATCTTTGTGCAAAAATACCGAACCTATTATAATTTCCTGTGTAACACATAAAATCTACAGCTATGTCTAAACCTAAATCCTTTGAAAGTTTTGCAACTTCAACATCATTTTTAAAAGTTATGTCATAAAATTCATCAAATGAAGATTTTATCCTTTTGGCTAAAAGGTCATCATCTTTAATTTTCAATCCAAAATAAAATCCATAAATTTCAAATTCTTCTCGATTATGACTCTCTAACATTTTAACCATTAGATGACCCATCGCATGCGTCCTAAAATCAGCAGAAAAATAACCTATTTTTATTTTTTTGTTCACTTTAGGTAATTTTTGAAATCTAAAATTTTGGTTTTGTTTATGCTCATCTGCCCAAACTTTAGAAATATCTAAATGAGTTAAAGGATCATCAAACAATGTTAACGCTGTATAAGGTGGCATTACTTTATTTTTTTTCTTAACTTTAAATTTAATATCTTGAATGCTTTTATTTAAACCATTCCATTCGCACATTTTTGTTTTTGTTAGAATAATACTCCCTAAGATAAATGGTTTATCAGGATTTATTTTATATGCTTTCTCATAAGAATTTAGTGCATCCAAGAGATTATTCTGATCAAATAAAAGATCACCCATTTGAACATAAGCATTATCATTATTTGGATCTAAATTTATAACTTTTTGCCATTCATTAATTGCCTCATTAAATTTTTCAATTTTTTTATAAACCAAAGCTTTCCCTTGATAAGCAGAAATATAATTACTGTTCAAAGATAATGTCTCATCATAATATTTCATAGCATTAGAAAAATCTTTTAATTTCAAAAAAATATTTGCTTTATTGTAGATAGCTTCAAAATAATTTGGTTTAATTTTAATAGCCTCATCATAATTTTTAAGAGCTTTATCAAGATCATTTTTAAGCAAAAAAGCATTTCCTAAATTATTATAGCCAAAATGATAGTCAGGTTTTAGTTTGATTGCTTTTTCCCACTCAAAAATTGCGTTATCATATTTTTTAAGCTGAAATAAAATTACTGCATAAATATTGTGTAAATCGTAGTTTGGTTCTATTTTACTAATTAGCTGAGAACATTTTTTTTCTGCCTGAACAAGCTTTTTATTTTTTAAAAGCTCTAGGACTGATGATAATTCTTTACTCATTTTTCTATTTAAAATATATGTTTAAAATATTATTTCATAAATATATTTATGAAAATTATTATTATATGAATTATTGGTTAATGAAATCTGAGCCTGATGTTTGGTCAATTGATCAACAAAAAAACGCTGGAAAAAAGGGGGCGACTTGGGATGGGGTAAGAAACTATCAAGCTGCTAACAATCTGAAAAGTATGAAAAAAGGTGATCTATGTTTTTTTTATCACTCTAATATAGGAAAAGAGATAGTTGGGATTGTTGAGGTTACTAAAGAAGCTTACATAGATAAAACTGATGAAAAACGTAAATTTGTTGCTGTTACAGTTAAATTTCGTGAAAAATTTAGAAAACCAGTGTCTCTTGATGAAATCAAAAAAAATAAGGTTTTAAGCCATTTATCTCTTATTAAGCAAAGCAGACTATCAGTTATGAAAATTGATTCTAAAAGCTGGAAAATTCTGAATAAGATGAGTAAAATTTAGTTTATGCGAAAAAAGAAAAAATCTAAGTCAAAAAAAAGAAAATCGACAAAGAAGAAAAAATCAAGATTAAAAAAAAAAATAAAATTTGGGAAAAAAAAAACATATCTAAAAAAAAAAAGAAACGCGAAAAAAAAATCAACTAAAGATCAACAAGATCAAGAATTAATAATTAAAACTAGACCTGAATGGGTAAAGACTAGTCTAGCTAATAAGTCTCAATACTCAAAAAGATATTCAGAATCTATAAAAAATAATAATGAATTTTGGAAAAAAGAGGGAAAAAGAATAAATTGGATTAAGCCTTATAAAAAAATTAAAGATGTTAAATATAGTAAAACAGAAGTAAAAATAAAATGGTTTGAAGATGGTACTTTAAATGCATCATCAAACTGTATTGATCGTCACTTAATAGATAAAAAGGATAAAACAGCAATTATTTGGGTTGGTGATGACCCAAAAGATACCCAAAAAATATCTTATAAACAACTTCACCAAAAAGTTTCAAAAGCGGCAAATGGATTAAAAAAACTTGGTATCCAAAAAGGGGATAGAGTTACTATTTATTTAACAATGATACCAGAATTAGCTATTTTAATGTTAGCTTGCGCAAGAATTGGGGCAGTTCATTCAATTATATTTGGAGGATTTTCTGCTGACTCTATTTCGGGAAGAGTTAATGATTGCGAGTCTGAATATATAATTACAGCTGACGAGGGTGTTAGAGGTGGAAAAAAAATACCGTTAAAAGAGATTACTGACGAAGCTCTTTCAAATTGCCCAAATGTAAAAAAATGTATAGTCGTAAAAAGAACTGGTAATCCTATTAGTTGGAATAATGAGAGAGACGTATGGTATCACGATCTAATAAAAGATGTTTCTAATTACTGCGAACCAGAAGAAATGGGGGCCGAAGATCCTCTGTTCATACTTTACACGTCAGGATCTACCGGAAAACCTAAAGGAGTTTTACATACAACAGGTGGTTATATGGTTTATGCTTCCATGACTCACCAATATATATTTAATTACAAACCTAAAGATATTTACTGGTGTACTGCTGATATTGGTTGGGTGACAGGACACAGTTATATTATTTATGGTCCACTTGCTAATGGCGCAACTACCATTATGTTTGAAGGTATTCCTACTTATCCAGATAGCTCAAGATGGTGGCAAATAATAGATAAATATAAAGTGAATATTTTTTATACAGCTCCTACTGCTATAAGAGCTTTAATGAGAGAAGGTGATCAACCAGTTAAAAAGACCTCTAGAAAATCTTTAAAATTATTAGGAACAGTTGGAGAACCAATAAATCCTGAAGCTTGGATGTGGTATTACAATGTTATTGGAAATTCAAAATGTCCAATTGTAGATACTTGGTGGCAAACTGAAACTGGTGGTATAATGATAGCACCTCAAACGGGTGCTATAAATTTAAAACCTGGTTCAGCTACAAAACCATTTTATGGTATTAAACCTGTCTTAATAGATAAAAATGGTAATGAAGTAAAGGGAGCTGGAGAGGGTAGACTTTGTATCTCACAATCTTGGCCAGGGCAAATGCGGACTGTTTATGGTAATCATCAAAGATTTATAGATACATATTTTTCACAATTCGAAGGAAAATATTTTACAGGTGATGGATGCAGAAGAGATAAAGATGGGTA
>CETK01127022.1_pt1 | contig 10154 bp, 5 predicted proteins | sample 361431 | NCBI WGS metagenome assembly CETK01 (sample SAMEA2622452, study PRJEB7988) | marine metagenome | biome: marine biome (ENVO:00000447); feature: surface water layer (ENVO:00002042); material: "saline water (ENVO:00002010), including plankton (ENVO:xxxxxxxx)" | depth 5 m | reverse complement strand
GGTTTTACCATGAGGTATAGCCAAACCTTGTCCGACCCCAGTTGACATGATTTTTTCACGCGAAATTATAGCCTTTCGTATTTCTTCCAGTATTTCATTTCCGATATCGTCGACAAACGTATCTACCAAAGCATTAATAGCATCGAATTTATATTCAACCTCTAGATCTAACAAAATATTTTTCGGACTAAGTAACTGATAAATAGTCAATGATAGGTCGGTCTTATATAATGAATAACGTGTATAAAATATGCTAAGAGAGTATTGATAAAGACATCTTGTCACCAGCATATTAGATATAAAGTAATGACGAAACTTAAAAAGTGAAAGACCTCATTTTTTTGTAAACTTGGGTATGTTAATTTACCAAATTTTATCAGTACTTGAGAAAGATCTACGTGTCGAATTCCGCAGTAAGTATGCTCTAAATATGGTCTCGGCTTTTATAGTGGCAGCACTTTTGCTCATTCTATTCACTCTGCGAGCCCAAGAGCTTCAACCTACACCTAAGAGTGGTCTTATATGGATCGTTGTATTGTTCGCCTCCCTAATGGTTCTTGGACGAAGCTTCATTGTGGAAACGGATAAGGGCACTTTTCAGACCCTACAGATTTACTCCAATGCTACTACGGTCTATCTAGGAAAATATCTATACAATTTGGGGTTCAGTCTATTAATTTATCTACTTAGTTTTAGCCTGTATGGTTTCTTAATCAGATGGACTATCATATCTTATCCTGCCTTTTTATACCTTGTGGTGTTTGGAACTATGGGTTTATCATCGGTGTGTACATTAATTGCAGCCATTGTCTCGCAAGCAGATCGGCAGGGAGCTATTTTCTCAGTACTTAGTATCCCTTTATTTATACCTTTTATATTGTTGTTATCTCGATTAACCAAAAAAGCTTTCGTGGATGGAATGACTGGTTGGTGGAATTCTGAAGTAGCCGCTCTTGTCGGTTTTGTAGGGGTAACTAGTGTAGCTGGTTGGTTACTTTTTGACTTTATTTGGGAGGAGGATTAATGGCTTTTTTGTCCGACGATTTAATTGGTCAGCAAAGAGTAAAAGAACTCTTAAATAACATTATTGAACGCGATCGAATTAGCCATGCGTATCTATTCTCTGGTTCAAAGGGGAGTGGTATGTTACCATTTGCATTGCGATTCGCTGAATCCATAAACAACTCAAAAAATACTCCTAATATTGAATCATCATGGCAAAAACACCCTGACATCCACGTATTCATACCCATGCCTAGCTCGGCAGGATCTCAAGAAAGAAATGAGCGTCTAGAATGGCTAAGTGAAGATAACTACAACCTCATTGAGTACGCCGACCGTCCTGACTCAGATAAAGAACGCAGTAAAAATCGCCAAGCTTTTTATTCCATTGATTATTTTCGTTCTGAAATACGTCCAGTGACAAGACTTCGTCCCTACCAAGGTAAAAAGGTAGTGGTTATCATGACACAGGTGGAGACTATGAGGAAAGAAACAGCCAACTCTTTTTTGAAGTTGCTTGAAGAACCCTCTGAGGGAGTTTTATTTATCCTTACCACTCATCACTATGAACAACTCCTTCCCACTATTATCTCCCGTTGCCAACATATTGCATTCGGAAAAAACAAGTTAACTGACGTACAAAATGCATTGATTGACCGCGACCAAATGCCTAAAAAAAAGGCTGCACTGGTTGCCAACCTAACCCAGGGTAATTATGCTAAAGCTAAAGATATTGACCTAGATATTATCCAACAAGGTCGTGCAGAAATGATTGATTTCATTCGAAGTTCTTATGTTTTAGATGCCATAAAAATAAATTCTATCATACAAAATTGGACCTCTACCAGAAATACAGAAGGTCTCATTCAAATCGTAGAATTGTTAGAATCATTTTTAAGAGATTTGGTAGTGTATACTCACACCCAAAATACTGAATCACTTATCCATGAAGATGAAGTGGAAACCATTAAAAACATTGTGCTTAATCTTAAAGAAGCAGACTATCATGCCATGATAGATTTATTGGCACCTATTTATGCTGAATTAAGGCAAAATGTCCAACCAAAATTGCTGTTGACCGTATTAGCCTTTAATTTTTCAATACTACTACGCGGTCAAAATGAATATTTTGCAAATGATTATGATTTTAAACATCTACCCGCTTTAAAATTACAGTTATAGAATATGTCAAAAAAATTTCAATTTCAGAAATTAGAGGCTACAGGAAATGATTTTATTCTTATTGATGCTAGAAAACAAGACATACCTTATGAACAATTAGAGCTCATTACCCCAAGAATTTGCCATCGTAAAATGGGGATTGGTGCCGATGGATTGCTCATTCTTAATCCCGATTCAACCATGGGTGCAGACTATACAATGATCTATAAAAATGTAGATGGTAGTGATGCGGGTATGTGTGGAAATGGTGGAAGGGCAATTGCACTTTATGCCTCACATAATGGCTTTTCAGACACACATCGCATTCAAGTACATGATCAAATCTATGAAGCATTCGTTCATCCAGGTAACTACCAGGTAGAACTTCAATTCCCAGACTTTGATGCTCCATGTCCTCTTTCAAAGCAATGGCTTCATCAAATTAACTCAGCTTATTCCATACAAAATCTACACAAAGAAACTACCAATGCTCGAATATTCATGTTTAAAGCTGCGTTTAAAGCCTATCCACAGACCGAACATGTAGTACTCTTTACCAATGACCCGTTAGCCGTACAACCCACTGAATTATTAGCAAAATTGGGGCATAAAATCCGTAATGATGATATTTTCTATCCTAAAGGAACTAATGTGAATTTTGTTTGTAGCCAACAAACTCATCATATTCGGCTAGAAACTTATGAACGTGGGGTTGAAAATTTCACCCTCTCATGTGGAACCGGGGCTATCGCTAGCGCTTTGTCTATGCATATTAATCAAAACAGAAAAATTGGTTCACATTTATACAAGATTACAGTTCAAGGAGGCCTGTTAGAAGTTTCTTTTAATTACTCTGGCACGGATACAGTGCTCCAAGGTGAGCATGATAAGGTTTTTAAAAAGGTTTGCCTCAAAGGTCCTGCACGACTTGTATATAATGGCATTTGGGCGGGCAATTAAAGTGCGAAAGCAAATTGAATATATAACTAGTTTAATATATCAACACCTATTAAGTAATTTCTACTTATTAATAAATATCGTTTTTTTGGTTTCGCTGAGCTGTAGCTCAACAGTGAATATGATTCCAAATAGCTCACCAATTCCGCAGGTTAACAGTTTATTATTGCTCCCGGGTCAACGAAGTATCCCAGATAATATTCGAAGTGTTCAGTTTTTTAATTCTTCTCAGGCCAACTCTCCACTGGTCACAGCCCGATTAAAATCAAATGACCGGCTTATTCTACGCTTCGATGAGTTAAGCGAGATAAACGGAATGTTTCGCGTTCATTTTTCACACCGCAATAGCGACTGGACTAAAAGTAATCTGCCACTTACCTGGTTCATGGGATCAATAAATGAACGAATAGTTCAAGGTGGCATAAGAAATCAAAGTAATAGCATACCATTTCACACGTATGACATTCAGTTTTTGCTTCAAAATCTAGAGTTCTTGGTTAGTGGATTTTACTTCATCCACGTATCAGACTATACAACTGGTATCGAGTTATTTAGCCTTCCATTTGCACTTACTGAGCAGCTTGGAACTCTAGAGTTAGATGGAAGAACTTTGTACAATAACGGAAATTTAGGTACCGCAATTGATAGAATCTTTGCAGAGTTTAGCTTTCCAGAGTTTGTTGACATGCCTATTTTTGACTTGAACTTTGATGTAGTTCAAGACGGATTTCTTCGTAGGGCTAGAAGAGCTTTAGGAAAAGATTTTAGCGAGGAAAAAGTGGCCAAGTTCTACCTAGAAGAATCTCAAAGCTATCCCGCTAATTCACGCTTTTACAATGTCAACTTATATAACTTTGGGCTATCAAACCAAGAAATTTTAGAATATCGTGAGTCCGATGGTCTTCCTCGCATAACCTTAAAAGAAGATTTTTTATCATTTAGCGATTCTCCTTTCATTCTTCAATCAATGTTTGGTGATCCTAGCCGGTCCACCACCGCTCGATATGCCTTTGTTAATTTCAGGTTTAATCCTATGGGTGCCGGTCCTAATTATGATGATGATCTTTTTCTATTAGGTGATTTTAATCAGTGGTCGGAAACCAAGCAACATAAAATGAAATGGAACCCAGAATTACGTTTGTTTGAAGCCACTATATTATTAAAAGAAGGGTCTTACCGCTACACCTATGCCACTCGTAATGGTACACAACTAAATATAGTCGAATTAGGAAGTAGCCTTACTAAGGAAAATCAATGGTATACCGGCATATTATTTTACCGAGATCCTAACCTGCAGTATGACCGTATACTATTCATTGAAAAAGTTCAAATACTGCCGTAATCAGTCGGGTAATATAGCTTTCATATCGGTATTTTTATAATTTCTTATAATAGGAATTAAAAATCTAAACCTATCGAAAAGTAGTGAATGGGTTGATTTGAAAATCCATCTCTATTATATGCCCAACCCACATCGTAACGCAGTGGTAAACCAAAAATGATGGTTCTCAAACCAAATCCAGAACCGATTAACAGATCTCCATCTAAATACGAAAATATATTTCCATTTTCATCTTGAAAAGTGATGGGTTCGCTAATTTTGAAATCAAGCGAAGCGTCGTTAGTAATAGGGTTACCATTAATATCGGTGATACCATAGTCAATCTGTTGCCCCCAAGCAGTACCCACATCAAAGAAAGCTACACCTGTTACGTTATATAATGGTAAAATAGGAAGTGCTCCGGGTATTACAGCTGCAAACAAAGGGAATCGAAACTCTGCGTTAATAAGCCCGAAATTATCTCCGTATACCGAGTTGTATCTATGCCCTCTGAGTGGAACCGCAGGCTGAGTAAAAAAGGTATCGGCTAAACGTTCAAAAGGAATTCCATTATCTGACCACTGATAATTAATCCATCCCATCATTCCCCCTAAAAAGTAGGTTTGTGAATCTTTTCCTACAGAAGCTCCACCACTTCCTCGCAGAGCAATGGAATAGGAATAACCAAGATTAATGTAACTTCTAAAATCTCCCATGACCGATGCAAAACTTGGGGCATCTGTACCGAAACCGGGACTACCTGAGAAACTAAGGGTGTATCGAATACCCCCTTGTGGAGTTATGAATCCAGGTAATGTAGCATCTTTTGTAAAGGACATAGTTGGGTATAAAAATGAACTCTTTAAGTTACTAGCCTCCGTGACTCCATACGAATAAAGTCCTCCTAAAGCTGCTATAGCATCATAATCTCGTGCGATTCCAATCCAATTTAATCCACCATCAATGCGGGTAAATTTATCAAATGGATATTGAATGGATATTCCACCCCCAAATGTTCTAAAGCGTAATAAATCACCTCCGAATGTCTGATACTGTCTAGAGGTGTGAAAATATGAGGCAAACCAATTCGTCCTGTTCTTTAAAAATCCATATTGTAATGTATAGTCACTATTACGTAAATCTGTCTGGAAATTGGTTCCCATTGAAAGCTGATGATCACCTAAAAGGTCACTAATCATAAACTGAGTTAGTGCATAGGCTCCGTAGGTAGAAGCTGCTACAGTTGGGCTATAAGCAATGTCTGTTGAGAAGGTAAGTCTATAGGCTTTTGGCAGGTAACGGCCATCTTTTGTAATATTGTCGTTGGGTTCAAAAATAAATTCATCTTCTAATAAAATAGTACTGTCCAAAATAACTTCCTCTGAAAAAACATAGTTTCTGAAATCCAGCTCACCAGTTTCTTCAAAAGAAACTACTTGGTAATCTGAATCACTAAGGCGCTCTTCCTCTTCCAATTCTTCGCGCTCTGCTCCACTCAATAATCCCTTGCCATAGAGTTTATTTGCATAACTGATAGCTGGGACACGTTGCTCAGGTAACTCCAAACCTCTTCTTTGCGCCCAGTAATTCGGTTTCAGACTAATAGCTCCAGCATTATTAAGTGGATTTTTTAATAAGAAAATATCTAAGAAACCTTCATTAATTGAACTAAATGCTACTCTTGAGCCATCTGCACTGATCGAAAACTGTGAGATACCTGTCTGTAGATTTGTGAGGACCTTCCATTCATTGGTTGAAGGATTTGTCTGATAAAGGTTTTGAATGCCATTTTGATCCGATTGGAAAATAATTGTACCATCTTGAATCTGTTGGGGTTGATATTCATTCCAATCCTTGCTAAATGTAATTCTTTTTAAAGTATCACTACCTATTTCTATTTGATATATATCAGTCTGGTAGATTGTCTTATTTTCAAGCAATGAGCTTTCTAATGTGGCTTGCTTAAGTTCTATCATATCTCCACGCGACGAACTAAACAAAATACCTTTAGAGTCTAGAGTCCAACTGGGCTCATAATCAGATACAAAGTCTTGGGTGAGATTAGTTAATTGCTTCTCATTTAAATCGTACACAAAAATATCTTGATAAGGACCAATATTCCCGTCAAAAGCTAATTTATCACCATCTGGGGACCAAGATACCGACCCAATCGCATCCAATTCAGTCAATGATATTTTTTCAACCTTGGTACTCTGATAATCGATAATAGCAATTTCATCAAAACCCTTACTTTTTGTGGATAATACCATTTTTCGACCATCAGGTGACCAACTAAGATTAGGCTTTAAGATATTTAACTCCTCGAATGCAGGATCATCTTCACCTCTGATAACTGTTTTTAACTTCTTTTTAGTAAGTGCATCTATTACTATAACATCAAAATAACCTCTTTTATTGGTTATAAAGGCTATTCTATCACCTTGAGGAGAAATTTTTGGAGAAGTATTATACGATCCATAATCACCTCTCTCTGTCATTAGATTTGCTACTTGATCAGCTAGCTCGCGTTGAGCAACTTCTGGGAAATATCTTTTGCGTAGTGCATCTTCCCACCGGTCTGAAAGCTCTTGGACAGTTAAACCAATAGATTGCTGGAACCCATTCTCAATACTTCTTGTGCTTTTAACCTTTTCCAGTACTTCTGCAATCTTTTCTCGTCCATATTCTTCAACAATAAAATTCCAAACGGACTGCCCACCTCTATAGGCATAATAGCCACTTAAATAGGGAATTGATGGTAGATAATTGTTAAGTACCGCATCCCTGATAAACATATCTGTATTAGTATCCCATCCCAGAGCCATATACTCCGCTAAACCTTCTTCAAACCATAGTGGTATAACCAATTGAATGTTATTGCTTAATATGGATTGTATTGAGCCACCATAAAACAGATCATTAAACACCGCATGCACTAACTCATGATGTAACGTTCTCCTAAAATCATTATAATCTCCATCAAAAGGTACAGTCATCCTATTCTTCATCTTGTCTGTAACCCCACCTATACCCTCGGCACTAGTGGGTAATGCGACTACATTTGTCTGAGAAAAGTCGTTATGTGAATCATAAATAATTAGTGGAATACGACTCACAATCTCGTGCTGAAAGTCTTCGCTAAGTTGCTGGTATGCAGATTCTATACTTTTGGCTGCAAATTCCGCTAGCTCATAGTTTTTATCACCATAATAGTATACATCAAAATGTTTGGACTGAATAAATCGCCAATCGAACTTTTGGTATTGGACTCTATTCTTACCAAAATTCACATATTGAGCTTGGATCAATGATGTAAATATTAAAGAAAAAAAAACACCAAAAAGGAATAGTTTTTTAGGAAAAGTCATTCTGAATTTTATTGGTGAAATAATTGGATTCTCATCTCACACTCTGTTTATATGTACATCAACATAACGAATATAGGGATGTAATTCTTATAGTATTTATGTGACGTATCTAAAAATAAAGCAATGCTAATACAAAATCGTTCGATGAATATTTTACGAAGATGACGACCTTTCCCCCAAAATTAAGAGTTAATTTTACGCACAGGAACAAAATCGATTTGCCTTTTTACTGGGTTAACAGCATCTACTTTAACCATAATTGCATCTCCTAGTTGATAGCGAGCGCCGGATCGCCTACCTAAAAGCGAATGAGATCGTGGCTCATAATAAAAGTAGTCGCTATTTAAATCACCCACTCGAATCATACCCTCGCAAAATATATCATTTAGTGTTACAAAAAATCCCCGCTCCATAACCCCACTTATCACACCCATAAATTCTTCGCCAATATATTTACTAAGATATTCAACCTGTTTGAGTTTAATGGAATCTCTTTCAGCATCTACAGCTACCTTTTCTCGCATGCTACAATGCTCACCATCCTTTCGTAATTGATTTAACTCATAGGTTTTTTTGTTTTGAGCATAGGCTTTCAATAACCGGTGCACAATCACATCAGGATATCTTCGAATAGGTGAGGTGAAATGTGTATAATGATGAAAACCTAGTCCAAAATGTCCTAGATTATCTGGACTATATACTGCTTTGGCCATGGCACGCAAAGTAAGTCCGTTTACAATATACTCGATAGGGGTTCCTTTAACCTTTTGCAACAAATGGTTAATAGAGGATGGTTTGGTTAACTCATCCATCTCAAAAGAAATCCCCAAAGGTCGAACTTGTTCGAGTACATCTGCTAATTTTTTCTCATCTGGTCGATCATGTATACGATAGAAAAAAGGAAAGTCATCTTTCTTTGACTGATCTCTTAGATGCTGTACGTGTTTAGCCACCGTACAGTTAGCAAAGAGCATACATTCTTCAATTAATCGATGGGCAAAAAGTCGTTTTTTTAAAATTACTTTTTCGGGCTCACCTTTATTATTTAAAATAAATCGTGGCTCAGGTGTATCAAAATCTATCGCCCCTTCTTTGAACCTTTTCTCGAGTAATTTTCTTGCCAAATTACCTACTAAGTTTATTTCTTTAGCAAATATATGATCTTTCCCATCCAATATTTCCTGTGCCTGCTCATAGGTAAACCGTTGATCAGAATTTATCACGGTTTCATTAATCTCATAATTTACAAGGTCTGCCCGGTCATTTACTTCCATAAAGCAACTGTAACAAAGTTTATCCTCTTTCGGACGCAGACTACATATCCCATTACTTAATCTCTCCGGCAACATAGGAATAACCCTGTCAACCAAGTAAATACTTGTTGCCCGTTGGTAAGCCTCTTCATCCAAAGCGGATCCTGGACGTATGTAATGAGTTACATCAGCAATATGAACCCCAAGCCGAAGATGTCCGTTTTCTAGCTCTTCAATACTCAACGCATCATCAAAGTCTTTTGCATCGACTGGGTCGATGGAAAAAACCGTTTTACTTCTATAATCGATACGCTCATTAATCACCGACTGATCGATTTGAAGCGGTATAGCATCGGCTTCTAACTCGGCTTGATCCGAAAAATCAGCAATAAGTCCATTTTCAGCTAAAATAGATAACATGTTTGCCTCATTGGTCCCTGACTTACCCAATCTGCTAAGAATTTTAGCTTGTGGTAAGGATCGGCGATTAACCCAGCTTTCAAGATTAAATGTTACCTTTTCACCATCTTGAGCTCCATTTAAGTATTTTTCTTGAACAAAAAAATCTACATTTGCTGATTTTCTATCACTTTGAATTACGTAGGAATCCGAATTTGTTTTGCATAATGTACCCACATAGAATGAACGCCCACGCTCTAATACATCAACCACTTTGGCTTTAGGATTTCTAGCCTGCTTTTTACTTTTCAGCACCCTAACTGCTACAGTATCTCCGGCTAAGGCTAGGCCTGCATCACTTGCGTGAACCCGTAAATCCTCGTCTAAACCTTCAACTATCACAAAACCAGTCCCTCTCTGATTAAACTCAATACGCCCCTGCAATACAGAGTGGTCTCGGTTTAAACGAACCCAACCTTTATGTATTCGAACACGCTGTTTGTTACTTAAACCATTGAGGGCTTTTTGCAGTCGCTTAGACTCTTTCTTGGAGTACATTTCTAGGGTTTCCTGAAATTCATTCTCATGTATCTTTTTTTCAGGATGAATACTTAGTAATTGGAGTAATGTTTCTTCTAAACTACTTAAGCGGTCTTTTCGACTCATATATGACAGAGGAACTGGTTGATATTG
>CETK01054235.1_pt1 | contig 10165 bp, 8 predicted proteins | sample 361431 | NCBI WGS metagenome assembly CETK01 (sample SAMEA2622452, study PRJEB7988) | marine metagenome | biome: marine biome (ENVO:00000447); feature: surface water layer (ENVO:00002042); material: "saline water (ENVO:00002010), including plankton (ENVO:xxxxxxxx)" | depth 5 m | reverse complement strand
CTAATAAGTCAATAATCTTCTTGCTTTTAGTTTGGCTTTGGATGCCAGTTTGCGTTTGAATTTCTTTCTATCCGATCTTAATTTGGCAGATTTTTGCCTTACTGATGTTTTTTGCATTCTTTATATTACTCGATATTGATTAAATTGTCAAGATCCTTACCGCTGTCTTTGGCAAGTTTCTTTTGTTCCTCATACCAACGCATTTTGAGTTCTTCTTGGAGATCAATTATAAAGAAATTAAGTTGTTTCTGTAGTTCAGGATTACGTGCTCTTAGGTATTTTGTTCTAAGTTCTTGTAATTGTTTTTCTATTTCGGCTGTTGGGACTTGTTTTAGATCCTTGCTGAAAGGGTGTAAAGACATAACATTATGAAAACTGTCCTACAAAATGAACATAAACCGTTTGACCTTTGTCAAATGAGTATGCTTCGAATACTTTTGGATTAGCCGCACTGTCGATTGAAACTGGTTGACTGAAATCTGCTTTCACTGTCCCACCGTTTGTTGCAAATGTAACGTTTCTAGCGCCACCTGATTGAACTAATTGTATCACAACCTTTTCCATTGAATTGTCGTTTTGTGTCCAATCAGTCATTGTAATTGTTAGATCACCACCCACTGTTGCGTGTTGGAAATTTCCGTTTGTAGTTGAAAGGTTAGCCGCTGAAGTAATAGTACCTATTGCGTGTGTTTTGATGAAGTTTTGTTTCATCAACATTCCAGTTATTTCGTTGCCTGAAAAGTTGTTTCCCGCATTTTTTCTAGCATAGTTTGTTGTAACTTCTGCTATATGCGTTTTTGTAATCGTGAAATTGTTTTTGATTGTAGAGAAATTATCTCTAAAACCTTGACTGTTGTTATCTTGTCCAGCAACTGGAAATGTTTGGTCTATACTAGTATCGTCTATTGTGCTCATATTTTTATGTCCTACTGTTATTTATCCTATATATTATATCCATAGTCAGGAAAGAGTACGTACTGATCCTCATTATTACCAGTAGTACCTTCTACCACGTATCTATCTATTTCAAAATTAATTTGTCTAATGTCAAATGTGCTGTTTTTGATTGCCAGTCTAACAGATTCCGCTTGTCCGGGTTTACAGAAGCATAATGGTGCCGCAGGCGTATATCCAAGAGCCGCCAAACTACCTGCCTGTGCTGTTCTCATCCACAATGGTAAAAGTGCACCTTCAGTGGACCCCACCGCTTTTACTTTGTCACGCATATTACTAATGTTGCTGATATATCTTGTGTAATCATCTGACGCACTTGCTTTTATTAAATTGCTGTCTACTTTAATCACAGCATTCTTTGGTCTGAATCTAAATGGATCTGCAGGACTTTCTTGCAATGAACCAACCAACAAGTCTGGACCAGAAACCATATCAACAAATAATTGACCATTAGGCACATTTATCAATAGTCTACCTGTTCTTGCCAATATTTCTAAATCTTGACCTACTGCTCCAACTGTGACTGCGGATCCCTCTCTTACGAAAATTGTATAAGTTGAACCTCCAACATTCAGTTTGGTCACATCATCAGTGACTTCTAATTGTGTTTGATTTACTTTTACTTTATTTTGTGGTATGATGCTTATTTTATTTGCTGTTTTTCCAGTAGTAGAATCTTTAGGGTCTACTATTGTTGCGTAAACTACTTCGTAAGCCGGCGTTGTTGTGCCTTCAAAATTTGCCACTGCTGTTTTTATTTCTCCAAAATTAAATCTTCTTCTTTTGTGATTACTTGAACTTGCTGAAACGTAATGTGCCACTTGTTTCTTTTCAATACCTGCATATAGAAGCATTTTTAAATTTTTTTGTAAACCAAAGTCTTTGTCTGTTGGTCTATAAATTTTGTCTGGGTCAAATATATTTGAATCACTAATAAAATCTTTGAAATAAGTCCTCTGCGATTCCTTTAACAATGGTTGAACATAAAGATTAGTGTATTCTTCTGCACCACCTATAGTAGTTTTAATTTTAAAAGTTCTTTCAATAGAACTAAATCCGAATCTATCTTGTGCCCTTACTGTGAATGAATAATTTGCATCGACAGTCGTTGTGCCGCCATCAAATGTAAATGCTCTACTATCAAATGCCGTTACTCCAGGTGATGATCCTTCTGGATTTAATCTTACTTTTCCAACTATCTCACCATTAATTGTTAATGCTAATCCTGGTGGAAGTGTTCCACTTGTTAAAATGTATTTTAATCTTGCATCTGGCACGGTACTTGTTGCCGTTACACGTAGATGACTCATTAAATTTGCTTTTATCGTACCTAACTCACTTTCACTAGTCCAAGTAATTGTGCTGTCAACTTCTCCTAAAACTTTTACACTAAAAGTTTTTGTTGCTTTTGGTTCTGTGTCTGTGCTTGATAATAAAAAGTCTTTGGTATATGTGACACCTTTGAAAGCCGCTATTGAAATATTTTGTTCATTTACAAATGATGTTTGCAAAGGAACATTTAGAACTAGTTTTTCCATTGCAGTCATTGTGTTAATACCTTGCAACGCAGGTTCACCCTCATTCAAAATAGTTTGTATATCCTCAATTACATAGTCTACACCGCCTAGAGTCAAAGTTTTATTTTTGTATTTGTCTTTTGACACCCTATTAAAGATGAATATCTCATTGTTTGCCCTGTTTATCAAAGTAGGGTTAGTTTTATAATTGCTTGGATTGTACACGTTTCCTGTGTACACTTTTAAATCTGTTGCTTCTAAATTTTTATTTAATGTTAATACATCGAACTTTGCATTGGTTCCATTTACACCTATGACTGTGTATTCTACATCGTTTATTTTAATTTTTTCATTTAATAAACTATTAAGATCGTCTAGTCCATCTTGTTGTCCTAATGGAAGTTTATTAATTTTTAATTCATCTGTGCCGTGTTGCTGATCTTCGTAAGGAATAATGTTCACTGTAACAAAATCTACACCTGTTCCTCTTCTTACGGCTGTCACTGTGAATTTATATTCTTTAGTAATCATCGGCTGGTATGGTACTCTACCTGCTATTTCGCCAGTCTTAATATCTAATGTTGTCCCTTCCGGCAATTCGCTGAATGTTCCATCAGGATTTTTATTTTCTAAATAATAATTGACTGTGCCTGCAATAGTATTTGGATCATATAATTCTAAATATATTGTTACATAATTGTTTGCTCTTTTAAATCCTAAATCTGCTGGAGTCAACCACTGTGGGTTACGTAAGAATGTGCCATCAGATGTGAATACTCCTGAACCAACTTGTATAATTGTATTGTCCGCTCTGAGGAAATCGTCACCTACTACAAATATTTGAAATGTCCTACTTGCTGTAGAATCTCCATCTGTAACGTTGACGGTAAAAGAATAATATCTGTTTAATTTTCTAGTGACTCTTGTTGTGACGTTTGAATTGTATAGTGCTTCGTAATTTTGAATGTCAAAATAGAAACTTTGATTAGCAACTGCTCCGTCTATACCAAAGTCGAATGGTGCACTGGCATAATCGTTTGAATCATAATAACCTGTGCTTGACTGTATGTCTAAAGCCAGTATAGGATCCACAGTTCCTGAGATCTTTCCCGAAGATGATAGTGTGAGTCCTGGTGGCAATTCACCTCCACCTTCTGGAATATAATATTCTAATGTTGTGTTTGCACTTAAATCAGCATCTATGGCTGACAATTGGAAATCTATCCTAGCACTATCTAATATGAATAATTGATTATTATCACCTATTTTTAAAAGTCCTGCGGGTGTTACCCAAGTAGGAGCGTCAGGCCCTTGTACGTTTATCGTAAACGTTCTATCCTGTACTCTAGTGTCATGTTTTGCTCTTAAACAAAATTCAAATGTGCTGTTTCTACTGACTTGAAAAGGTGTTCCTGTAATTGTGGTGCCAGCCAATCGCAATCCAGGTGGAATAGTGCCTGCTATTTTTGTAATTGTGTCTGCTCCTGACACAGGCAAATTAATTGTTGTGGCTACTTTTTCCTGTAAAGTTCCTAAATTATGCCCTGTCTGTACTGTCCATATCGAATGCATAATGATATTTATCGTGGATTAGAGTTGTAGTGTAAGTGATTATTATATAGTACCTAAGTCAACGCCTTTGCTTGAAGGACTTGGTATAGTACCTAAATTGACTGTATTGTCTGCTTCTAACCATTCAATTATGTTAGATATGCCACCTGTGATTCCACCGAAATCAAAGCCTACAACACTATCTAAATCTGCAACATTTTTACCTCTTACTAAACCGTCAAAGTTTGTTGCTGTGATTGTTCCACCATTCGTTAAATTTTGATTATTAACATTTAAAGTTGCTGTAAGTTTTGGTGAAGTTTCTCTTTCTAATTTAGAATCTATAGTAACGTCAGTACCTGACCCAGTTGTTTGCACACCGCCTGTACCTAAAAATCTAGCAACACCTGAAGCATTAATAGGTCCAACTGATCCTGCGTCAGTTGTGAATAATATACTTACAATACCTGATGAAGTGATTGTAACTTGATTGTTACTTGTTGATAAACTGATGTTCGGTCCTGCTTTTAAACTTTTGAATTGTAATTCTTCTGAAGATTTTTGTGCAAATAGACCCGCTGTCGTGGCATCATCGGCAACTAAATTTACCGCGGTAGTGCTTTCAGGCGATCTAGCATATAGTTCGTTAAAATTATTATTAACTTTTATAAATGCTTCTCTTAGATCGTCACCTGTGCCATCGTTTGCAAGTGTTCCAATGTTTATAACTGAATTTGCCATTTTATCTCCTACTTGTATTTATTAGTTTATTCCAAACGGTTTCTGACCTTTTAATGGCAAGTAAGCCACTTTTGCAGGACCTCCATGCACACTATTTGATGTTGTGAAATCATCATCTAATCCTGTTGTAAAAATTGTATCTGTAGCATTGCTTTGAAACCAATTCATAACTTGACTTGGTGTCCAGTCCGGGTGTGCCTGCAATAGACAAGCCGCCATGCCTGCCATTTGTGGTGATGCCATAGATGTGCCTGATATTTTATTTTGAAAAAATGAATTATCGTAATGGTAACTGAAACCTGGACCTTGTGGCCACGCACCAATTATATTTTGTCCGCAAGTGTATATGTTAACGCCTGGACCCGAATCACTGAAACTTGCTTTCTCGTTGAAAGCCGCGTTGCTGTTTGAAAATCCTATTGCACCAACATTGAATCCAGGTTCTCCGTTTAGATTAGGACTACCACCTGTGTGATAAAACCAACTTCCTATGGTTGTGACCACTAGGCTGTTGTTGTAGTCTGTGCCTGTTGATACATCATGCTTCATGCTGTCATTTCCCGCCGCTATGCACACTATTATTCCTGCATCGGTTAATTGTTTTATGTCAGCGTCAACACTTGCTACCCTAGCCGGATATCCATATATCCCGCTTCCTCTGAATTGTCCGTTGATTCCACGTGTTCTTAAATTATTCCTTGTCGTGTCTGTGTGCGGAGTACCTCTGTATGTTCCACTAATTAAATCATACCAAGGTCCGCTGTCACTGAATCCAAATCCATTTGGAGTAGTGTTTGTGTTAAGGTAATAGACATAACCATAACTCATGTTTACCACTGTAGGTCTTCCGTTTGTTTTCGCTTGATGCCAACCCAACAATGTGTCCATTGCATTTGATACTGAAATTGTGTGTGGACTGTCCAATATTGTTTGCGAATAGATATCTGCATTTTTGGCCCAACCAAACTTTTTGCCAGCCATGGTAGATGCAACGTGTGTTCCGTGTCCATCTGTATCGTTGTAGAAGTTTGTTGGTTGGCTTCCACTTATGCCCGATTCAGTAAACCAGTTTATTTCTTTTATTCTACTTGTTCCATTTGCATCAGTAAACTCCGGGTGTAATCCCGCCGCTGAATTAACTCCATTTATTCCCGAATCCTGTAAAACAACATCTACTCCTGTGCCGTCCAATACATAGTCATACGTTCCACCCGGATCTGCTGTTGAAGTTCCAAAAATATTATTATCCGCTATGTGTCTTAACAGTCCCCAGTTATCTTGTTGACCTGTATCGCTACCTGCCCTATTAAAGTTTCCTTCTTGTAGAGCCTTTTTTTGAGGCATCATAGGAATTTCAACTGCTTGAATTCGAGAATCTTTTCTTAATTCTGCGGCTTCATGATCTGAAAGATGATAATGTGTATTACGTTTGTTAATTTCTCTTAGGTCGTCTACAGGAACTTTGTGGTTAGGAATAAATTGTTTTTGATTTTCTTTTGTGAGGTCTTCGTGGACTTCACGCCAATCAACACCTTCTTTTACCGTTACGATATATTCTTTTTCATCCATGTAACATTAAGAGACAATGGCCCTATCACTGACTCTTCTCCAATTTGTTCCATCATAGAAAGCAGGAATAGAACCACCTGATTCATCTGTACAATAAACCATCGCACCTGCTGAAGAGGTTAAGGATCCCAGTTGTGTCACTGTGTAACCTTTTAATTTCATTGGTGCATCATTTATAATTTCATTTGTAGGATCTAACGTAATAGTTGTTGGAGATGAAATAGTGTATGTGCCTGTCAATGTTGATGGTGGATTTACGCTTTCTGCTATTAAATTTTTAATTGTTAAAGTATTTGTTGTAGAGTTGTAAGTGAAATCTGCATCACCACCGAAGTTTCCGGCATTGTTAAATTGAACCTGTTCGTTAGCACCTGCCGCCGTTGCATTAATAGTGATTGTGTCTGTGCCTGACGTTGCAGTCATAGAAATATTGTTACCATTTTCTAATGTCAATGTGTCTTCGGAAGCATCTGCCACCACACTACCACCTGAAGGTGATATTGCAATAGTTTTAAATGCGTCGTTTACAGATCCACCGCCGCCGCCACCTGAACCTGTGTATGAAATTGTTATCACGTCACCGTTCAATGAAGTTGTAATATCAGTTCCACCTTGTATTGTCAGTGTGTCAGTTGCTGTGTTGGCAGTTGTTGTTGCCGCACCGTCAACTTGAATTGTTTGGAAAACATTTTGTACGATATTTGGTGCCGTGTTTTCAATAAGCACTTGGTCAACTGTCGATCCTGTACCAGTACCACTTGCGGTAACACTCATTCCTGTTCCACCACTTATGTATAAAATATCATTTGGATCGTCTGCAATCAATAAAACATTATTACCAGGAACACCTACAGCAATATTACTGAATTCATCACTTTGACCACTTCCCGCTCCTGTGTATGCTATTGTTAAAGTGTCACCAGTAATTGAAGTTGAAATACCTGTACCACCTGCTACGGTTAATGTGTCTGTTCCACTGTTGGCAGTGGTTGTGCCTGAATCTGCTGTGAACGTTTCAAATAAATTTTGTGTAGAAGTGCTGATTGTTAATGTGTCACTGTTTGCATCTGTCGTTACCGTTATGCCATTACCACCTGCAACCGTCAATGTATCAGTTGTGCTGTCTGCTATTATGCTTGATTGTCCTGCAACAGCAATAGTTCCGAATACGTTTGGTAAAACCTGCGTGTTGTTAATTGTAATTTCATCTGAAGTTGCTCTAGTGATTGAAATGTTTGTTCCCGGTTTAATTGCAACATCATCAGTTACTGAATTTGAACCACTCAATCTTAAAACTTGGAATCCGTTGTTATCAGTTGCACTTTCTATTCCATAAGTCGTGTCTGTGTCTGTTGCTGATATGGTTAATTCGTTTGCTATCCTTGTGATTCCGATATTAGTGCCTTGCTTTAAACTTATCGTTTGTAAAGCACCAGCACTATCTAAAAGTTGTAAAGTTTTTGAACTTGTAGTTGCGCCATCGACAGCATTGAAACTGTAAGTTGTATTCGTGTCTACTACCGTGTTTGTAATTGTAAGTTTTTGTGTGCCTGCAACATCTGTAATTGCAGTTGAGATGCCTGTGCCACCTGCTATCTGTAAAGTGTTGCTAGGTAAAATTGTGACCTGTGTGCTGTCATCACCTGCAACAATTAAACCACCACCAGAACCCTGCACGACTGTCGTTCCACCGCCTTGAGATAATAAATTGCTAGTATCTGTAAGTTGATTGATGTCTGTTGGTATCGTAGGTGTGTTTGTTAGTTCTGTGTACGAACCTGTAAACACTGTTCCGCCAAGATTAATATTATTAGCCGCGACACTTGTTGCGTTAACAATTGAATTACCTGATAGATTTAAACTATCACCGACTGGTAATTCTTTTATCTTGTTATCACTTACTACTAGTGGTATTCTGTTTGCCATTTTTTGCCCCTTGTATCTATATTTATCCGGTTGGTGCTGTGTTCTTATATGGGTGGCTGACAGGTAAATTACTTGTTAATCCCCATTTGTGAGCAAGATAACCTTCTGCTTGTTCTATATACAATTTATTTCCACTGCCTATCCCAGGTTGTCCTTGTGACACCATAAACTCAAACAATTTCCCACCAAAGGTTTGACTGCCTCTGTTTCTAAATATGTTCATTCCTGCTGTGGTTCTCAGATTGTTGTCGTAATCTGTTTCTGGTGTGAAGGCGTTGTTACCGTTTACTCTTACACCAATTTCACCGTGCGATTTGTCAAAGTAACATAATATCATAAATTTAGTATTTGGTTGGATAGGTGTCTGGGCAGTAAAGTCTATCTTGTTTCCTGCGTTACTGCTGATCCTGTTTGTACTCAAACCATCAAGATCCAGTTCACCTTCAAAATCGTTAACGTTACCTGCACTGATGGCATAGTCTCTGGCAGGTGATAATGTGGTATCAAAACTCCATATTGAATCCTTGGTGTTGTTCACCGACGCAATTTCGCCTGCGAATGCGGCCCAATGGTTACCATTGTTGGCAATCCCGAAAGAACTTGTGCTGAGAAATTGATTTGAAGCGTGATCAAACACAATAATTTCTTTGTTGTCCTCTGTGCTCTGTGTTGGAGTGTTGTTGATGTTGATGGTTGTTCCTACACTAGAAGCATCAGTGATGCTTGTTAATGTATTAGTACCAGGCTGAAAAGTAGTTGTTGAGGTATCGCTCGGATTGAGCCACATTCTTAGATCGTTGCCTAACATTGAAGGTTTCCAATCACGAGTGAAAGCACTTCCTCTATGTCCTGCTGTGAAACTACCTGTTGCTCCTCCTAAGGCAGGCATTATACGCCTCCAAATGATACACTTTGTCCTAGTACCGTGTAGTTACCACTGGTTTTTTGAAAAATAGAAAACGATACAGCATCAAAGCCGTTGTCTGTGCCTGTAGGTACATTATTGTTTTGCCATCTGATTGTTTGAGAAACTCCACCAATCTCTAATCCAGTCACCATTCTTCCTGTGTTACCTTGTGTCAAAATAAACAACACTGTGGTTGCTGTGTTAATTCCTATATGAGAATTGGTTAAGTTTGCTGTGAAGTCTCCCGCCATACTGCTATGCATAAAAATATGTCCATCATCCATGTCATGATCCACTGTGCCTGTTGCACCAGTTTTAGATGTATGACTTTCCATTATACCGGAATCTATAAACAAGTCACCGCTACAAATTACTTCTGTATCATTATTTGTTGATCCTAATACCACAGGTGCCGTTCCTTGATTTGTTCCAATGTTCACCTGTCCAAATGATCCTGCGTTTATATTCAATGTGTTTGCTGAAATTCCAAATGTTCCTGTGTGTGTCAAAGTTGTACTAGATAGAATAGGCCCGCCTGCTATTTCAATATTGTCTTGGAATGATATCTGTGTGCTGTCGTCTGATGCAATCTGTGTGCCAGCGAAAGTCAAACCACCCACCGTACCAGTGCCTGCTACTAAATTTCCTGACACTGTGGCACCACCTGAAATGTTTATACTACCATTTCCTGTGATATTGTTGTTGTTTAAATCTAATGCACCACCCAGTTGTGGAGTTGTGTCTTGTACGATATCTGTTATACCGCTACCACTCACAGTATCAAATTCTAAAGCAGTCTCACCTGCGTTTACTTTAACAAATTTTCCTGATTGTCCTGTAAAGTTTGCAGGAGTGTCTGATAATGAAACAAAAGTCTGTGGTGGGACGTTAGTTAAGTAACCTGAGTCATTTGTAAATGCACTGACATTTGTTGGTGATCCTGTCAAGTCACCGTATGCACCTGAGAACAAAGTTGGCTTACCAGTTAAGTCATTGTATG
>CETK01014983.1_pt1 | contig 10168 bp, 10 predicted proteins | sample 361431 | NCBI WGS metagenome assembly CETK01 (sample SAMEA2622452, study PRJEB7988) | marine metagenome | biome: marine biome (ENVO:00000447); feature: surface water layer (ENVO:00002042); material: "saline water (ENVO:00002010), including plankton (ENVO:xxxxxxxx)" | depth 5 m | reverse complement strand
AAAGATGCAAACTTATTGACTACAGTCATTCCTTTTTTAAAGTTGTTAGCCTGTGCATCATATAGGTTCTGCTGCAATGGAGAATAAAAGTAATCACTCATAGCCTCTCCAAACTCATCTCCACCTTTGCCAGTAAGTCCAAATCTTTTTACATCCTCTGCTCTAACTACATATTCCTGACCATGTACGACTCCTGCAATATCTTTAGTACCATTATCTCCAGTATAACCTCCCTCCTCAAAGCCTAATCCTGTTTCTAATGCCTTTAGTAAGCTAAAATCTATTAAGCCTCTTGCAAGTGCATTGCTATCTCCACTTGCAGCATATGCAGATACCAGGTTTAGTAGTGTTATAAACTCTGCAGCTTGTTTAGCTTTTTTTTCTGCTCTTATTCTTTCTGCTTCTCTATCTGCTAACTCTTGCTGCTCAAATGCCAAAGTACTTTTTAATCCTTGTTCTGCTCTTTCTCTCTGTGTATCTACTGCTGCTGATTGCTGCTCTACTAGACTTGTAGCTAGGTTTAACTGCTTCTCAAATGCTGCATTAATTACATCACCTATCTTTTGACTTGTAGCAGCTATAGCATTAAATAGCTTTTTTTGTCTTTTCTCCTTATCTTTAGCATTCTGCTCATCAATTTTAGCACCTAAATCTACTAATTCTCTTTGCTTTTTATTAAAATCCTCTAGATCTTTCTCATCTTTCTCCTGCTGAGTTTTTGTGATTGCACTAATCTCCTCTACTGCTTTTTTTATATCCTTAACTGTTTCCTTTTTTGCCTTATCTCTTATAGCTTTTTTTCTAGCTTCTGACTCCTGTAGTTGTAGCTCTGATAGTAGTTGATTCTTTTTTTCTAATAGTAGTAACTCATCTCCTACCTCCTCTCTAAACTTTAACACCTCTGCACTATTCTCTCCAAAGAAAGCTATTAACTCCTCCTCTTGTTTCTCTAGTTGTGCGACAAATGCATCAAACTGTTTCTCTCTTTGCTCGTTTACTGCTTTAGCCTTTAACTCCTCTAATCTTAGTAATCGCTCCTGGCTATCCTCTATAGAGTTTGCTTCTGCTTGTTCTATCTGGTTCTGTAGAGATACAATAGCCTCTACTCTGCTAGATATGTTCTGCTCTATAGATTGTTGTAGTGCTAGTAGCTCATTTTGTCTTTTTAATGATGCCTCTCGTCTTTTTGCTGCTTTCTCCTTTCTCTTTTCTGCTTCTGCTATCTTTGCATCCTCTATATCTCTAGCCTTACTAAACTCCTCAAACTCATTTTTAGCTTGATTAAAAGCCTCTCTGAATGCCTCTCCTACTCCTTTTTGAGATTTATTTACTGTATCTAGTTGAGTTTTTAAGCGCTCTATATTTTTTTGTATTTTTTGTTGTGTTTCCTCATCTTGAAAAGGGATATTACTTTTTATGTTTTCAAATAATATCTGTAATCTTAAAGATAGTTTTGTAAATACATCTGCTAGATTAGATCTTAGCTGCTTAGCTCCTGCTACAATCCCTGCAAAAATAAAAGGAAACTCTGTAAATAGACTAGTTACAAATTTAACACCCTTAGCAATTCTACTAAAAGCAGCAGTTAATATTTTACCTACTATGGAGCTTGATTCACCTACACCACTTAATGACGATCCAAAATCTCTTATCTTTTCAAATGCAAACTGGAATAATCTTACTCCTCTTTGAAATGCAGGGATAATAAACTCTAGTATCTGTACACCAAACTTTTTAGTAGTTGATATAATAGATGTTACTGTATTACTAAACTTTTCAAAAGTTTCATTCCCTTTTTGATTTTCTTTAAATAAATCTACAAATGCACCTCCTACTCTACGAATACCAGAGATTAAGTTTCTACCTACAAATATCCCTAATGCTACTTTTCCTAATCTACCTAATGATGATGTATAGTTTCCTACATTCCTTCTGTTATCTCCTGTCTGTTTCTCCAGTCTTTTTAGCTCCTCTGTAAGTCTTTTCTTAGTTTTTATAAGCTTTTTACCCTCTTTACCATTCTCTAACTCGTTTTTACTAAGCTTTTTCCATTGTAAGGTAGTTAAAGATAGTTGTGCTCTAAGCTTTTCTATCTGTCCTGCCTGTTGGCTTTGGACTATAGCAGTTTGTTTAGCTATCTGTACTCTTTCTCTATTGGCTATTCTTTGTTTCTCTCTTTGTATTAGCTCCTCATCTGTAAGATCTGCTAACTTCTTTCTGGTTTTTACTGCCTTTTTCCGCTCTGTTTCTAACTGCTTACTGGCTTTAGTTAGATCCTCAACTTGCTTAACTGCTTTTTTTAGCTTTTCCTCATTGTTAGGATTGATAAGATCTAGGTCTTTCTGTGCCTGTTTAGCCAGATCTGCTAACTCCTTTTTTAATCTCTCTATATTTGCAAATATCTCAGAAAATGTATCGTCTTTCCCAATGAGATCAGAATAATTAATAACGCTATCAGCCATTTTTTTGCTTTTTCTTTATGTAGTCCAATAGACTGTAAAATCTAAAGGTAGTAATTTTATCTAAGTCCTCTGTTGTATGTTCCTTTACCGCTAACATAAACTCCTCAAAACCTAGTTCTATCTCTTTCTCTGCTGAATTATCTCTGCTTAAATTCCAGTAGTTAGGATTTATAAGTCTTAATAACTCATCATTTGCCTGTTTACTGCTCTGCTCTGCACCATCCTCTCCAATTATTACGGATAACTGGCTCTTTAGTTTCTTGATTAACGCTTGATTATAGATGATATTTTTTCCTTCAAACTGGAGAGGAAAGAAAATCTTAAGCTCCTGCTCCACTTTTTTTTTATAGAATCTGCATTATCATCTACCTCTTTCTTGGTTAATCCTAACCTCTGCAGCACTTCTAATGTGTTTTGTAGTCCTGATGTCGTAATATCCTCCACCTCTACACCATTAATGCTCTTTACCATTGCGGCTAATGCTAATCCTCTAGGCTCTAGTTCTGCCTGTGAGTAGTTATAAGCCATCCTAGCATTAGATAGTTCTTTCATAGCTTTATCTGGCTCATTTGCCCCTATAAATCCCATTGCTCTGTTTACCCTCTTGATAATATCTGCTTTGGTATTACCTACCTCGTTACTCCTCATCATCTCCTTGTTAAATTTCATGTATCGCCTATGTGGCATCTCCTCTATAGAATCATAAAATATAACCTCTGCTTTACGTTTTTTGAATGTTATCATTTTTTAAGAATGTTTATCAATGCTGCTGACATTGGAGCATATAATATTACTGTATAATCCTGCTGAATAACTGCTAATATAATTGCTAATATTGTAGCCATATGAGATTCCATACAGAACTCACAACTAGTTAACTGATCTATAAATTCTGTCTTAGACTTATTGTATATCTTTATAGGTAGCTCTAGCTTGTAGAATATAAGCATAATCCACCAAAAAAAAAGAAAAAAAGCTATGAAATGCATCATAATAGATTGATAAAGTTGATTATAAAATATGTAAAAGCAGCTATCACTATCAATAACAGTACTATAAAGTTACGATATTTTTTAATAAACTTCATCATATTCCAGGCACAGGACAAGCCTCTGGTAGCTGAATAGTGCAGTTAAATCTAAAATGTGATAATGGAGCTTTCTCTAGTTGTGTAGCATCTGCTAAATTGAACTCACTAAATACATTCTCAAATAGAAAGTCTATACTCGTTATAGTTAGGTTATAATTAACTGCTAAAAGCTTTCTAGTCAATACATCTCTAACTTGTGCTACTAGGTTCTGCTGAAAGATTTCAGTTTCTAAAACTCTAGTATTTATAAGATCCATATTTACACTAAAAATTATAGCAGTATCATAGGATAGAAAGCTATACATATTAGTGTTAAATTGTTGTATATTCTCTCTAAATACATAGAACATACATTGACCTGTCTTATCATTATCAGGGGAAATATTAACGTATCTCTGGCTATTGTTTTGTGTACCTAGATATACCTCTGGATAAAATACAGTAGTTCCATTACGAGCATCTAGGTTTTTATAGGTTCTACCATAGCCATGAGTTAACCATGTTAGATTAGTTTCTAGCTTAGCTTTTATATCTAAGATTGCTGCATCTATCTCTACAGGATTAGTAGCAGTAGGAACACTAGGATCTTGCAATAATATCATCGAAATTCTTTTTAATAGTTGGTATAGTCTTATCTGCTAGAAACTTAGTCCATGATTCTTTATCTAGCCCAAGTATATCTGCATATTTATTTACTAAAAATACAGAATAGCTTATTACTGTCCTAATAATAGCCTCATTACTCCCTGCAATAATCTCCAAACTCCTGTAAAAATCTCCAGTATCAAACAAAGTAACTCTATCTGTAGGTAGTAACTTCTTTAGTTTGAGTTTTTTGGTTGAATTAGCATAAGCAGGTTTTATATCTACACCTTTGCTATTCTTACCTAAAAACAACTGCTCCTGTGTTTGAAGGAACTTAATCTCGTCTTTATTGTTGTTTATACTCTCTTGGATACTGCTATTGATAGACTTCTGTAGTGTTTCTACAGTATTCCTTAAGTCATTTAATATAGAATCATCATAAGCCATTATATCGCTCCATAGATAGCTCCTTTTCTAGCACATGGTACACATACACTATTGACATTAGCTTGATCTAAATTAGTAGCCTTTATTGCTCTTTCTACTTGCGCCCAATAGGGAACTTGCCTTGTATCGGAATCTCCTTCTAAGTCTCTAATAATATTTATCTGTACATTCTGCTCTACTGCACTAATTTGTGAACTAGCTTTCATCATCTGCAGCACCTTTAATGCTACCATCTTACCTATTGCCTGTGTCATAGTTAGCCTATTGTCTATCCAGAACTGTGTTAGGTTGCACTTTATAGAGATGTTACAATTAAATCCATAGTTATTATCATAGGTATAGATAATATCATCCTTATCAAATATAGTACCTACTGCAGGAACTTTAGTTGCATCTATGTAGAATGGTGACATCTGCACATACTTAGATATGCTATTATACTTGCTAGATCTCTTACCACCATCACAAGTCCTACAGTAACCATTTTTAAAATTCAAAGAATCATACTGGATAGCCTGTCCTACTAGATCATTCTGATAATACCCCAAGTACCATACACCTCCCTCTGTTCCTGTGCCAGTAGAATAGTCCAGGATTGCATTAGCATCTAACCATGTAAAGCTATTAGCCTGTGTAGATGTAAAAACATACTGCGCTACTGCAGACTCTTGTAAGCTATTGTATAAGTATAGTGTTAAACCAGGTTGTACCTGTGTTAGGTATAAGCCTATTCTATGCAAGGTAGCTCTAAGTCCTAGAGTAGGATCTAAGTAGAACTCTATACCTACAAATCTGCCCTCATTAATAATAGGCTTATCTTTTAAAACATTGTCATAGATCAGGTTATTTCTAGCTAAATCCATCCCTGAATTATTAAGCTTTTTCTCCTGCACTAGCTTCTCTAACATCTGTCTTATGGCAGTAGTTTCTATATCATCCAAAAAAGTATTTAGAGGATAATTAGAAGGTAATAAAGCTTGTATGTAATCAAGTCTAACAGATGGATGATATTCCTGGTAATACTGTCTAGATTCAGTTTCCTTTAGTTCTGCAGGTAGTGAAGGAATCTCTGAAACATCCCAATGATCCTTCCATCCAATAACTTTCTTTAACTCTGCTATAACTCGATTATCAAACATACAAATATATTAAGATGGGGAGATGGCAGCAGCAGGACACCACCTCCCCGAAACAATCAAAAAAAAACGTAAAACTATGGTAGGTAATCAAATTTCTTAATACCTCCGTTAGTACCTGTGTTGTAAGGAGTAACAATTGCCACGTTGATTCCCATCTGATATGACTTAACTAAAGCATTAGTATCCTCTGCATTGCCAGTAATAGCATTAACATCAGCACAATCATCTTTAATCATTAAGCTCATAGGAATACCCATCAAATCAGAGTTTTCAACTGACCATCTGATACCAGAACCTACAGATTCTCTATTAGCAGCAGCATCAGGAGAAACTTTTGCAACAATACCAACTGAACCTGCAGGCATAATGTATCCTGTAGAAATAGCTCCTGCAGATGTAGCAACAGTATTAGAATACTGGAAAGTATATCCTGCAAATTGGAATGCACTATTAGCAGAGTTACCTGCTCCTTGATTTACAAATTTTGAAACAAAACTAGCTAACTGAGCATCTCCAATAACCTCTAAATCGTTACGGCTAAAATTATCAGCCTGCATGATAGACTTAGCATCATTTAAGAAAAAGTCTTGATCAGCAGCTACTACCTGGAGAGCATCAGATGCAGTATTATACTTAGATGCAGCACCTACAAATGCAGAGTTAAAAGTACTAGCTTTAGCAGTATCTACGGCAGATAAAATCTGTGCCTCTAAAAAGTTTGCTAATGACTCCTCAGCATCACTATACTGACGCATAAAATCTTGAGCTTCTGTTACGATATCAGACTGATCAGTCAATCTAGGAATGATACGGAATCCAGTATGTGCCTTAACAAAAGTTACATTAACTAGAGCAGCATTTGCATCCTCTGTAGGGAACGTACACGTCATAGTACCTACAGTAGCAGCAGCAACATTTTTAGAAAATACAGGAATCTGAGTAGCAGGAGCTCCCCATGATTGAGAGATTACATTTTGGTTAACACCAGATAGGATACTGTCAGTACCTCTAAGTGCCATGTCTATAAATCCATACTCTTGTTGTCTTAATTCTTGTCTATCTAATAACGAGGGATAGACACCTCTAGCATTTTGCTTTTTTAAATTTACAATACTCATTTTAATAAAAATTGATTACTAGTATTCTCTTAGCGTTTTTACATTATAACGCTCAAAAGCTTCCCAGTATAATTTGTTGTATTCATCGCCTTTAGGGATCCCTTTCCTTTGTGCTATCTTGTCAAACTCAGTCAAAAATTGCTCTTGAGTTTTGAATGTGGATTCAGATACTATTATCTGTGATCCGTTAAAATCTCCAGTAGTAGGTATATTCCCTGCACCCCCTCCTGTAGTATTCTTATGTAATACAGACTGTAGCTCATTTTGTAGAATTGTCTCTAATGAGGCATTAAGGATACCATCCTTATAAGCAGTACCATCAGGTTTGCACCAGATAGTCTTACCATCCTCCTCTACTGCATTAGCTATTAATGTCTGGGTTTTCATTTTTATGATGTCACTAATTAAGGCATCATCTAAACCTTTATTAAATTCTAGCTTACTCAAAGTACTATTTATCTCTGTACTCATTGTAAGGTTTCTTTCTTTAGTCTTTAGGCTCTGGATTATTTGCTCTCTTTCCTGTATCTGCATCTGTGCAGCACTTGTAAGTTCAGCTTTCTCCTTTTTATGTTTAGCCTTCAAAGCCTCCAATTTTTTTAACGTTTCATCTGGATTAGTGTTACTCTTTAAGCTTTCTATTTTATCTGATAGCTCTTTATTTTGCTCTGCTATCATCTTTGCCCAATCAGATGTTTTTACTCCCGATGGTTTCTCTAGTCCTACAGATGTAAGAGCATTATCTACAAAGTCATAAATCTTTTTATGCTCCTGTCCTATGTTCTGCTCAAAATAGTTTTTAGCTATTGTTTCAGCATATGCCTTACCTACGTCAGTAGTTTTTAAGATGTCTAAAACCTGTGCCTGGAGAGTTTTGTCCTCTGCTAATTTTGCTTTAAAATCGTCCATATGTCCCTATATGATTTTTTGAATGTTTATAAATATTTTTCTACCTGCTCTACTTCTAAGCCTAGTTCCTCTGCAATAACGTCAGCACTAGCACCATCTGCAGCTAATGCTTCAATCTTTTTCTTTACAGGAGGAGTAACTCGTTTTTTCTTTTTCTCCTTTACTGCTTCTACTTTCTCTACTATTGTAGGATTGTGGATCATGATAATTGAATGATAATTGCCAAGAAACTCAGGAGTTTTGTATTCATCTTTGAGTGCCATCCAGTCAGCAGTACTTTTACAGAATTGATGTATCTGTAGGCTCTGTGTTAGTCCATTATTTTTTGCTCTTATACCTATAAAGCAGTAACCTCCTGCATTATGCTCTGGTATCAATACAGGAAAATCATAATTAGGATACTGCTTGATCACTTGTTGCAGCTCCTTGCTCTTGCTCACTAGATTCCCCTGAATCATTTTGATCTGTTTCATCTTTTACGTAATTTTTGAATGTGTTATAAATAATATCTATTTTCTGCTCAAACGTGATATCTGCACCAAAATCTACTAAACTACCATTCTCACGCTCAAATCTACTAACAAATTTAGTGAAATTAGCCTTAATATACAAATCCTCTAGCTGCATCACTCCCATATCTAGCTTTTTATAGCACTCCTCAAGAGTAGAATATGGAGCAGGATTTATATTGTTTTCAATCATCAGTTTTTTTACTGTATGCGGATCTCCTTTGTACTTGGTTTCTATAAGCAGCTTGTAGATCTGATCTATCTCGGACTCTGGCATTCCTGCATTTTTAGCACCTACAAACAATTCCTGTAGTTGTGCCTCTGTAAGAAGGAACCATTCAGTACCATAGTTAGCATGAACCATTACATCAACATCTATAGCTAACTTTACAGATGTCTTAATTAACCACCTATGTAGTCTATTACAGATTCCTGCAAGTTTTAGTAATGGCTTTTTCCTGTCCTCCATCAATGAACGAACTTGATCAGCATTAACTGCTTCCTTATTCATTACATCATTGAATCCTGTAGTGTTAACCTTTATAAAGTTTTCTCTCTTATCCTGCTTAGTTTGCTCAAACTCCAGGTTAGATGTAGGAGGAGATATAAATCTAAAGTATCCAGATACATCATTTTCATCTGTATCTATCTTAGGATTTATCTTGATAGCAGTTCCTGCACCACTAAACTTATTAGCAGTACAAGATTTACATGCAGTAGGAGTAGACATCTCTCCATTCTCCATTGGTACAGATACCATACCATTGGTACAGTAATCATCCTCACAAACTGCTGCTGCATATTCTACTACTGGAAATACTCCATAATGCTCAGCATAGTAGCTATAGGCATGGAACTGCTGCCATTCAGACATACTACCTAAAACTGCAGACAATGGAGCAAATCTTTTACTCTCGTCTTTACTGTTTAATGGTGTATCAATAAACCATCTAGCAGGACAGTATCCTAAGTTATGCGGAGATTCTAGCACTAAGCTATATTTTTTATCTCTTAGCTCTACTACTCTGTAATACTCATCATCATAGAAAGCTATCTTTTTAAAGCTACCATTTTCATCCTGACCATCACTATGATGGAATATGATATACTTAAAGTTCTGCTTACATGGTGTAAGTTCGTAGTTAATAAGCTTGTCTAGATGCACAGTAACATAGTAAGGAACTCCGCTCATGTCTTTATCTACTACTACGATAGCTTGTGGTTTACATTTAAAAGCTTTCCTACCTACCTTCTCAATATATTTTCTGGTATCCAGGTTCATTAGCATCTGAGATGTTTGCTCCTCTGCTCTCTTGTTAGGATATTCGATGCCAAAGTTAGCATTTCTACCATTAAAGACTCTGTTAAGATCTCCCATAATATCATCGGAGATAGATACAATAGCTAAAGGATAGCTAAAATAATTTAGTACCCTCTGGTATTTTTCCTGTGTAACACTATTGTAGATGGCACGTTTTATCTCATCCCATCCTACCTCTGATTCTAGTTCAGTAAAGAACATAGGTTCGCTCATGACTTTTAACCTACTCTCGTAGGACATCATCTGACCTATATTATTCTTTTTCTGCTTTACTAGCTTTATTACTTGGTTTTCGTTTAATAACATTGTCTTTAAATTGAAACTTTTTACTATCTAACATCCAATCTACTCTACCCTGAGATGCTTGTAACTGTAAGACTGCTTGTGCATGTGCCAAGGTTAACTCAACACATGCACCAGCCTTAGTTATCATTTTTACTGTCGTAGGCTTAGCCATATTAAACAGTTAAAGCATTAAAATCTGTAGGAGTAACTGCGTGTTTAGTTTCATCCCAATCAAAAGGTAATTGGAAAGTCAAAACATTGCTATCTCTAGTTCCAAATCCTGCATTAGACATAGAACCTAGT
>CETK01049194.1_pt1 | contig 10170 bp, 10 predicted proteins | sample 361431 | NCBI WGS metagenome assembly CETK01 (sample SAMEA2622452, study PRJEB7988) | marine metagenome | biome: marine biome (ENVO:00000447); feature: surface water layer (ENVO:00002042); material: "saline water (ENVO:00002010), including plankton (ENVO:xxxxxxxx)" | depth 5 m | reverse complement strand
TCTTTTGAAGGGGTAAATTTTCTTGCTGTTATTTCTATGTTCATGATTTTGTTTATTTAAAATTTGTTATTTTTTATTTGTAGTTTTTATTTTTTGAATTAAATCTTTACTAAGAATATTATGCAATTTAATCCATAAATCTTTATTAGAAATTTGAAAATGTTTAAGTTCAGATTGATTCCAAGAAATATATTTTACTTCTTCCCCAGAAAAAATATCAGCAGTGGCTGGTTCGTTTGTAATTAGACTCATTTCGGCAATAAACTTTCCTCTACTAAGTTCATTTAAAATATCATCACCTCTTTTAACAATGACCTTTCCATTAAGTATTAAGTATAAATTATTTTGTTTTTCGCCTTCTTTAATCAGTAGTGAATCAGAACTTTTATTATAATTACCAAGGCTCCAAAAATTCATAAATTCTTTGGATGTAAAGTCACTAAAAATATTTTCATAAATATCTTTTATTTCATCAGGGATTAATACAATTTTTCTTTCATTTATTATTCTTATAATGTGATAAATATTAACTATTGTAAATACGATATTCCATAAAACAACATCATATCTATCAATCATAACTTGGTAAACACCAGCCGTGATTTGTGCAATTGCTAAAATTATTCTTAATCTTAGCATGTCTTTCACAGATAATGCTAAAAAAGTAAAAATAAATCCTAGGTGCTGTATTATTATTTCATCTATTAAACTGAACATCACTAAATTTAATTAATATATATCGTTTTGACATTAATAAATTCTTTAATGCCATATGTTCCAAGTTCTCTTCCAATACCAGATAAGCCAACTCCACCAAATGGTAATCTGGGGTCAGATTTAGTTATTTCATTTATAAAAACAGCACCAGTATAAATTTCTTTAGCTATATTTTCAGCATTTTTTATATCTTTGCTCCAAACACTTCCACCCAAACCATAAAGAGTATCATTTGCTAATTTGATGGCATCATTTTGTTTTTTAAATGTATAAATACTAAAAAGTGGACCAAATGTTTCACATTTGTAGACTAGCATTGATGAATCAATATTTTCAATAACACATGGTGAAAAAAAGTATCCATTTTTGGGTATATTTTTCATTTTATATATGATTTTTGCACCTTTATCAATTGCATCTTCAAAAAGTTGATTTAATTGATTTAAAAGATCTATTCTCGCAAGTGGTCCAATTTGTGTATCTTTTAACATTGGATCTCCTACTACCATTGATTTTAAATTTTTAATTAAATAATTAACAAATTCATCCTTAATATTTTCATGAACAATAAATCTTTTTGCAGCTATACAGCTTTGTCCTGTGTTAAGCATTCTAGCCATAACTGCTTTTTTTGCTGCTTTTCTTATATTTGCATCTTCACAAACTATAAATGCATCTGAGCCACCAAGTTCTAATAATGTTTTTTTAATATGTTTACCTGCTAATTTTCCAACGGCACTTCCAGCCTTATCACTTCCAGTTAGTGAAACTCCTTTAATAAGTGGATTTTCAATGATATTTTTTACTTCTTTATCTTCAAGCACTAAAGATTCGAAAATTTTATATTTTATATTTTTAGAAAAAATTCTACTAATTCTTAAACTGCATCCTGTAACATTTGGTGCATGCTTAACTAGCGTTATATTACCTGAAATTATGGTTGGTATAACAAATCTAAAAACTTGCCAATAAGGAAAGTTCCAAGGCATTATACCTAAAATTATACCTAGGGGTTCAAACGAAATATAACTTTTTTTTGCCTCAGTTTTAATAAATTCATTTTCAAGTATGTTTTCTGCATTATTAATGTAGTAATCACATAACCAAACACATTTATCAATTTCTAACAAAGATTCTGTCAAAGGTTTTCCCATTTCTATGGTTATCTCCTTTGCTGCATTTAATCTGTCATCAATCAGATTTTGCTTAATTATTAAAATTATATCAATTCTTTTTTTTAAATGTAAATTTTTCCAATCATTAAATGATTCATTTGCTTCAAAAATGATTTCGTTTATATTGTCTAAAGTGTGCTTATTATAACTTTTTATTACTTTTTCTGTATATGGATTTATTGACTTCATTATTTCTCTTTCAATATGTCTTGATACCTTGTTTAATAAATAGGTAAATTCAGCCTTAAATATTACACTAAATCATATTAAAATTTTAAGGAAAATTACATGATAAAAGCAGTTAATGAGCCAATAAAGGAATATCTTCCTGGATCTGATGAAAAAAACAGCATAAAAAATCAATTACAAAAAATGAGTAATGAATGTATTGATATTCCAATTATTATTGGTGGTCAAGAAATAAGAACTAATGATTTAGGTGAATGTGTAATGCCACATAATCACAAACATGTTTTAGCTCACTATCATAAAGCCTCATCAACTGAAGTAGATATGGCTATTAGTAATTTGATGGAATCATGGAAAACATGGTCAAAAACTTCAATAGAAGAGAGAATATCTATTTTTCAAAAAATGGCAGATTTATTAAAAGGACCATATAGAGATATCATAAATGCTTCTACAATGTTAGGACAAAGTAAGAATATTTTTCAGGCAGAAATTGACTCCGCTTGCGAACTAATTGATTTTTTTAATTTCAATTGTGAATACTTGCTGGAAATTTTAGAGCAACAACCTAAATATTCTCCAGAGGGCATGAAAAATACAATGGAATATAGAGCATTAGAAGGATTCATATTTGCAGTGACCCCATTTAATTTTACTTCCATTGCCGCTAACTTGCCAAGCGCTCCTGCATTATTTGGAAATGTTGCGCTTTGGAAGCCAGCATCTTCTTCAGTTTATTCAGGTTATTTTATCATGAAATTATTTAAAGAAGCAGGTCTTCCAGATGGAGTAATTAATTTCATACCAGGAAGTGGCAGTAAAATTGGAAATCAAGTAATTTTAAATAAAGATTTAGCAGGCGTTCATTTTACAGGATCAACTCAGGTTTTTCAAGGAATGTGGAAATCAATAGGTGAAAACATTCAAAACTACAAATCATACCCCAGAATTGTTGGTGAAACGGGAGGAAAGGATTTTATATTAGCCCATGAATCAAGTAATCGAAAAGCACTAGTAAGTTCTATGATTAGAGGTGCATTTGAATACCAAGGTCAAAAATGTTCTGCTGCATCAAGATGTTATATTCCTGAGAATGTATGGAACGATATTAAAGATGATTACATAAATGAAGTTTCAACCATCAAAGTTGGTGATGTTAATGATTTTTCAAATTTTATGAATGCGGTCATTGATGAGTATTCATTTGATAAAATATCATCTTATATTAATCACGCTGAAAATTCAGATGATGCTGAAATCATAACTGGTGGAAATTGTAATAAAGAAATTGGCTATTTTATCGAACCAACCACAATTTTAACAACCAATCCAAATTTCAAAACAATGGAAGAAGAGATCTTTGGTCCAGTACTTACAATTTATATTTATGATGAATCATGGGAAGATATATGTAAACTTGTAGACAGTACATCTCCATATGCTTTAACTGGTGCAGTTTTTGGAGATGACAAAAATGCAGTTTTAAAAGCAAAACAATTATTAGAACATTCTGCAGGAAACTTTTATATTAATGATAAACCAACTGGAGCAGTTGTTGGACAACAACCGTTTGGAGGTTCAAGGGCATCAGGAACTAATGATAAAGCTGGTTCATCACTTAATTTATTAAGATGGACTTCTGTTAGAACTGTCAAAGAAACATTCAATACACCGGAAGACTATAGATATCCTTTTTTAGGTGAAAAGTAAATGAAACCAGAAATTTTTTCAGAAATTGGACCAATTGAACGCGTGTTTGTCTACTCACCAGGCAAAGAACATAATTTAGTTTTACCAAAAGATGTTCAGGCTTTCATAGAAAAAGATAATTCTATTTTTCGTAATGAAAATTTCTTGTTATTTGATGATATAATTAATCTTGAAGTTGGGAAAAAACAACATGAAGTATTCATGGATGTAATTAATTTCTATAAGAAAGATTCATGTATAGATATTAGATCTAATTTTGAAAAAATTCAAAATGATAAAAATATTAAAAGTGAATTTCCCTTGATAAATTTAATGTACCCAAGAGACATTGCTGTAATAATTGGCAAACAAATTTATTTGACATCAAGTAGTAGTAAAGTAAGAAAAGTTGAAAATTTGATTACAGAAAATTTCTTTAACAATATTTCTACCTACAAAGATTGTGAAATAATTGATTTTAAAACTATTAATAATCAATTATCACTTGAAGGTGGAGATTTTTTTGTTTTAAATGAAGATATAGTGATGATTGGTATTAGCGAAAGGACATCACTTGAAGCAATAGAACTAATAGTCCCATATATTTTTGAGCAATCTTTTCAAAAAGTAATAGCTGTTGATCTTCCTAAAGAAAGAGCAATGATGCATCTTGATACAATTTTTACTCAAACGTCTCATAATGAAGGAATTCTTTTTAATCACGAAAATTATAATATTGAAAATTTAGATATATATATGGCTTGTAAGAACTCTAAATCTAATAAAATGTCAAAACAAAAATTTAAGTTTATTGATATATTAAAAGATTTTAATTTCAACTTAATTTCGTGCGGAGGAAATAATAATAATTTTAAACTTAGAGAACAGTTAACTGATGGTGCAAATTCTTTCACCTTAGAACCGGGTAAAATAATTATGTATAATTGTAATCATCAAACTATCAAAGAGTTAGAAAAAAATGATTACAGACATATCAGTTCAAAAGCATTGTATTATGACCAATTAACTTTTGAAAAAATTTTAAGAAGCGATTCTAAAGTCGTTATAAGTATTGATGGCTCAGAATTAGTTAAAGGAAGAGGCGGTCCTAGATGTATGACTTTACCAATAAATAGAGGTTTAATATAATGTCTAGACAAAATCCAACAGTTATAATTGCTTTAGGTGGGAATGCCATAAGTCCTAAAAATGAATCTGGAGATATTGAAAAACAATTTGAGCACACTAGAGAAAGTTTAGATGCTGTAATGCATTTTGTAAACGAAAGGTATAACATATGTATTACGCACGGTAACGGTCCTCAAGTTGGGGCAGAATTGCTTAAAAATGAAATAACAAAAGATAAAATTCCTTCTCTACCTTTAGGTGTTCTTGTTGCAAATACGCAAGGTGCAATAGGTTATATGATTCAACAAACTTTACAAAATGCTTTGCAAAAAAAAGATATTGATAGAGAAGTTGTTACTTTTATTTCCCAAGTGATTGTTGATAAAAATGATCCAACTATTAAAAATCCAACTAAATTCATTGGTAAAAGCTATTCAAAAGAAGAAGCAATTAATCTATCAAACGAATTTGGATGGAAAGTTAAAGAGCAAGAGCTTGGAATATGGAGGAGAGTGGTCTCATCTCCTAAGCCATTATATATTTTTAATGGAAATTCTGTTAAACATCTTGTTGATTTTGGAACTATTGTAGTTGCTGGCGGTGGAGGTGGAATACCTGCTTATGAAGATAGTAGTAATTTTTTACATGGATTAGATGCAGTAATTGATAAAGATATGTCTGCAGCACTTTTGGGAAGAGTTATTAAAGCAGAAGAACTTTTTATCATTACAGATATTGATAATGTGTGCTTAAATTTTGGAGATAAAAATCAAATAAAAATTTCAAAAGCAAGTACCAGTCAACTTGTTAAATGGATAAATGAAAAACAGTTTGGAGAGGGAACAATGTTACCTAAAATACTTGCTGCAATGTATTTTTTAGAGCACCATGGTCAAAAAGTTATTATTACTTCTTTAAATAAAATTGAAGAAGCAATAAAAGGTAATGCAGGTACAATTATAACAAAGGATAAATAAATGAAGATTCATGAATTTCAAGCAAAAGCTATTTTAAAAAATTATGATATTCCAATACAAGATGGATATGTAATTGAAGATATAAGTGAAGCAAAAAGTATGATTGAAAAAGTTAAGAACGACTTTAATTCTAAAGATGTTGTTGTTAAGGCACAAATACATGCTGGTGGAAGAGGAAAAGGAGGTGGTGTAAAATTTTGTCCAAATGCGGACAATGCCTTAGAATCTTGCGAAAATATCTTAGGAATGAATTTAGTAACACACCAAACAGGACCGGATGGCCAAAAAGTTAAAAAGGTTTTTATTACTCAGGCTTTTGATATAGTTAAAGAATTTTATGTTGGCATAACTATGGATAGAACAACTGGTAAAGATGTATTTATGGTAAGTACTGAAGGTGGTATGGAAATAGAAGAAGTTGCTAAAGATACTCCAGATAAAATTATAAAAGTATGGATTGATCCTCTTGAAGGATTCAGAAGTTTTCAATTAACTAAATTAGTTAGAGGTCTTAATTTAGAAAAAGAACAATCCAAAGATGCTATGACAATTTTAAAAAATATGTATAAATGTTTTAAACAAAAAGATATTTCATTACTTGAAATTAATCCATTAATAGAATCTGCTGATAAAAAAATTATAGCAGTAGATGCTAAAATGAACTTTGATTCAAATGCTTTATATAGACATCCTGACATATTAAATATGAGAGATATTAATGAAGAAGACGAATCAGAATATGAAGCAAGTAAGTTTGGCTTAAATTACATTAAACTTGATGGTAATGTTGGCTGTATGGTAAATGGAGCAGGACTTGCTATGGCAACAATGGATATTATAAAGATTAATGGAGGTGAACCTGCAAATTTTCTAGATGTAGGTGGTGCAGCAAGTGCAGAAACAGTTAAAAATGGATTTAAGATAATTTTAAGAGATGAAAATGTTAAATCTATTCTTATCAATATATTTGGTGGTATAGTTAGATGTGATAGGGTTGCTGAAGGTGTAATTCAAGCTGTTAAAGAACTTTCACTTAATGTTCCTGTTGTTGTTAGATTAGAAGGAACTAATTCAGACTTAGCAAAACAAAAAATTTCTGATTCGGGACTGGAAATTATACCAGCCGATTCAATGCTTGACGCTGCAATTAAAGTTGTAAGCGTATGTAAAAATTAGGAGAAAATATGTCGATATTAGTAAATAAAAATTCAAGAATTGTAGTTCAAGGAATAACAGGTGCAGAAGGAACTTTTCATACGAATCAAATGATAGAATATGGAACAAAAGTTGTAGCAGGTGTTACTCCAGGAAAAGGAGGTACCAAAGCAACTGATTATGATATTCCAGTATTTGATTCAGTAGAGCAAGCAAGAATTGAAACAAAAGCAAATACTTCTATTATTTTTGTGCCGCCAAAATTTGCTGCTGAAGCAATCATTGAATCCATCTATGCTGAAATTGAAGTCATAATTTGCATATCAGAAGGTATTCCTGTTAATGATATGATGGTTGTTAAAAAAATATTAGATCAAAGTAATTCAAGATTGATTGGACCTAATTGTCCAGGAATTATTACGGTAGATGAAGCAAAGATTGGAATTATGCCTGGATTTATATGTAAAAAAGGTAATATTGGAGTAGTATCCAAATCAGGAACATTAACTTACGAGGCTATAGATCAACTAGTCAAAAATGATTTAGGTCAAACCACAGCAATTGGAATAGGCGGAGATCCTATTATTGGAACAAATATGATTGATACTTTAAAATTATTTGAAGCGGATACAGAAACTGAAGGAATAGTTATGATTGGTGAAATAGGTGGTTTGATGGAAGTTGAAGCAGCAAAGTGGGCTAAAGATAATGTAACTAAACCTATAGTTGGTTTTATTGCAGGACAAACTGCACCTCCAGGAAGAAGGATGGGTCATGCAGGTGCAATTGTATCTGGTGGAGATGATACTGCTGAAGCAAAAATGAAGGCATTAAGGGAATGTGGTATTTCAGTTTGTAAATCTGTATCAGATATTGGTGAAACAATGAAAAGCTTATTAAAATAAAGGATTTATTATGAATAATTTAACATTTGCAATTATTAAGCCAGATGCTGTTAGAAATAATTATACTGGAAAAATATATGATAGGATTTTGAAAGCAGGTTTTGAAATTATAGCAGCAAAATTGAAAAAAATGAGTAAAAGTGAAGCTAATGAATTTTACTCAATTCATTCTGAAAAGCCATTTTATAATGATTTGACTGATTTTATGTCATCAGGTCATTCAATGGTACTAGCTCTTAAAAAAGATAATGCTGTTTCGGAATGGAGAAAAACTATTGGATCAACAAATCCTTTGGAAGCGGATGAAGGAACTATAAGGAAAGATTTTGCTACAAGTTTATCTGAAAATGCAGTTCATGGTTCTGATTCAGATGAAAACGCGATAAAAGAAATAAATTTCTTTTTTTCAGGTACTGAATTAATATAAAAAATTATAAAATATTGTTTTGTTTACTACAAAAAATATTATAATATAAGCGGTATTTATTTAAAGGAGAAACATGGCTGTACCTAAGAGAAAACAGTCCAAGACACGTGGTAGAAAAAGAAGAACGCATTGGAAAGCTAAAGATAATGCATGTGTTTCTATTTGCTCTCAAACTGGGCAACCTCACTTAAGGCATAGAGCTTACTATGTCGATGGTGTCTTATACTACAAAGGTAAAATTCTTCAAAATAATCAATAAATTCCAATGATTCAAATAGCATTAGATATTATGGGCGGCGATAATGCTCCCTATTCTAATATAGACGGAGCAATTCAATTTTTAAATGATTATAAGGATGTAAAACTTTATCTAGTTGGTGATAAGCACCTAATTGAATCTGAATTTGTCAAAAAAACTAATTTTACCCAAAAAAATTATGAAATAATCTCAACTTCACAAATAGTTCTTCCAGATGATAAACCATCTAAAATTATTAAAAATAAACCAAATTCATCAATGAATAAAGCCATTTGTTTGTTAAAAAATAATGATGTAGGTGCAGTCATAAGTTCAGGAAATACAGGATGTTTAGTTAGTTCGGCTTTTTTTAATTTAGGAACAATCAATAATATTAAGAGACCTGCTTTATTCGCTTTGATACCTTGTAAAAAAGGAGATTTTCTTATTTGTGATGTCGGAGCTAACACGTCGCCTAAACCTGAACAATTGCTTCAGTACGCTGAAATGGCAACAGTTTATATTCAATATGTTCAAGGAATTAAAAATCCAAAATTAGCATTACTTAACATTGGCTCTGAATCAAACAAAGGAACTGATTTAATAAAATCTTCATTTAACTTACTTTCTAATAATTTAGAAAATTTTGTAGGCAATATTGAATCTAGATATATATTTGATGGTAAAGCTGATATTATTATTTGCGATGGTTTTACAGGTAATATAACATTAAAATTAATAGAAGGAATGATGATTTACAACTACCAGTTAATTGCTGATAAATTAAGATTAAAAGATGATGATAAAATTAATGAATTAAAATCTATTTATGATTACGAACTAGTTGGAGCAACTCCAATACTTGGCATAAATGGTCTAGTGTTAAAATCGCATGGTTCGTCAACTGGAAAATCTATTTACAATGCATTAAAGTCAGCAAAAAAACTAATTGAGATAAACCTTATAAGTAGATTTTAATGAACGGGAATATAACATCAATTGGAAAGTATTTACCAGAAAAGGTTATAAAAAACAATGTATTTGAAAATTATTTGGATACTACAGATGAGTGGATAATATCCCGAACAGGTATTAAAGAAAGACGTCAATTAGATCAACAAAAAGGCGCATCGTTTATGGCTATAAAAGCCATCGAGAATTTATTTGATAAAACAAAAATTACATCTGACCAAATTGATGCAATCATCGTTGCAACTATTACTCCAGATATGGTATTTCCATCTACAGCTTGTTTAATACAAGATTATTTTAAAATAGATAACTGTTGGGGATATGATTTGTCTGCAGCCTGTTCTGGTTTTTTATTCGGTTTAGAGACTGCTGACGCATTGATAAAATCTAAAAAATATAAAAAAGTTATTGTTGTTGGTGTTGATAAAATGAGTTCAATTCTTGATTACAATGATAGAAATACTTGTGTGTTATTTGGTGATGGAGCTGGAGCTGTTCTGCTTGAGCCATCTGCAAGTCATGGTATTTTAGATTGTAAACTTGGTGTTAATGGTTCAGGAGCAAAATATCTTAATATGCCTGCTGGTGGTAGTCTTCA
>CETK01016086.1_pt1 | contig 10182 bp, 11 predicted proteins | sample 361431 | NCBI WGS metagenome assembly CETK01 (sample SAMEA2622452, study PRJEB7988) | marine metagenome | biome: marine biome (ENVO:00000447); feature: surface water layer (ENVO:00002042); material: "saline water (ENVO:00002010), including plankton (ENVO:xxxxxxxx)" | depth 5 m | reverse complement strand
AATTCAGATACTCCTGAACTAACTATCATGGGATTGTCAAAATACCACGAACCCTCATTTGAACTTGTTTTAATAATTGAAGGTTCTTCAAAGTTTGTGGAATTATTATTTATAGATTCACTTAACCTTTTATTCTTCTTATTCTCATCTTTTATTTTTTTATTTATTAACATATCAATTTCTTCTTCTGATAGTTTTGTTAGTCCGATTAGACTATCATTTTCTGATATGATGTTAAGATTTTTTACTAGTTCATTTAGTGTTTCACTTCTTTCTTTTATTTCATCATAAAACCTATTTTCTCTATTGATATTTACTATTGCGCTGTCATAATATTTTTGAGACTGTTCATAATCGTTTTTTTCTTCGTAAAATATTTTTGCTATTTCTAGATATGAATTAAATAAGATTTCTTTATCGATCTCATTTTTTCTGACTGCCTTTTTAAAGTTTATTATAGCATCCTCAAATCTGTTGTTATTTAAATAATATTTAGCTAGCTCATAATAAATCCTATCTTGATAGTTTAGATTTTTTTTATCTCTTAATAACTTTTGAAACTCTTTTAGTGTTTTCTCCTCTTGAGATATATCGTTCGTTTTTGCAATGAATATTTTTGCCATAAACCCCATGTTTATATTAGGGTTGTTTTTAAGACATTTTTTAAAATATTCCTTTGATTGATTGGGTTTATTTTTTTTGAAGTACAGTTGACCAATCGCAAAATATACTTTATTAGCTAAATCTCTTTTTAAATTAAGTCTATCCAGTTTTTCGAGAATGGATAATATTTTTTCATCATCATTTAGAATTTTAAATAGATGATATGAGTTTTTATAGTATTCAATTTTAAGATTTTCATTCATCTCTCTGTTTGTTAAGAACTTGTCAACTTCTTGAGCAGAGTTATAATCTTTGTTCTCAGTGTACGCCCTTAGAAGATAAACTAAGGCCATGGTGTTGGCCTCATTATTATTTGACTTTGAGTTTACATATTTTAAAGTTGTTATGGCTTCTTTTAAGTTTAGGTTTAATAGTCTTGATTTTCCGATTAACGCATAACTAGGATAAACATATTTTGATGTTGTTTGTCTCTGAATTAATATGGATAATTTCTCTATACTGTTTTGGGTTCTTTCTTGAACGCTAGAAACTTGATTTGTATCAATTTTGTAAGTTAAATCAATTAGACTATCGAAGCCTTGATTTAAGTTTTTCTCGTAATCCTCTTCAATATTTTTTATTTCTTCATTAGCAATGAAATATGCATTGTATCTTGCTGTTGTATCGTCATAAATAGTCTTAACAATTGAATTACAAGAAGACAGGAAAATGAACGTTATGAAAATTAAATATGATTTTTTCATCTTTTAATTTAAACATTATACAAACGATATCATTAAATAATTATTTTTATAAATAAAATAAAGTTACAATTGAAAAATAAGAGATTAAACTGGTTAAAAAATCGATTAGAGATAGTCTTTAGAAACAAAAGGGATTTTAAGGATATTTCGGTCTACGAATTCTCTAACTTAAATTTAATTTTTACATTAATAATTTGTCTTGTTACCATCTTTTCTATTTCATTTTTCTTGTCTACAACAATACTAAGTAAGTGGTTTGATCCTAGATACGTTGAGAGAAAAGCAAATGAGGAGTTGATCAGATTGTCCAATGCCATTGATTCTCTTCAATATGAATCAAAAATTAAAGATCAGTATATTGAAAATATAATGGTCATATTATCAGGTGGTGAAAACAATAAACTGGAGCTTTCTTCACAAGAAAATAAATTAGAAATATCTGATGTAACAAACAGTTATTCAGCAATTGACTCTTTTTTCAGGAAAGAATTTGAGAATAATTTATCACTCTCAGAAATTATTAATACTACTAACATAAATCAAGATATCCTATTGATGCCACCTGTATCTTCTGGCATCATATCATCAGCCTACGATCCTAACAAAGGTCATTTTGGAGTGGATTTTGTTTGTAAGGAGGAGGAACCAATTAAGTCTACACTTGACGGAACAGTACTGTTTTCATCATGGACAAAAGATAGCGGTTATGTAATTAGTATTATTCATCCAAATAACTTAATATCTGTATATAAACACAACTCTAGGGTGTTTGTAGAGCCAGGACAGTCTGTTAAAACTGGTGACGTGATCTCAATTATTGGTAATACAGGTGAATTATCGACCGGCCCACATTTGCATTTTGAGCTGTGGTTAAACGGTAAATCAATAAATCCTTCTGAATTTATTTCATTATAATTAATATTGCATTAAGACTAATTAAATTTTATATCAGTGGACAATTCAAATGGATCAAACAACATTATTGGAGAGGGTACCTCTCTCAAAGGAAACCTTAAGACATCGGGTAATGTAAGATTAGAGGGAGACGTTATAGGAGATATTTCCTCATCTTCAAAAGTCGCCTGTGGGGAGACATCATTTGTTGATGGAAATGTAACTGCTGAAAATGCTGAACTTGCAGGAAAAGTTTCTGGTAAGGTAACAGTTAAAGAACTTTTAATATTAAAGTCGACAGCTAAAATTCATGGTGATATTTCAACAAATAATTTAATTATTGAATCAGGTGCAAACTTTAATGGTGCTTGTACAATGGGTAAGGAAGAAGAGGTTGAAGATGCTCCCGAGGTAGATGATGAAGAATAGCTTTTTAAAATATCTAAATCTTAGCTTTCAGTTTTTTTTTATTGTAGTTCTTTTCTCGGCTTTAGGTTATTATACTGACATTTATTTTTTTAATAAAGCGACAGTTTTTTCATTTTTTCTACCCATTACTGGATTTTTCTCTTATCTCTACATTGTATATAAAAAAATGATATAATGTCAAGAATTATTAAATTCAATTTCTTGTTTTATTTAATGATTATATTTTCAACAATATGTCTATATTTTGGAGATTTTAATTTCATACATAATCTGATTCCAATTATTATTAGTTACAATATTTTAATTGATTTAGTTTTTAAAAAACTTATAAATTTTTTTATTTCATCATCTATATATCAAATAATATTATCAACTATTTTTAGATTATTCTTTTCAATACTTTTTGTTTTTGCTTTCATACTTTATGGTGTTAGTAACGAAGTACTTTTTACAATTAATTTTTTAGTAGTGTATTTATTATTTATAATATTTGAAATAACAATTCTATTATTAAATTTGCACCACACAAAATAACTGATGTATACTATTAAATATCCAAAAGGATTTTTCATTTTTTTATTAATATTCCTGCTTAAATCTTCAATTTCTTCATCCGCTGACACTAAAGAAGGTTCTTTTGATATGGGAGAGATGATAATGCATCATATTTTAGATGATTATCAGTATGAAATTGTACACGGCTTTGCTATTCCTCTACCAATCATTATTTATTCAGAGGATAAGGGTTTTACTATATTTTTATCTTCTAAACTTTTCGATGAAGACCATGTCCCTTTAGAAGAAGGATACAATGGTTTTAAGTACTATCATGGAAAATTAAAGCCTATAGATGATAACCTTTCTTATGTTGATTTATCTATAACAAAAAATGTTTTTTTTCTAATTATGACAGCCTCGCTGATGATCATTGTTTTTTTAATTGTTGCAAGAAGTTATTCTTATAAAAATGAAGCACCTAAAGGTATTCAATCTTTATTCGAGCCAATAATAATATTGATAAGAGATGATGTTGTTAAGAAAAATATTGGTTCTAATTACGAAAAATATCTACCATACATGTTAACATTATTTTTCTTTATTTTATTTGGTAATATATTGGGCTTGTTACCTGCAGCAGCAAACCTTACAGGTAATATTGCTGTTACCTTGACTCTTGCTGTTTTTACTTTTCTTTTAACAAATCTCTCTGGAAATAAACATTACTGGAAACATATTTTTTGGACTCCTGGTATTCCTTTTGCTATGAGATTTTTAATCTTACCAATAGAAATAATTGGAGTTTTGACAAAACCAATATCCTTAACAATCAGGTTATTTGCAGCAATCACTGCAGGCCATATAGTTATATTAAGCTTTATTGGGTTCACATTCATTTTTCAAAGTTATTTTGTTGGAATTTTCAGTGCTATATTTGTTGTTGGATTGAATCTAGTCGAACTTCTAGTGGCTGCAATTCAAGCATATGTATTTACACTTTTTTCTTCTATATATATAGGAATGGCAACCGAGGATGGACACTAAAAAAAATTTATGTTAAATTTTAAAATTGAATATTATGCTTAGTTTTTTATTATTAAATGTTGGCTTAGCAGTTATTGGTGCTGGTTTAGCGGCAATAGGTGCTGGTATAGGTATAGGATTGGTTGGAGGAAATGCAATGAACGCAATTTCAAGACAGCCAGATGCATCAGATAAAATAACGGGTCCCATGATATTATTGGCGGCTTTAATTGAAGTGATTGCTTTAGGTGGAATGGTTGGAGGACTTTTAGTTGTATTTGGCGTTGGAGGATAAATTATGGAATTATTAACCCCAGGTACTGGTTTACTTTTCTGGCAAGTTGTAATTTTTTTATCAACTCTTCTGGTATTATCGAAATTTGCATGGAAGCCGATAATGAAATCTTTGAAGGCTCGAGAAAAATTTATTAATGATTCTTTAGAATCAGCAAAGAAAGCAGAGGAGGAACTTGTAAGTATTCAGAGTAAAAATGAGGAATTAATTGCCAAGGCAAGAAAAGAGAGGGAAACGATACTTTCTGATGCAAAGAAATTATCCAACTCAATGAAAGATGAGGCAAAAGAAAGTGCTAAAGAAATGGCTGACAAAATAATTTCAGATGCTAAAAAAGTTATTGACTCTGAAAAAGATAAAGCTATGAATGATGTTAAAAACACTCTTGCAGAACTTTCTATTGATATCGCTGAAAAAATTATCAAAAAGGACTTAAGTAAAGAATCATCTCAAAAAAAATATGTTGATGATCTAATAAAGGAAATTAATAATTCTAAATAATGCTAAATACTAGGGCCTCTGAGAGATATGCGAAGTCTTTATTAAGCTTATCAATTGATAAAAATATTATTGATGAGATTAATTCTGATATTGACTTAATTATTAAGTCTTTTGAAGACTCCAGAGAAGTAGTAAATCTATATTCAAGCCCTATTATTCCGATTAATCATAAGATTGAGATAACAAATAAATTATTTAAAAATATTTTAAATAAGCATACTCTTAACCTATTATTAAATCTTATATATAGGAAAAGAGATAATTTAATGTTCACTATATTATTAAAATATAAGGAATTGTATAATCAACACATGAATATTGAGGAATCTGTCATATCTACTACTTTTAGTTTAGATAAAGAAACTTTAGGTGTTGTCCATGATTTTGCTAAAAAAGTAACAGGTAAAGAAATTTCTCTTGAGAATACAATTGATAAGGATATCTTAGGTGGTTTTAATTTAAAAATTGGAGATAAAATGATAGACTGCTCTGTATCTAGTAAAATAAATGAATTAAGAAAAAAATTAATAAATAACTAAATAAAAAAAAATGTCAAATATTAGACCTGATGAAGTTTCCTCAATTATTAGAGAACAACTTTCAAATTTTAAATCTGAATCAGAATTAGAAGAAGTTGGTACCATCCTTCAAGTAGGTGATGGTGTCGCTAGAATCTATGGGTTATCTAATGCTAAAGCTGGAGAGCTCCTTGAATTTGGTGGAGGTGTTAAAGGGTTAGTTTTAAACCTCGAAGAAGACAATGTTGGTGCCGTTTTGATGGGTGATTCAAGTTCAATTAAAGAGGGAGATACTGTTAAGAGATCTGGAGAGATTGCTTCTATAGAAGTCGGAGAGGGAGTCTGCGGAAGAGTGTTAGACACACTTGGAAAGCCAATTGATGGAAAAGGTGAAATAAAAGGAAAAACTTATTTAATGCCTCTAGAGAGGAAGGCTCCTGGTGTTGTCTACAGACAGCCGGTTAATGAACCATTACAAACTGGTATAAAGGCTATAGACTCAATGATTCCTATCGGAAGGGGTCAGAGAGAATTAATTATTGGTGATAGACAAACGGGTAAGACTGCTGTTGCAATTGACACTATCTTAAATCAGAAAGAATTTTATGATAAAGGAGAACCAGTTTATTGTATATATGTTGCCGTAGGTCAAAAGGCATCTACCGTAGCTCAGGTAACAAGTACACTTGAGAAAAATGGAGCACTACCGTATACAACTATTATTTCAGCTCCTTCGTCAGTCCCTGCTCCAATGCAATTTTATGCTCCATTTGCCGGAGCCGCAATTGGTGAGTATTTTAGAGACACCGGTAGACCAGCACTTGTTATTTTTGATGATTTATCAAAACAAGCCGTTTCATATAGAGAGGTATCATTATTATTAAGAAGGCCTCCTGGGAGAGAAGCTTATCCTGGTGACGTATTTTATCTACATTCTAGATTGCTTGAGAGGTCAGCTAAAATTATTAATGACGACAAACTTGCTGCAAGTATGAATGATTTACCGGATACACTTAAAAAGGTTGTAAAGGGTGGAGGATCTTTAACTGCTTTACCAATAATTGAGACACAGGAAGGCGACGTTTCTGCTTACATACCAACAAACGTTATATCAATAACAGATGGCCAGATATTTTTAGAGTCTAACTTATTTAATTCAGGTATTAGACCTGCCATTGATATAGGAATTTCTGTCTCAAGGGTAGGAGGATCGGCTCAAATAAAGTCTATGAAAAAAATTGCTGGTACTTTAAAACTAGATCAAGCTGCATTCAGAGAGCTTGAAGCTTTTTCAAAGTTTGGTTCAGACCTTGATGCAGCTACCAAGCTTGTAATTGATAGAGGTAAGGTTAATCAGGAGATATTAAAACAGGCGCAGTATTCTCCTTTACGAGTTGAAGAACAGGTCGCTATTATCTATTGCTCATCAAATGGATTTTTTGATGGGGTTGAATTATCAAAAATATCTAGACTTGAAGAGGAGTTTCTGCAGTTTGTTAACTCAAAATGTAAAAAAGTATTGGACGAGTTATCCAAGGGGGTTTTGAATGATAAGAGCTTGAAAATTCTTGAGGATACTGCAAAAAATTTGGCTAAAAATTATAAGTAAAACTTTATGCCTAATATAAAGGAGGTAAAAAATCGAATCGGTTCTGTAAAGTCGACTCAACAACTTACAAAAGCAATGAAAATGGTTGCAGCAGCTAAGTTAAAAAGAGCACAAGATAAAGTGACTGAGCTACGTCCATACTCTAATAAACTTAATGAGATACTTTCTAACCTTTCGGATTCTATTTCAAATGTCTTATTTGAACAAAGAGATGTTAAGAATAAACTCTTTATTGTAGTAGCATCTGATAAAGGACTTTGTGGAAGTTTCAATAGTAATATTTTTAAGTTATTTAATTCTGTTTCAGACAATAATCATGATTTAGATTCTATTAATATTCTCCCAATAGGAAAAAAAGCCTATGATTTTTTCAAAAAGAAGGATTACAAGGTGATTGATCAATTCTGGAATACATTAAATGGATTTAGTTATGCAGATGCATCAAATATTTTTGATTATGTTCAAGATGAATATTTAAATAATAATATTGATCAGGTACATATTATATATAATGAGTTCAAAAATGTTGCCGTCCAAAACTCAGTTGTTGAACAGTTTCTTCCTGTTGAAAATAATATTGAGGAGGACAATAAAGAGATAATTAATAAAAATTATTTATTTGAACCAAGTAAATCAGACATTGCAGATTCACTTATTCCACAAACTCTAAAAACTCAAATTTTAAAATCAGTTTTTGAGTCAAATGCATCTGAACAAGGATCACGAATGACCGCTATGAGTCAAGCAACAGATAACGCTGGAGAGTTATTAAAAGAGCTTAAACTTACATACAACAGGACTAGACAAGCTGCAATAACAAAGGAGATTTTAGAAATTGTAGGTGGAGCTGAAGCTTTAAATCAATAGACTATTTACTTGTAATTCTCTCAACAGGTATTTTTCTGTCAAAATTGTATCTGTACGTGTGATGAATTTTTCCAAGTTTAACTTGTACTTGTTCAGCAACCCTTATCATTGCTTTGTTAAAATCTGGAATCCAGTTTAATTCTAAGTCAGTATATTGAAGTTTTTCTTGAATGGTCTCTCTACTAGCCATAATTAAAGCACCGTCAACACCTTTGCCTTGATGATCAGGAACAATACCAAATACAAGGCCTACCATTTTTTTACATGACTTTTTAATTTTAAGATGGTAAAATGTTTTGATTTTACCGATCAAATCTAGTTTTCCATTAACATGCTTGAATATTTGATTCATCTCTGGGATACTGATAAAGAAACCTACCGGATCATCTTTGTGGTATGCAAACCATAATATCTTTTCATCAAGGATTGGCTTTATTTGTTTAAATAATAATTTTGCTTGTGATAGCTTGAGTTTTGCAACTCCAGGCATGTTTGACCAAGCATCGTTATAAATTTTTGTGAAATCATTTACGTATTTATCCATATTATTTTTTTCTAATGTCCTAAAATTATAATTAGGATCTTTCATAGCTCTCGCTGCTTTCTCAGCAAGTCTTTCAGATAAAGGTGTTCTCGTTTTCTTTAGAAATGTAAATTGTTTGAAAAGTAATTTAAATCCATATTCTTCAAAGAGGTTCTGGTAGTAGTTTTTTCCATAATTTTGTTGGTAATTTGGTTCTATTTGGAACCCCTCAACAAGACATCCCCACCATTTATCTCTCTCTCCAAAGTTTATAGGGCCATCCATTGAGTTATACCCTTTTTCTATAAGCCATTTTTTAGCTGTATCAAATAACAGATTAGCTGCCTTTTGATTGTTAACACATTCAAAAAAACCACAACCTCCAACATTTAAATCACCCTTCATATTATCTTTTTGGTAGAATGCTGCAATTCTGCCTAAAACCTCTCCATCCTCTTCAATTATCCATCTTGATACCTCTCCTTTTTTAAATGCTTTATTTGTTTCTGGTTTAAAAACATTAGATACATCTTTATCTAGAGGCCTTATCCAGTATTCATCTTCTTTATAAAGATTTGATGCAAATTTTATAAACTTATTTTCATCTAATTTTGACTCTACTCTACTTATTATCATCTAGATAAAATATTTTTAATTATGTTAATTTCAAAAATTTAGTACATATTTTTGTTGTCAAACTAACCTAATCATTGAAATGAACTATGATCCAAATTTAGCTAATCTTGTTGGCATTTTAGTCAACGGAATGATTACAGTTTTTTCAGTATTGTTTCTCGTGTACTTTACTTCTAAACTTTTTATTTCAATCGTTTCTAAATTAAATATTCAAAGCAAAAAAAAAAATACGGTTGATCAAGAGATAAGAGAAAAAGTAAGTGAACTGTCTAATGGCAAAGGAAGTGTGATTAAGTATACTAAGCTAAGCTGATGCCAAGAGAGATTCAATTATGTTTAGTATACCGTGATATGTGGCAGTCCTCTGGAAAGTATATGCCTAATGCAAACCAATTATCAAAGGTTGCAGAGCCAATTATTAATATGAAATGTTGGGATAGAATAGAAACTAACGGGGGAGGTTTTGAACAAATTCAATTGTTAGCTGGCGAAAACCCTAATGAGGTAGTAAGAAAATGGACAAAACCTTTTAATGAAGTTGGAATTAAAACTCAAATGCTAGAAAGAGGGTTAAATGCATTAAGCATGTCTCCGGTTTCTGAAGATGTTAGGGAATTGATGTTTAGTGTTAAGTCGAAACAAGGAACTAATATTTCTAGATCCTTTGATGGTTTAAATGATCCAAGAAATTTAGAGCTTTCAATTAAGTTTGCCAATGCTTCAGGAATGATATCACAGTCTTGTTTGTGTATAACTCATTCTAAAATACATACTGTTGATTACTATATTAGTCTAGCAAAAAAGTTTATAGAACTTGGGACTAAAGAAATTGCTATAAAGGATATGGCAGGTATAGGTAGACCCTCATCATTAGGAAAAATAGTTAAAGGGATTAAAAATTATAGTCCAAATACAATTGTTCAATATCATGGCCATTCTGGACCAGGTTTTTCTGTAGCTTCCGCTCTTGAAGTAGCAAGAGCTGGTGCTGATATCGTTGATGTCTCTATGGAACCATTGTC
>CETK01121844.1_pt1 | contig 10184 bp, 11 predicted proteins | sample 361431 | NCBI WGS metagenome assembly CETK01 (sample SAMEA2622452, study PRJEB7988) | marine metagenome | biome: marine biome (ENVO:00000447); feature: surface water layer (ENVO:00002042); material: "saline water (ENVO:00002010), including plankton (ENVO:xxxxxxxx)" | depth 5 m | reverse complement strand
TTTCCAACAAAGCCATAGCCTATCAAAGTTAGTTTCATACTATTGCTCTTGCTATTGTTTGCATTCTCATTACGTCTAACGCTATATCATGTTTTGGATCATGTTTTGTAAATCCTTCGCAACCTGGAGGTATATAATCATGTATTAATTCTGATCCCCAAGCTAAACCTTCTATGTAAGATCGAGTATCTCTTATTTGCCACCAATTATATGGCATTGGTCTGTCTGTAGCTTCCATTAGTGATTGAAGAAATATAGGATCAAACGTATTTCCTCTGGTGTAAAAGCTTTTTATATCTGTAGGATTATTTTCCCAAAACCAATCGTACAATTTAGAGATCTTTTGATCTTCGTCAGAAGGTGTTATCCATTTCTGAGCTTCAGATCCTTGTGATTTCCACCAATCCAAAGTTTCTTGTGTTATTATTCTCTTATAATTTTTTACTTGATCCTCTACATCAAGTTTAATTACTTTAGCAGAATCGACAAGTTCTTTAAACGTGTATGGATCATTATTGACGTCAAACTTCTTTTCATCAAAAATTAAAAGAGCGCAGCATGTAACTACACCATTAGGCTCTTGAGATAATGTTTCAAAATCATAAATTATATTTCTTGCATGTTTCATAATATATTATACCATATTTTTTGTTATTCGTAAACTCTATTGTGTGTATCATGACATCTAATAAAAGTTGTACATTTACTTAATTGTTTTAATTTTATTGCTCCAGTGTAAGTGCAAGCTGATCTGATTCCTCCAAGTATTTCTTGAACGGTATTAGTAACCTTTCCTTTGTACGGAATTTCAACAACTTTTCCTTCGGCTGCCCTATAGTCATTAAGACCACCAAAATGTTTTTCATTTGCTGTTTCAGAACTCATTCCATAAAATTGAACAGTCTTTTCGATAGTGCTGATAACACCGCCACCTTCGTCATGTCCTGCTAACATTCCTCCAAGCATTACGAAGTCAGCTCCTCCTGCAAAAGCTTTAGCAACATCTCCTGGCGAATTACATCCTCCATCAGCAATGATGTGTCCTCCAAGACCATGTGCAGCATCAGCGCATTCAATAACAGCACTAAGCTGAGGGTAACCAACACCAGTTTTAATCCGTGTCGTGCAAACAGAACCCGGACCAATCCCAACTTTGACAATATCTGTACCATTTAATATTAACTCCTCTGTCATTTCACCTGTTACTACATTACCAGCCATAAGTACTAAGTCTGGATATGTGTCTCTAAATTTCTTACAAAAGTTTAAAAATCTTTCACTATATCCATTTGCAACGTCTATACAAACATACTTAATATTATTACCAGTCTGTTCATAAACCTTTTCAAACTTTTCATAATCATTATTACTTATTCCCATAGAATATATAACGTTATTAGTTCTTAATTCAAAATCATCTAATCTATTATCATAGTAATTAACTAAATCAGTTACTGAATATGTTTTTACTAAACAAGTCATCAAGCCTAGTTTAGCTAAAGCATCTGCCATTTTAAAAGTGCCTACTCCATCCATATTGCTTGCTATAATAGGAATACCAGTATAATCATACTCTTCATTAACATTTGAATATTTAAATGAAAATTTTCTTTTAAGTTCAACTTCTTTTCTACTACCCGCAGTTGATCGTTTAGGTCTTATAAGAACATTACCATAGTCTAATTTTTGTTCATTTTCTATACGCACTGGATTCTCCTTTGTTAACCAGGCATAGTGAATAGAGCTCTTGTCCCATCGTCAGGTGGTCTTCTAGCAAATACAACCCATTTTTTTACTTGAGCACTAAGATAGCCTGGATAGTTATCTTTTACAAATTCCCGCATGCTCGTACCAGTAGTCCATACATCGTCAACTACCATTACTAAATCATCAGCATCAGGACTCTTATATTTATCCAAAGCAGAAGCTAAAGACCGTCCACCAGTAGGAATTCCTTTTACTTCTCTAAACGGAAATTTTTCATAATCCATTATCATTTGTGCTAAACAATCCCATTCTTCTGGTCTGATTGCATCACATTCTATTTTCCATTTTAAAGGTAAACCAGCATGACTTATAAAGTCACCTGATGTAAATAAGTTTGCTCCAGTCTTAAACATTTACCACCACCCTAATAATTTTCCGTTGCCAGCTATAATCATGAGACAAGTACAGATGTGTAACAAAACCCATGATGTTCTAACTAATATGATATAGTTATCAAAAGGTTTTGTTTTATCATCTGAGTATGATCCCAGAGAATATAGCCATATTTTATATAAGTTCCACATTTGCCATTATTTCTGTCATACATGCTACAACGTTAAGTTCCATATCAGCAACAAAGGCATTTTTATATTGATAGTCAGCAAGTATTAAAACCAATTGTGGAACAGATTGTGGTTTTACTTTATCAATCATTCTATCATATATTCCTCTAAATATAGAAGAAGCATCTGTATCAATATTGTTGACAACCCATTGTCTCATCTTTTTAAATTCTTTTGATTTTAAATAACCAAACAAATCATCAAAAGATTTATCACTAAGATTAACTAAGATACCAGCATCGATTTTACCGCTGATAGAGTATCTTTGTAATTCATTTAACACCCTACGCCAATCTGGTACATATTTCATAATTAGGTCAACTATGACCATTTGATCATAACCAATATTTTCTTTATCAAGAATTTTTTGTATGTGTTTAAGAAATTGAGCACAAAGACCTTGTAAATCTTTTTTAGAAGTGTTAAATTCATATACAGAACATCTTGAATGTAGAGGCTCAATAATACGATTTTTAAAATTACAAGTAAGAATAAACCTACAATTATTCGAAAATTCTTCTATGAATCCACGAAGTGCTGGCTGGGTTGATTGTGCATTAAGATAATCTGCTTCATCGAGTATAACTACTTTGTATCCACCTTGTAGAGATACAGACGATGCAAATTGTTTTATTTTAGTTCTAAGTGTATCAATGTTGCCTTCCTCAGAACCATTTATCAAAATATAATCTAAATCGAGTTCATTACATAAAGCTCTCGCAACAGTAGTTTTACCAGTACCTGCAGTACCAGTAAATAACATGTTTGGAATCTCTTTGGATTCAACGATCTTTTGAAAAGTCGATTTTAAATTATCTGATAGGATAGTGTCAGCAACAGTCTGTGGTCGATATTTTTCAACCCACAAAAAAGTTTCATTCATAATATAATTTATCCAATATTAGGCTTCAGCCTGTTCCTGCTTCCATGCTTCGACTATTTGAACACCTTGTGTACATTGATCACGTAGGTTACCAATAGTAGAAAGTTCTTCACCGCGGAATCCACCACGTTGAGTTACGGTATCAATCACTGCAATGGCAGATCTTGATATTTGATTTAAAAGCTCCATAGCTTTTTTCTCTTGTTCGTTTTCTGTTTTTGCTTCTTCAGCCATAACTATTATACTCCATAGGTTGATGTTTTTTCAAGGGCTATCCAATAACTTACATTGCTTTGAGAATTTGTAAATTTAGATATTAGTTTCTTAGATATTTCAACATTATAATCTCCGGATAACATCTTGAGATTACTTATATTAAAAATAAAATTGTATTTGTCAACGTTTGCTGTACCATCTACATCAATTGAGAAGGTATTTGCTGTTGAATTTTCTGTGGATGTAACGGTAAGAGATACAGCTCCACCACTTGGTTCTACCTTAAGTTCTTTGTGTCCTAAAGCACCAGCCGCTCTTCTTATCTTACCAAGTGTATCGGCATCAAGACTAAAAGATACATCAGCTTCTGGCATTGTAATTGTTTTAGAAGGTGTGGTCAACATTTCTGTATCAGAAAAGAAATATTTTACTTTTGAACGACCAGTTGAGTCATTAATAGTAGCATAGTCTTTTTCAAACTTTAATGAAGGTTTGTCAACTAAACCAAGTACTCCTAAGAATTCATTTAAATCGTACACACCAAACTTTTGTGGAAAGCTTTCTGATATAGTAGCTTCCGATAATATATTTTTTGCTTCAGATATAGTTTTAATTGTACTACCTTCATCAAACACTATGTTTGAGTTGATACTAGCAAAGTTCTTTAATATCTGAAGTGTGTCTTCATTCAGTTCCATTATATACTCCAATCATTATATAGTATTATTATATCAAATTTTTTCACAAATGTAAACAGTTTTATGCAATTAATTTACTAAAGTTTCTCTCTTTTACAAACTCAAGCTTTTCTTTGAATTTGCTGTCTAGGATTTCTCCTTTGTGAGATATTACAAATACGTTAGTACTATTATCAAGTGTATGTAATATCTTCATTAAGTTTTCTACTCCATCATGATCAAGAGATGAATCAAAAGTTTCGTCGAGTAGAAGAAGATTAGTAGCAACAGAGTTTTTCATTTTTGCTATCTGTCTCCAAGTAAATAATAAAGCCAAGTCAATTCTTTGTTTTTCACCTTCGGAAAAAGAGTCATATGAGAAAGCATCTCTATGTCTTGATCTTATTGTTTCATTAAAACTTTCATCTAAGTTAAAATGTACAAAGAAATCTAAGACTTGTAAATACTGATTTACCAACTTATTAATTACTGGAACGTATTGTTTGATGACTTTTGTTTTGATTCCAGTATCTTTTAATAGTTCACCCATAACTCCGTTGTACGCAAGTTCTTCATTTAAGGTAAGTTTATCTTCTAAAAGAGTATCACGATTATTTATCATGTCTTGTAGTTCTTCATTTGCTTTTCCAAGATCACCTTCTCTTGAAGTAAGTTTTTTAATTTCTTCTTGAGTCTTGTTGACTTGATTCTGTAAACTTTCAATAGTTTTATTGTTACCATTTATTTCTGACTGACGATTACGTATCTCTTCTGCCTTTCCATTCCATTCTTCTATTAGATCTAAAACATCTTGAGATTCAGTTAACATATTATCGTATTGTGTTTTTATAGAAGTAGCTTCTGCTTTACACTCTTGGATCTTTTGTTTTTTAAACTCAGGTTCAATAGGTTGAGAACATGTAGGACAGTTATCGTTATCTTCATAGAACTTAGAATCTTTTACAATTGATTTGATTTGAGATTCCATGGTGGATTTGTTATGAAGAATAGAAGTTTTTTTATCGTTATATTCTTTTAACTTACTTGTTATAATAGCAGAATTTTCTTCTAAGAATAAGCTATGTTCTCCATTTTTAGTATTTAAAAGTTGTATTTCATCATGAAGTTCATCTATTTTTCTATTTCTATCTCTTATTTCATCTTCATTTATTTGAGTAATATCTCTAATATATTTTCTTTGAGAGTCTAAACTATTCTTTATAAGATCTATTTGATGTGCATTTTCTTTTAATTTGTTTTTAACTTCAAGGTTCTTTTCTTTTAAAATAGTATTCATCTTTGAAAATATATTAATATCCAGAAGATCCTCTATAACATCTCTCCTATGTTGAGCTGAGAGTTGCATGAAAGGAATGAAGGAAGAAGATCCCAGCACAACAATCTGATGAAAGCTTTTGTGATTAAGCTTTATGATGTTCTGTTCGAGAATCTTCTGGTACTCTTTGGAATGCGACGATTGATTTATCATATCGCCATTCTTCCAAATCTCAAATGTGTTTGGTTTGATTCCACGTAGGACTCTAAACTTAGATTTTCCTATGGTAAATTTTACTTCAACCTCACAATTTTTATTATTAATACTATTGATGAGTTGTGATTTAGTTATATTACGATGTGCTCTTCCAAACAAGGCAAACGATATAGCATCTAACATTGTAGATTTACCAGCACCGTTTTGTCCTATGACAAGAGTCGATTTAGATTTTATTAAATTAATTTCAGTCCAGTTGTTTCCAGTAGATAGAAAGTTTTTCCAACGTATGGCTTCAAATATTATCATGCTATTTCCATTGCCTGTGCTTCACTTAATAGTTGTCTCATAGATACTTTTATCTTATCCTTGTCTAGTTCTGTATCAACAGCATCTACGTAACTATCGAGTAAAGTACTAGTATCCTCAAGAGATATTGATTCGTCTTCTACATTTTCACCAAGATACTCATCAAAGTTTTCTGCGATCTTTAAATCATGTATTGGCCTATTTTGTATTTTATCAACAAATGAGTCAAATGTAAACAAGTCTTTTCTATTTATCACAACTATTTTAACAAATTTATTATCAACAAAGCTTACGTCTTTTTGTGTATAGTCTTCTTTGGAATCATCATATAGAATTTTTTCAAACATCGTATATGGATTTCTTATCATTTTAACTTCACGAGTTTCAGTATCCATCACATGAAAGTATTTCGGATCGTTTACATCTGACCAAAAGAATTCCATTTGACTTCCAAGATACCAGACATTATCTCTTTTAGATGATACATGATAATGACCAGACATTACTAATTCAAATTTTTGAAATAATTTATGATCCATTCCATGCATTTGAGTAACACCGCGCATTATCTCAAAACCGCTAAGTTCTAAATGACCACCTAACCAGTCTGCTTTACAATCTTTTATAAAGTTTATAGACCTATCATAGTTTTCTCCGTTTATCCAAGGGAGTAAAGCCATTTTTAATGAACCATATTCCATAACTTTAGGTTCCATTATGATATGAATCTCATTCATAAAATGACCTAACAATTCTTTTAATGAATTCAGTTCATTAGTATTTTTATAATACGTATCATGATTGCCTGGAATAACGTCCATGATCATACCATATTCTCTAATCTTATTTAAGAAATGTTTTCTATAATGATTTAACGCTCTGAAGTTTATAAACTTACGATGATCGTATACATCGCCTAAGTGTACTATCTGCTTTATATCGTGTTCTTGACAATAAGGAAAAAATACCTTATCGTAAAAATCAGCAGAGTTATTTAAAAAAACATCAGAACTGTTTCTGATACCACAATGGGTATCATTCAGTATTGCAACTTTCATTCTTCCTTCCTATTACTACTTTAAAAAATCAGTTAAATCTGAGTCAACGTTTACCGCTCTCTTTTTTCTAGTTTTTTGTTTTTGAGCAAAGGCTTTTAAATCAGCATCATAATTCTTAACTTTATCGATTCTATCTTTAAGTGTATCAACAAAATTAGTAACAACTGATGTAGACATATCGCCACCTTCTGCTTGAAGGAAGGCTTCTATACCTGATTGTGAAAGATACTTTTCTTTAATATCTTGTTGTTTCTTTTCTTTTGAAATCCTTCTCAAAAACGCGTACCAGATAATTTGTGTAAAATACGCAAAAGCATTTGGTTTGCCTGTTCTAGTTGAAGCATTGATATCGTAGTTTTCAATAGCTTTCAAGCAGTTTTCTACAGCATCCATAACCATTTCTTCTCTGTAAGTGTATCTTATAAAGTTAGACTTATGAGAAAGATTTTCTGCTATTCTTAAAAAACATGTAGCCACATAATCTGTAACTACAGGGATTGGTTTATTTGCGTCTTTTGCTTCTCTTACAGTTCCTACATAACTAACAACAGCTTGAGAAAACTCTTGATTGTTTACGTAATGAACATTTTTACTGCGTTTCGCCATACTATTTTACCTTTCAATAATAATATTATAATCTATTTTCACCTAAAAGTAAACTAAAAAAATAATTAAAATGTGAAAAAAAACGTTTACAAACTGTTAAAAATATGGTATAATTAATAGAGGTTTTTTGGAGTGGGAGGAGTATACGTTAATGCATCTTGTCTTTATCTGTAGAAAACGGTACATATATTACATTAGATGATGCTGAATCCATCTCTTCTCCAGGAATCTTACTAAAGTCTTTTAAATCACTCTTTATTTTTGTTTTTACCGTACTAAATGCGTCTTTTAATGCTGAATCTGTGGTATCGTAAATACTGAGATCACGAGATTCTAATTTATATTCTTTAATTTTTTCCTTCGCCCGGTCGTATTGTTCTAATAAATCTTCGTGAGGAATTGAAATAGCAATAATGTGGTACAAATTTATTGAAACTATTTGATCTGTAAATTCAGAGTATGTCATATAAGATTTAAATGTAAAGAGAGTGCGATCAATAGATAAATCTACCTTTATTATTCTTAATGGTAAGCGGACCAAAAGTTCGTCATCGACTTCTTCTAGAATCTCTGCTATTATTTCTTCACCATCGCTAAGCTTTAATTGTTTTATATCTTCCATTTAAAAAACCTTTACTTTATACTCTTTCATGAATTGTTGTTTATCATTTTCGTTGTCAACCATAGGTTGTCCTTTTATATTTAGGCTCGTATTAAGTAGCATCGGACATTTAGTTTTGTCATACCAACTTTCTAATAATGGTCTTATTATTGACTTACAATCTCTTTTTACAATTTGAACTCTTGCTGAGCCATCAATATGCGTAACAGAATAATGATCATGCTTAGCCATAGCTACAAATTGCATATATTCATTCATCGGGCCTTCAAAATATTCATCTACGTATTCTTCCAAAATCGCGGGCGCAAACGGTCTAAATGGTTGTCTACGTTTAATTTTATTTACAGTGTCTTTAATATCTTCTCTAGGATCTGCGATAAGGCTTCTATTACCAAGAGCGCGAGGACCAAACTCTGCACAACCATTAGCAATACCACAGTATTTGTATTTAAGAAGATGGCGCACAACTTCTTTAACATTTATTTTGCCTTTTATTTCTGTTCCAAGATATGGATGTTCCCAATTAATTTTCTTTCCGTATGTCAAAGCTGCTGCGCCAAGAGCAGAACCGCAGTCTCCAGGATTTGGCATTATCCATATTTTTTTCCCTAACTTAGCGACTCTACTATTAGCAACACAATTTAAAGCAACTCCACCCATCATTACTAAATTTTTACTATGGCAATGATTTTTAACTATTTTAATTATTTCCTCTTCTACTAAAAGTTGCGCTGATGCTGCTATGTCATTGGGGTAACCTTTTAAAACTTTTGGCATACCCTTATGGCAATTATGATTATCTAATATTTCTTTATATTCATCGTAGTATTTAGGCTCTCCATAAGCGGCCATTCCCATAGTAATATATTCATCTTCTTGTGGTTTTAAACCTACAGCCTTTGTTATAGCTGAATAAAATAACCCTATTGAATATGGATATTTTCTACTCCATACTTTTTTCATTTTAGGCTTGTTTCTATGCATCCAGCCTTCCCAGACAGAAACAGTATCCCATTCACCTATCGCATCTATAACTAATATGTTACACTTATCAAATTTAGATGTATAAAATCCAGCAGCGGCATGGGACTCATGATGATAGTGGGAGTGCTCATATTTACTTAATCTAAAGTCTGCCAGTTCTTTTTGGCCAGAATACCATTGCCTAGAAAATTTTAGCCAATTCTTTTCAAAGAAAGAAACTTTATGAGCTAGATTTTCAAGATACTTTTGTTTTGGATGTAGCCATCTATCATTCTTTTTACGTGATAATCTTTCTGCATGAGTGGCGCTAAGTATCTCTCCATCTTCGATAAGACAAGCTCCTGCGTCATGGTATCCTTCACTAAGTCCTAAGACGATCATAATTTAACTTTAACAACCTTGTAATTAAATTTTTCTTTTCTATAAATTTTTAATCTTTCCTCTGCATGAGAGAGCGCGTAATTTTTTCTCGATTTATGCTGGAGATTATCCGCAATGTCGTAGAGTTTGGTGGTTCTTCCATCTTCTGTTTTACGGAGTCCTCTTCCAATCGATTGTAAAACTCGAATCTGGCTTTTAGACGGCGATGCAAAGATGATGTTGTGGAGATTACGAATATTAATCCCAGTGGAAAAAGTACCCAAGCTAGCCACGATGATAGCATCTTTTTGTCCCTCCGTTATTTTTCTAATAGCTTCTCTATCAGATGTTTCGGTAGCACCACTAACAAAGAAAACTTTTCTTTTCTCATTAGCCTTACTATTTATCAAGTCAAATAGTACCTTTCCGTGCTTCTCGACAAATTGAAATAGAACTAATGTATTACCTTTTTGATCTAGAGCTAAATTACGTATGAAATTATTTCTCTTCTGATATTTTACGATAAAGTCAACTTCATCTTGATATTTTAAGCCCGTGCACATTTTTCTTACTTCATCAGGGTAATTCAACTCTAATAAAAATATATCTAAAGGAGCTAATGTGTCTTTATCTTGCAAGTCTTTTGT
>CETK01069091.1_pt1 | contig 10188 bp, 4 predicted proteins | sample 361431 | NCBI WGS metagenome assembly CETK01 (sample SAMEA2622452, study PRJEB7988) | marine metagenome | biome: marine biome (ENVO:00000447); feature: surface water layer (ENVO:00002042); material: "saline water (ENVO:00002010), including plankton (ENVO:xxxxxxxx)" | depth 5 m | reverse complement strand
TTGGTTAATCAATTTGAATAGCATTAAATATACATTTAGATTAAGTCAGTTTAAAGTGTAAGTAAGCCGAAGATAAAACGAATGTTTGAGTGCTTTTTTACTCACATCTGCTTAATTTAAACTTACAACCTATATGGTCTTACAGGCCTGATGTATGTCTTTATAATTGTTCAACCCACTTATTTAATCTGATCTTGAAATCATTAGAAGCCGCCTTCGGCCCAAATTCAGCTCTAGTAGAAGAGTTATACGAGCAGTACAAAAAATCTCCCAATTCAGTTCCTACGCACTGGAAGCGTTACTTTGATGAATTGAACGGCGTGGAGGGCAATGAAAAGGAAACTAATAAGAATTCGGCGGCCACCAAGATTACTCCCACCACTCCTGCAAGAACAATTCCTTCGAAAGAAGTAATGCAATCTAGCAAGCCAGTACCAAAGGGTGAGCTACAAAAAATGAAAGGTGTTACCTCAAAAATTGTAGAAAACATGGATGCTAGTCTAGAGGTGCCTACAGCTACTTCCTTGAGAGTACTTCCTGTGAAAATGATGATTGAGGATCGAACCATCATCAATCGGCATTTGATAAAAAGAAATGAACCGAAGGCATCCTTTACTCATTTCATCTGCTGGGCTGTTATTCAAGCTATTAAACAATTCCCAACAATCAATCATACCTACCACAAAGATGGTAAGGTCCACTATCGGGTAGTACCCAAACAAATTAACCTAGGTGTCGCGATTGATTTACCGAATAAAGATGGGAGTCGTAACCTTGTTGTGCCGAATATAAAAGGTGTAGATAAAATGAACTTTAAGGAGTTCCTGTATTCCTTTGCAGAGTTGGTAAATAAGGCACGTAGTGGTAACCTTCAAATTGAGGATTACCAAGGAACTACCATTTCGGTTACCAACCCTGGGACTCTTGGCACTGTGTCTTCAGTTCCGCGACTCATGCCTGGCCAAGGTGCAATTATTGCTACAGGAGCCATAAACTACCCCGCCGAATTTCAAAACATGTCAAAAGATGTGCTTAATCAACTCGGGATATCCAAGGTTATGTCAATGACCTGTACTTATGATCACCGTATTATACAAGGGGCTGAATCTGGTGCTTTTTTAAATGAGGTTAACCACTTACTAAGCGGGCAAGCCGATTTTTATGATTCTATTTTTTCTGACTTAGAAATACCTTACGACCCTATTCCATACGGTGAGGATTTTTATTCAGGACCTTTTAATAGTGGAGCTAATACACTAGAGGAAGATCGCAGGACCATTGGTGTTTGGAGGCTCATTAACATGTATCGAATGCGTGGTCATGTCTTAGCCGACCTAGACCCATTGGAAAAAGAACCAGGATATAATCCTGAATTAGATTTGGCCTATTACGGATTATCGGTTTGGGATCTAGATAGGGAATTTTATTGTGGAGGGCTTGGTGGTAACCGACAAGCCACTTTGCGAGTCATTATTAAGCTTTTACGGGATACCTATTGCGAGCAAATCGGTGCTGATTATATGCACTTGCTCGATCTAGAAGAGCGTAAGTGGTTGCGTGAGCGAATGGAATCCTCACTTAATGAGCCCGTTTTAACCATTGATGACAAAAAACAAATTCTTTCAAAGCTCAATCAAGCGATGGCTTTTGAAGAATTCCTCCACAAAAAATACATTGGCCATAAACGGTTTTCACTAGAGGGAAATGATACCTTGATTCCAATGATGCATTTTCTATTGGAGAAAGCAGGTGATTATGATGTAGAAAAAGTATTCATGGGCATGGCACATCGAGGTCGATTGAACATGCTAGTAAATATCATGAATAAGCCCTATCGTAGAGTATTTGCCGAATTTGAGGGCAATGTAGATCCGGATACTATCCAAGGTTCAGGTGATGTTAAATATCACTTAGGAGCCAAAGGAACTCATATAACCGCTACTGAAAAGCATATCGAAATAGAGCTGATGCCCAACCCCTCGCATTTAGAAGCGGTTAATCCGGTGGTTGAAGGAGCTTCTCGAGCCGTACAAGATCATCATGAAGACGAAGATGCTCAAATGAAAATAATTCCGGTACTTATGCACGGCGATGCTGCATTTGCAGGACAAGGGGTAGTCGCTGAAACACTTAATATGTCACTCTTAGAAGGATATAAAGCTGGCGGAACGATTCATATCATTATCAACAACCAAATAGGTTTCACCACGTTACCAAGTGACGGTAGAAGTACAGAATATGCGACTGATTTAGCAAAATCGGTTCTTGCTCCTATTTTTCACGTAAATGGTGACCATCCTGAAGCTGCGGTTCATGCAGTACAGATGGCACTTGAGTATCGTCAAAAATTTGGTAAGGATGTCATTATTGATTTAATTGGGTACCGCAAACATGGCCATAATGAGGGAGATGAGCCTGCCTTTACCCAGCCTGGTATGTATAAGGAGATCAAAGACCATAAAACGGTAAGAGATTTATATACCGAATGGTTGGTCAAGCACCAAGAACTCACTACCGAGGAAACCCAACAAATTTTTAATGAGTTCGATGAATTATTAATGGCTGCCTTTGAAGATGCAAAAAAAATCCCTCATTTGGAGGTAACGAACGAACTCATTGATAGAAAAGAAAGTGTCCAAAAGAATCGAACTATTTTCCCAGATACTACCTTCTCAAGAAAAAAATTAGAAGAAATTGCTGTTAAATTAAACACTGTTCCAAAAGATTTTGATGCCAATCCAAAACTTTTGCGTCAATTGGCTAAACGAGCAGAAATAGTCCAAAAGAACGAGAAGAAATTAGACTGGGGTTTCTCAGAAGCCCTTGCTTTTGCTTCTTTGTTAACAACTGGAAAATCTGTCCGCATCACAGGACAGGATGTGGAACGAGGAACTTTCTCACACCGTCACGCCGTACTCCATGGGACTGCTACCGACCAAACTTTCACTCCACTTAATCATCTAACCAAGGGGCAAGGTAGGTTCCACGTGCACAATTCCCTTTTGAGTGAATATGCAGCTCTAGGGTTTGAATTTGGCTACTCAGCAGTAAATAAAGATGCTTTGGTAATCTGGGAAGCACAGTTTGGTGACTTTGCCAATGGGGCACAAATCATTATTGATCAATTTATTTCTTCAAGTGAAGTAAAATGGGGACAAACCTCTTCGTTGTTAATGAATTTACCCCATGGCTATGAAGGTCAAGGCCCTGAGCATTCATCAGCAAGATTGGAACGCTTTTTACAACTCTGCGCTGAGGATAATATGCAGGTGTTTAATCTTACTACTCCTGCACAATACTATCATATGCTGCGAAAGCAATGTTTGCAAGAACATAAAAAACCGGGGATACTGATGAGTCCGAAAAGTCTTTTACGCCATCCAAGAGCAGTCTCTAATGTAGATGAATTAGCAAACGGTTATTTTCACCCATTCTTAAAAGATGAACGTTTACAAGACGCCTCATCCGTTGAACGGGTTGTGCTCTGCTCAGGCAAAGTGTATTATGATTTAGAACAAAAAGCTGAGAAATTAGCGCTTGATAATGTCGCATTAGTCAGAGTGGAACAACTTTATCCATTCCCAGACCATGATATTCAACAGTATTTAAAAAGCTTTAAAGCGGCTAAAGATATTGTGTGGTGCCAAGAGGAACCTAAGAATATGGGGGCTTGGTTTTTTGTATCGGATCGGATTCAACAAATCTTAGCCAAAGGTCAATACCTTCGATATGCAGGACGGCAAGCTTCTGCATCACCGGCTGCAGGACAGAAAAAAATTCATGATGCTGAGCAATTGCAACTTGTGACACAGGCTTTAGAGTCAGTTTGATATCATTATCTTAGGATACTACAACCGTTTGAATCCGCGTAAACGCTCTAATTCCCTGCAAGCCTAACTCTTTACCCCATCCAGACTCATTGTATCCCCCAAATGGTAAACGAGGATCAGACTTTACCATATCATTAATCACTATATTACCTACATGCAATAATTTAGGATATTGAGTTATTCGAGCAGCTGAGTTGGTAAATAACGCAGCTCCTAACCCATATGAAGTCTTATTCGCTAATGCGATCATATGTCGATCATTTTTAGCTCGAATGATAGCTGCTACTGGACCAAACAACTCCTGATCAAAGGCTGGCATACCTGGACTAACATTTGATAAAACAGTTACAGGATAGTAAGCTCCATTTCCATCAGGAATTTGCCCCCCTAATTCACAATATGCTCCTAAATCAATAGAATCGCTAACCTGTTTGGCAAGTTGATCTCTCAAATCGAGTCGTGCCATCGGTCCCACAAAAAAACCATCGAATGGGCGGGTTAATGGATTTATGAATTCATATTGTCGAGCAAAAGCTAAAAACTGTTCCATAAACTCATCGTATATCTTGTCTATCACAATAATTCGCTTAGCTGAGATGCATGACTGACCGGTATTTAGCCACCTGGATTGCGCACACTTTTCAACCGCATTTTTGAGTTCCGCATCATCAAATATCAGATAGGGATCACTACCTCCTAATTCCAACACACTAGGTTTGAGATATTCAGCTGCTTGCTTAGCTACTACCCGTCCTGCTTCAGTACTCCCAGTAAATGTAATCATATTGACAGTAGGATGTGCAATTAGTGACTTAACTCTACTATTTTCTACTCTAAGATGGACTAGCAATCCATCTGGAAAACCTGCATTCACAAATAATTGTTCAATTATTTGAGCGCAACCTTGGGTACTTGGAGCATGTTTTAAAACAATACCATTTCCCGCCATTATTGCTGGCACAGCACAACGAAAGACCTGCCAAAAAGGAAAATTCCATGGCATAATGGCCAGAATACATCCTAGAGGCTCAAATTGGACATAAGAATGCTGATATTCAGTGCGTATATAATCAGTGTTTAGATAGGTTTCCGCCGAATCGGCGAACCAGCGGCAAAGCCATGCACATTTAGAAATTTCTCTAGCGCCTTGTCTCCATGGTTTTCCCATTTCAAGAGCCATAGTCTCAGCGGCATGCTGTTCAATTTGTTCCAAATCTGAAGCTAGTTTAAGCATACACACTTTTCTTTGTGAAAAGTTTATTGCCTGCCATTCTTTTTGGGCTATACCCAGTCTAACCAACCGTTCTTCTATCTCCTGTCCGCTATGCTGTGGATACTCCTGTATACATTCTAAAGTTGCTGGATTAATACTTTTTAGAGCAGGCAGATTGGTAATAGGCATCGTATTGATGGTTTAACTAGTTTGGTATTTCAAGCGAGTCAAGAATTGCTGCTTTGATTGTCTCTAGTGTTTCAACTAATAAATTCAGAGGTATCGTTAACGGGGGCGCAAGCCGAATGAGTGTATTTGAATGAAGAGTCCAACCCAACAATATTCCCTTGTTAAAGCAGTATTCTACTACCATTTGTGTCAATTCTTGGTCACGTAACTCAAGACCTAACATGGCTCCTAAACCCCTCAATTCTACAATTCCCGGACCTTTCAAAATAGATCTAGCATGTTTTTCAATTATCCTAGCTTTAGAAATATAATTTCCTTGTTTTAATACTCTCAGACTAGCTAAAGCCGCAGCCGCACTTACTGGATGACCACCAAAGGTTGTGACATGATTGAGTGGGGGATTGTACATGAAGCTTTTAAAACGTTCTCTAGAGGACACAAAAGCACCCATAGGCATTCCACCTGACATGGCCTTCGCCAGACATAAAATATCAGGGACTACTTGATAATGCTCAAAAGCAAAAAAATGCCCTGTTCGTGCAAAACCGGATTGAATTTCGTCAAAAATCAACACTGCTCCCACATCGGTGCAGCGGTTTCTAAGCGCCTGTAGCCACTTATAACAAGCAGGTATCACTCCACCTTCTCCTTGAATAGGCTCAACAATGACTGCCGCTGTTTCTGTATCAATCTTTGTGAGGTCATCCAGATTATTAAACTGCAAAAAAGACACATCTGGAAGTAGGGGTAAATAAGGATCTCTGTAGACAGCACGCCCCGTTACACTTAAGGAACCATGCGTGTCGCCATGATAGGAATTATAAAAGGCCATTAATTTTGTACGACCAGTAGATTTTTTTGCAAGTTTAAGTGCACCTTCATTAGCTTCGGTTCCGCTGTTTACTAGATACACTTGCTCTAATGGCTCGGGCAATAACTCGACTAATTCTTTTGCAAAATTCCATTGTACCTCTTGAATAAACTCACCATATACCATGACATGTAGGTGCTTATCCACCTGCTCTTTAATAGCCGATACCACTTCTGGGTGACGATGGCCTAAACTACTTACAGCGATTCCAGAAATAAAATCAACATAGCTTTTCCCTTGCTTGGTATGTATAAATGTACCTTCTGCTTGCTCAATCTCTAAGCCTAAAGGAGCATCACTCGTCTGGGCTACAAAGTGTTTAAATTGCTCTAATGAATGTGACATAGATGTATTGAGATAGTTTGAAATTGAAGCTTAGTATGGTTCACAACTAGTGAGGTTTTAGAAATATGTTTTAATTATTCAGATATTACAGAGAATATGTTATAAATCACTTTGCAATTTAAATTGTAAACTAGAAACGAGTAGAGATAGAAGATGCTTACCATAAGGCAGGAAACGTAAATTCTAAACATTGAGTTCTATAAATAAATCGACAAATTATTAGTATATTCAATATAATCATATTTGTTCAATATCGAGTCAAAGTAACATGAGTTCAGTTTATCTGGTTGATGGTTGCTTTCCAATGAATGCACCTTTGCAAACAAAGGATACTTCTCGATTATTTAAATTATTTTAAATCACTATTCCTCAAAGAAATAATATTATTTATGAAAAAATTTTATTTCCCGATACTACCCATATTCCTTGGTACCTTAACACTACTTTCGATTTTCTACTTACTCAACATTTGGGACAAAAGCGAAGTCGAAAGTGTCACGTTTTCCAGTGACTTTACTATCAATTCACCCAAAATGAATAAAGACGTAGATTACCGGGCTACGACTAATGAAGGAAGGCAAGAATATTTAATTAATCTACTTAAAGATCCGGTTAGCCAAGAAATCCCTAGAGGAATAAGAACCAAGGAAATAAACTTTGGCCAAGAGCTTGCCAAGGAATTAGTCACAAAAACCAAAGTGATAAACGATATGACATGGTCAGAGATAGGGCCGTACGATGTTGGCGGTAGAACACGCGGTTTAGCAATTGATCAGCGTAACTCCAATATTTTATTAGCAGGTGGAGCTGCTGGTGGAATTTGGAAAAGTACAGATGGTGGAAAGTCATGGACACTAAAATCAAACCCTGGTGAAAATCTAGGCGTCACGGACATTGTGCAGCATCCCAACTCACCAAATACTTGGTATTATACAACAGGTGAGTACTATAGTTCAAACGATGCACGCGGCAGTGGCGGCGGAACATATTATGGGTCAGGTATCTATAAATCTACCGATAATGGAGAAAACTGGAGCGTAATTGCTTCCACTGAGGACACTGACAACACTTTCAACTCTCCCTTTGATTTTATTAGTGCTATTGAAATTAATCCCACCACTGGTAGCATTTTTTTCACAAGTAATGCTTTTGGCATTTTTAGAACTACGGATGATTTTAATACCTATTCAATAGTTTTAGGTGGAGTAAATGAGCATCGATATGCCGATATTGAAATCACATCTACTGGCAAAATATATGGGGTTGTTTCTACCGGATTTAGTAGTAGTCAAGGAAATTCAACACCCGGAGTTTTTGTTTCTACCAACGATGGAACAAATTGGCAAAATATTACCCCTAATGACTTTCCAACAAACCACTATCGATCTGAGATTGGAATAGCACCATCGTTTGAAGACCTTTTTTACTTACTTACCGATACTGGTGGTGGAGCAAATGGACTTAGCTTTTATTTGTTTGTCACCAGTGATTTAAATTATGTAAGCGCGATAAATAGAAGCGATAATATTCCAAATTTTGGTGGGAGTGTTGGTGATTTAAACCCTCAAGGTGGATATAATTTAGTGTGTGTCGTTTCTCCAGAGAATCATAATATTGTATTTATTGGAGGAACTAATTTATTCCGCTCGAAAAATGGTTTTGGCAGTCCAGTTAATTCCAGTAACGATCCCGACATTTGGATTGGAGGTTATGCATATGCAAACAACGTAAGCGGATATAGTAACCATCATCCTGATCAGCATAAACTCATTTTTGATCCTAATAATCCTAAGAGAGCTTTTAGCGCCCAAGATGGTGGTATAAGTGTAACTACTGATATTACTAGTACGCCTGTAGCTTGGAGTTTACGTGAAGAAGGTTATAATGTGACCCAATTCTATACAGTTAGTATACATCCGGACTCCGCGAATACAAAGATCATTGGAGGGACACAAGATAACGGTTCTCCCTTCTTTAAATTTAATACTAACGGTAACCATCCAGCATCTATTGATGTATCTTCTGGGGATGGTTCATTTGCTTATATGGGTAAGGATTATTTTCTAACTTCTTCACAACGAGGAAGAGTTATTAGATACAATTATAATTCAACCGGCGACCCAACAAATTGGTCTTATGTTGCTCCATCAGAAGCAAATGGTCAGTTATTTATTCATCCTTTTGCCGTTGATCCATCCAATGAAAATTATGTAGCCTATCCTTCTGGAAATCATATTTTTTTAAACAAAGAAATGACAACTTCAGCACGTAATACTGGAGCAGAAAATATGAATGGTTGGACCCGTTTGCGCCATGTGTCTGTTGGATCTGGACAAAATATAACTGCTTTAAGCTTTAGCACAAATCATCCTACATCTCGATTGTATCTTGGAGGAAGTTCTGATTCAGAAAAGCCAAAAATTCTACGAATGGACAATATGGAAGATGACAGCACTTTTACCATTACTACTATAAGTGGTGCGGATGAAGGTTCCTACATACATGATATTCATGTTAATCCAGAAAATGGTGATGAAGTTTTGGTTGTGTTATCGAATTATCAAGTAGAAAGTTTATTTCATAGTGCTAATGGTGGGACTACTTGGACTGCCATTGGAGGTAACTTAGAGGGTGAAAATGGACCTTCTTTCCGTGCAGCAGCGATAGCACCAACTGACGGTGGTGGCTCTTATTACTATGCAGGCACGAGTATTGGTTTATACATGACTGATGAACTAAATGGAGCTGAAACCGAATGGATCCCAACAGGGCTTCAATCGATGGGTGCACCCATAATAGCTGATCTAGACTACCGGGAATCCGACGATTTACTTGTTGCGGCAACACATGGCCGAGGAATCTTTATAGGTGAAGTTCCCCTTAAGGTAGTTTCAAATGAACAAGACCTTGCTTCTTTTGCCTCAGATAAGAAAATTCAACTTTTAGGTAACTACCCTAACCCATTTAATCCAAGTACTCAGGTTGCTTTTAAGCTTTCAGTACCTGCTAGAGTACAACTTGAGGTCTACGATATTCAAGGCCGTAAAATAGCTGAATTACTTTCTGGTAATGTACTCCCTGCAGGCCGACACGAACAATTGTTTGATGCTGATCGCCTATCAAGTGGCACCTATTTTTACCGATTACAGGCCTTTAGTTTGGGTGGTGAAATGCTAGTTAATACAACACGTACAATGAGTTTGGTGAAATAGTCTGTTTTGCAAAACTCTGATATTTTAGTTGTAACAAATTAGAAGAATCTAGCGTTTAAATGCCAAGCTGCAATAAGAACATATAAAAGAAAATTTAAAGATGAGTGGTATTCAATTCTCATAATATGCTTTTACTCTTTGTCAGAGCCAATGAGGCCATTGAGAACTCTGTTATTTACTGTAAAACCGGTCGTGGAGAAAATAATAAAGAAAAGCGCAAGTCTTGAAATGATGGGCCATACAAAACCACTCACAAGAAGTATAGGAAGAGTATACATAATGAAATAGAAGGTACGTACGCCTTTTACCCTAATCTGTGAGGCAACTATATCTTCCCCTCGGTGACGGTCTTCTTCTAGCTGAAATTAATGTAATATGGGGTATAGGCTAACAATTATGCTTGCAACCCTGGAAGATGCTAGGGCCGAATGCAACGACAATGAAATTCCACTACTTGCGAATTAGCCCATAAAAAATCCATTGGTTCCCATACTCAATAATATCGCTATTATACTAAGATATGTGTAC
>CETK01157486.1_pt1 | contig 10196 bp, 10 predicted proteins | sample 361431 | NCBI WGS metagenome assembly CETK01 (sample SAMEA2622452, study PRJEB7988) | marine metagenome | biome: marine biome (ENVO:00000447); feature: surface water layer (ENVO:00002042); material: "saline water (ENVO:00002010), including plankton (ENVO:xxxxxxxx)" | depth 5 m | reverse complement strand
AAGGAACTATAGACATCGATAAAGAAGGGATTTTTTCTTACAGCGCCATTGTACGTAAAAATGGCGTTGAAATGCATAGGAGCTCCGCTCAATTTATTATCCAACAATCAAATGATGAATTCGTAGTCACAAGACGAGATGATGCACTTTTAGGTCGTATTACTTATCAGACTGGAGGTGTTCTTGTAGAGTTTAATGAGCTAGAAGAGCTTGAATCTGATATGCGAAAAAATGGATTATTTGAAACTGTTGATGTTCTGACTGAAGAATACTTCTACCCTATTCGACAGGTATTTTGGTTCATTATCGTTTTATTTTTGCTTGGAATAGAATGGTTTGCTCGGAAATGGTACGGTTTGCTGTAATCCACAACTATCTTTAGAGGTGCTACTGCAAAAAGTTAGGACGGAAAGAATAGCTAGTACTTAATGATGTAATGCATGGGGACATCTTCAAGAAGCTGATTTTTTCCCGATAAAAAGCCTAATTCAATAATAAAAGAATAACCAATAACATGCCCACCAAGCTCTAATACTAATTCCGTGGCGGCTTTTGCAGTGCCACCCGTAGCAAGCAAGTCATCGTGAATGATTACTTTTTCTCCAGGTTTTATGGCATCGATATGCATTTCAAGAATATCTTTACCATATTCAAGTCCATATTCTTTTTGTGTGGTTATATAGGGTAATTTACCCTTCTTTCTTGCGGGCACAAAGCCTGCTCGGAGATCCTTTGCTAAACTTGGACCAAATAAAAAACCTCTAGATTCAAGACCCACAATTTTATCAACGGATAAGGTCTTTAACGGTTCTAGTAAGGCCAAGAGTGTTAATTCATTTGCTTTAGCATCTAACAATAATGGGGTAATATCTTTAAATTGTATTCCTTTTTCTGGAAAGTCAGAAATGGTTCGGATATGTGAACGTATGTAATCTGTATCCATAGGTGACAAAACTCTTTAGCAATTTATAAATGAAAAGTATATTAAAATTATGAACAACAATGAACCTATTTGGCAGCAACATAAATTTTTTATGGCTAAAGCTATAGAATTAGCTGAGCAAGCATATAAAAAAGATGAGGTACCCGTTGGAGCGGTTGTGGTCAAAGAGAATAAAGTTATTGGTAAGGGTCATAACCAAACAGAAATGCTCGGCGATGCTACTGCTCATGCTGAGATGATTGCATTATCTACTGCCTATGAAACCAATGGGTCAAAATATCTTCATGGGGCTACATTATATGTTAGTCTAGAGCCTTGTGTTATGTGTGCGGGTGCACTGATTTGGTCAAAAATCGACAGGCTTGTTTTTGGGGCGTCTGATCCAAAATCAGGTGCCTGTGGAAGCCTTTTTAACATCCATAATAACCCATTACTTAATCATCGATTTGAAGTCATTCAAGGTATTTTGGAAGCGGATGCAGAATATTTATTGAAGTCATTCTTTGCAAAAAAAAGAATAAAAGGCTGATCGATAGCTTGCATAATGGTTTGGCTCAAAATAGATTTTATCATTTAACTGAATAAAGTTTTTTTAGGCGAATCCATCGACGAAAAATCTTACGTCTACCCAATGGGGTAGTTAGTGGAATAATCCAATTAAAGAGAAAATAAAGCGAAAAGCTGAGCCCTAATATTAATTGGGGTATATACCCATAATAACTTTCATAGTAGTTCATCATTTCTTGTCCTAGTAAATAGGCTAAGATCCCCAAAATAGGAGCCCATACAAGGGTGCTGGCAATAAAGTGAAGCATAAACGAAAAGAAGGGATATCTGCATAGACCTGCGCTGAAATATGCTGGAAAACGACTTCCAGGTATGAATCGACTTAGCCAGAGTACTCCTGCAGCATTTTTACTGAACCATCCAGTGAAATAATCTAAGTCCTTTTCGGTAATCATCCATTTCAATGGCATCTTTTCCAACCATCCTCGTTTAAATATTCGGCCTAACACATAAATAAACACGTCGAATACAATAACGCCAAGTGCTGAGGCTATTATAGCATTACTTAAGTGTAGTACGCCTCGGGAAGCTAGTACCCCTGCTGAAATACAAGCTAAATCTTCTGAAAACAATGAAATTAAGGATATAATGAGCATTAACAGTACTAAATAAATTCCTGAAACTTGAACATACTTCTCAAGACTAAATTCCTCTTCAACAGTAGAGTCCCAAGTTAGCTTAAGCGCTTCTTGGGAATCAATTTTATCTAAAGAAGCCAACTCAATCGGTAATATTTGTGCTAATGTTCGTTCATCCTCAACATACATGATGTCCTTTGATACTAAAGAATTTGTTTGCACAAAGCTGTCCAAGAGTGGAATCTGTTGTTTTTCATTCATTACCCAGCGATTATCATCATCAATGCGGGTTCGTATAACCTTTGAAATTTTGGATAATTCAAAGCTGTGCTGCATAGCATGTGACAACTGATAACCAGAAACTAGCCGAATCTTTTCCGCTCTCTCCTTCAAATGCTTCAGTCTATCAAAGTGAGGGATGATATGGTATAAAATACGCAATGTAAGTCCATAAGTTTGAATAAATAGATTGTTCAAATAATATCCTCCTAATAAATAAGAATCAGGTAATGGTGTGGGATTCAGTAAAACTAATTGAAGATTTGGTAAATTTGTCTCGCTTCCTATTTCCAAGGCTAAATGCGTCCACTCCTGAAAGGCTACAAATAGTACTAGTGATGAACTATTTTCAATTTGTGTTTGGAGGGTCTCTCTACGAGTCTTTTCCTTTTCATTATTACCCAATAAGGGATATATAACATAATTATCCTCGGTAACCAGTGAATCCGATGCAAAATACTGCCTTAATCTAGAGTTGAGTTTATTTGACAGACCAAAAGATACAATTAACTTTTTCGTTGTAATTAATGAGTCAATAATTTCTTCTTGACTATTTTCCCTAGTAATGTGTTCATTTTGATTCTGAAAAATACTCTGAAAATTTGATATAAGTACTAGGCTTGCAAAAACAATAAATAGACTTTTGAGAGAATAATATTTTTTAATGGGCATCTTTTTTTAGATTCTCATATTCAACTTTTGACCATTGAAAAATGGATTCTGTTAATTTTTTTCTTGATTTGTCATGCCACATTTGAGTTGAGAATGACAATTTAGCAATATACCCTTTTTTGGTAATTACGGATAAAAAGTGGCGTGCAAAAGCGGTTTCGTCCCACCATGGGATATAAGAAGATCCAAATAGCGATTTTCCTCCTTCTATTTTATCCTCATAATGCAATAACACAGAATGAACGGGGAACTGCTGAGAAGCAGGTATTTCCAATAATGGTGAGTTATAAGGCTTTAATTTATTTCCAAGTGCGGTTGTTCCTTCCGGAAAAACAATAATACCACGTGGACTATGTAATTCTTTGGATATCATTTGATTAACCCTTGATACATCCATTATTTTAGTTCTATTGATAAATATGATACCAGTGAGTTTCATGGCATACCCCATTATTGGCCATGATTTTAAGTCATGTTTAGCAATGAAGGTTGTTCTAAGTGCCGCAAATAATACCCAGATATCCACATAACTAAGGTGATTTGAGGCAAGATAAAATGGAGGCTGTGGTAATGGGCCCTGTATATCTAATCTACCGCCAGTTAACACTAACATAAATTTACCCCAACTGTGAGTTATGTAACCAACTAGGAGTGCATAATAATTTGAAATCCATTTAAGAGGATAGCAAAGAGCAATAAAAAAAATATGCACTAAAGTTATTAAACAAATGAATGGTAGTCGTAAAAGTAGTCGTATCCAACCCATTAAAGTTATAGTTACATGTGATAATGCAGTTGCAAGATTTGATTAGATTCTAATTCAAAATAAATAAGCATTCTCTAGCTAACAAGTTACTATTTCATATTAAGGTTGAGTAAACAAATATTAGAAACACTATATTATGATCTAACAATTTAGTTGTCATAACTTTTAGTACAACTATCATTAACGTTGGGGTCAAAATCCCTCAACTTTATATGTAATTTTGGTATGCTATATCACAAAACTTATTTCATCTGCGATAGTAAAGATTGGGTAGTTTTTATCCATGGAGCAGGTGGTAGTTCTTCCATATGGTTTCAGCAAATAAAAGCATTTCGTGCCAACTTTAATTTATTATTGGTAGATCTTCGAGGGCACGGTAAATCCAAGGGTTTCTTTGAGCAGTATTATAATAACGAGTATACCTTTGAGAATGTTAGCCTTGACGTATTAAAAGTACTAGACCATCTACGAATTGAAAAGGCTCATTTTATAGGTGTTTCTCTTGGAACTATAATAATACGACAAATTGCTGAAATAGCTCCTGAGCGAATACATTCAGGTGTATTATGTGGAGCAATAACTCGTCTAGATATACGATCTAGAGTCCTTGTACAACTTGGAAATTGGTTCAAGAAACTCATTCCATATATGTGGCTTTATAGTTTATTTGCTTGGATTATAATGCCTAAATCAAGGCATAAAAAAGCCCGAAACCTGTTTATTAAAGAAGCAAAAAAACTGTATCAAATTGAATTTATTCGATGGTTTGGGCTTACTAAACGATTAAACCCGCTATTGCGATTCTTTAAAGATAAAGATACCACCATTCCTTTTTTGTATATTATGGGTGATCAAGATCATATGTTTCTTTCTGCTGCTAGATCTATTGTTCAATTACACAAACACTCAACCCTACAAATTGTTAGTAATTGTGGACATGTATGTAATGTAGAGCAACCAAATACTTTCAACCGAATGGCAATTAAATATTTACAAAACATCTAAATAATAGTTTTTAGGTTCGGTTTTTTATTTATTCTTACCTTCGCTTTGCTTACACAAAATTGGAAAACATGTTTGTAATCAAATTTAGTGGCGCTTCAGTCGGTAGTTCTTAAAGTTTATTTTTAGTAATCAGTATAAGTATATCCTTAATCCTCATGATGCAATCGGATACAAAGCATTATCCATGGTACCTGAAAAGGGAATAAATATAATATTAGAGACAGCTCACCCAATCAAATTTAAAGAGGTAGTCGAGACGGTTATACAAGATCAAGTTGTTATGCCTAGTCATGTTCAAGTGAATTCTAAAGATGAGAATATTATGAGTCTAAGTAAGGAATATTCTTAATTTAAAGAATATTTGATATCGAACAGATAAAGTGTCAATTTGTCTTATTCGTTAATAAATTAGTCTATCCATGAAAAAAATATTTTGGCACTTTTTACTCATTTTTTCCCTTGCTTCTTTTAATGATCTTTCTGCACAGGACATTGAACGATTTCAGAACGAAGTAGATATTATTGTGAAGCGATATGCTGACTACGGCATCAGTAGTATTTCAGATTCACGCATAACTGCTGACCAGAGAGAAAAGCCACTAGCTGTTTTTACTGGAAGTTCTAGCATTAGGTTTTGGACAAGTTTATCTAATGATTTTCCTAAGTTCACCGTTTTAAACACAGGATTTGGAGGTTCAACTTATGCAGAGCTTTTTCACTATCGAGATCTATTAATTGGGCAATATGCGCCGGATATTATAGTTATTTATGAGGGAGATAATGATGTGACAGGAACCAATAGCGTGGATGAAATTTTTGCAACAGCAAATGACCTATATACTTATTTAACACATGAGCTACCTGAGACCAAAATTATTATTTTAGCTGCTAAACCCAGTCCTTTACGTTGGAATCTAAAACCATTATACGATAAACTTAATTCATATGTTGCCAATTTTGCGCATCAAAATGAGCAGTTTATCTACGTAGATATATGGAAACCAATGTTAGGTGATAATGGTAAACCAATGTCTAGTATATTTTTATCTGATAGCTTGCATATGAATAGTGAAGGCTATGAGATTTGGAAACAAACTATTAGCCCATATTTACACGAACCAAAATGATGTAATGAAGCCGTACTTATATCTCACTTTACTATGTATTGGGTTTGTTATGAATTGTAAAGAATTCGTATCAACAGAAGAATTTAATCGATCTTTCTATATCAGTTCACTAGCTAATTCTGAACGAGAATTTCATGCTTATTTGCCTAAAGGATATCATAGTCAAGAAACAAAAAAATGGCCTGCTATTCTCTTCTTACTCGGAGATGGAGAACGTGGAGATAGTCTTTATGAACTAGCCTATACTCGTATACATATACCCTACTTCAACAATGAATGGAATCGTTTTGTGAAAGATTTATCGGCAATACTTGAAAAAACTATAAATGAACTTCGGGAAGATTCAAATAAAATTTATTTAACAGAGCTGAGTCATGGAGGTTTTGAGACCTGGTATTTTGGATACAAATACCCTGATAAATTTGCTTCTATTACCTCTTTTGTAGCCTGGGGCCATCCTCAAATTATTCCCCCAATTGCTCAACATAATCAACTAATTTAGGTATTTGCTGTGGGTAAAGATTTGACTATTGAAAAGAAATTCTTTTACAAAGATATGGAGATTCTTGAACCATTTGGCCACACAAAGGTACAATTTATTATCCGTGAAGATCTTGGATATGATGCGTGGAAACGAGTCTATTCCAGCGATGACTTATATCACTGGCTCCTCATTCATAGCGTTTAGGCGGCAGATGAATAATCTAAATCCTATCCAATATATTATAACCCTTCAAGGTTATCATGCATTTCTATCAGAACTTTATCAGACTAATGAAGTAGCCTTGGATTTAGAATTTGATAGAAATCGGTATGGTTATGGTTTTCAACTATGCTTAATACAATGTCAGGTGCATTCTACCTGTTATATAATTGATCCTCTTCTCCTAGATACGTCTTTTCAGGATTTTTTCGCATATCTAGAGGATTCCAAACACACAATTGTATGCTTTTCATTTGGCGAAGATTTTCGTCTGTTGCGATCATTGGGCTGTGATGTTACTACCGTTAGAGATTTGGATATAGGCTTAAGTTTGATCAATACAGCTAAACAGTCTCTAGTTAACCAAATTTCATCGAGACTAGGCGTTCAAACTAGTAAGGCGAGTCAAACGAGTAATTGGTTAACCCGACCTCTTTCGGTAAAGCAAATACGATATGCCTGCGAAGATGTTTATTACTTATTCGAACTCAGGGACTCCATAGTCACTGAATTGCAATCTAAAGACCGTTATACTTGGTTTGAACAAGAAAACGATTGGGTCTATTCACTAGAAAATTTACAAGACGAGAACTTGAATAAGATTTCTATAAAATCAAAAGATTTAGATGGTCTGAATGAAATAGAGGGCTATACCTTTAAAAAACTATTTGAATGGAGAGATATGCAAGCAAAAAAACTTGGCAAACCCCCATTTCAGGTCATAGATAATAATTTTTTAAAATTATTAACCAAAAAACATAGTTTAATTGATAATTGGAATAATGAACGTGCAGTACATTACCGATTGAGAAAAAGTACCATACGGCATGAAATCACAAAAGAACTATCACTAGCATTAGAGGAGGCTGTCATTAAAGGTTTAAATTCGTCGAAGCCTGCCAACATTCCCCTTAACCTCGATGATTATGCTAAATTAAAGCAAGAGCAAAAAATAATAAAAGAAGCCAAAAAGAAGGTTTTTGGGCCACTTAAGGATGGATTAATCAAAAAATATGGGAAACATGTACAATCATACATGCTTAGTAATAAAGTTGTTCAAGAGCTTGCTTTAGGCCAGACTAATCTGCCAAGTTATCGCTTAGATCTTTTCAGGCAACTTTCAGGAGAATATTCTTTAGAAATTGAATACTACTTAGGCTAATTACCAAATTATCCCTTAGCTTACTTATCTTTACGATTGAGCAAAAAATATTATATTATGTCAACTCATTCATCTCCAATTATAGTTACTTCTGCCCTACCTTATGCAAATGGGCCTCTGCATTTAGGTCATTTAGCTGGTGCCTATTTGACTGCAGACTTCTTTGTTCGATATAATCGATTAAAAGGCGAAGATATTTTATTTATCTGTGGTTCAGATGAACACGGAGTACCTATCACAATAGCTGCAGAAAAAGAAGGGGTATCTCCACAAGATATTGTAGATCGGTATCATGAATGGAATAAAGAAACTTTCAAAAAAATGGGTATTTCTTTTGACTATTACGGTCGTACCAGCAGCAGTATACACCACAATACTTCTCAAGAAATATTTACTGAATTAAATGAGAAGGGTTTTTTTAAGGTTAAATCTGAAAAATTATTTTATGATGAATCAACCCAAATGTTCCTACCTGATAGGTATGTTAAGGGTGAATGTCCAAACTGTGGATATGGTGAAGCTCATGGAGATCAATGCGAAAAATGCGGTAATAGTCTCAATCCAACAGAGTTAATAAATCCAGTAAGTTCACTAAGTGGGATGACCCCTATTCGAAAAGAAACCCAACACTGGTATATACCTTTAGGCGAAATGCAGAACAAACTGGAATCTTGGATAAAGACTCGTGAAGACTGGAAACCCAATGTAATGGGGCAAGTTAAAAGTTGGTTACAAGAAGGCCTGAATGACAGAGCGGTAACAAGAGATCTCAATTGGGGCGTTCCTGTTCCTATTGAGGGTGCTGATGGTAAAGTTCTCTATGTTTGGTTTGAGGCTCCTATTGGATATATATCCGCCACCAAAGAATGGGCTATGCAATCCAATAAACCTGAAGCATGGAAAAATTATTGGAAGAATGATGAGGCCAAACTGTATCATTTTATAGGAAAGGACAATATTGTTTTTCATTGCATCATGTTCCCTATAATTCTCATGGAACATGGCAATTTTATACTACCTGAAAATGTACCAGCTAATGAATTTTTAAACCTTGAGGGTAAGAAATTATCTACTTCTAGGGGTTGGGCAGTTTGGCTTCATGATTATTTGGAATATTTTGAAAGCGATTATTTACGTTATGCTTTGGGGGTAAGCCTGCCAGAATCGAAGGACTCAGATTTTTCTTGGAAAGATTTTCAAAACAGAGTTAATAATGAATTAGTTGCTGTTTTAGGTAATTTCGTAAACCGAGCGTGTACTTTTATAGAAAAATATGCCGATTCTGCGGTGCCACCACTGGTTGATCCTAAACCATTCGATCTAGAGATGCTTGAGGCAATAACGATTCAAAAGCATAAAATTGAATATGCATATGAACATTTTAGGTTTAGAGAAGCTGTACAAGAAGGTATGCAGTTAGCACGTCTAGCAAATAAATATTTCACAGATAGCGAGCCCTGGAAAACTCGAAAAACCAACGAAATTGCTTGTTTTAATTCCCTTCATGTTAGTATTCAAGTAGTTGCTGCGTTATCGGTACTAATGGAGCCAGTTTTACCCAAAAGCATGATGGTATTGAGGCTTCAAATCGGTTTAGCAGAATCAATTAAATGGACTGATATATCCTCATCAATGCTAACTGTAGGGCAATCATTACAACCTGCTACTCTGCTATTTCATAAAATTGAGGACGCATCTATACAGATAGAACTAGATAAATTACAAAATAGCTTAAACAATCAAACAAGTAAGCAAGAAGTTGAATACCCTACCCTGAAAAAATCTATCCAATTTGAGGATTTCTTGAATCTTGATCTCAGAATAGGTGTCATAAAAGAAGTACAAGAAGTGCCGAAGTCAAATAAACTACTAGCATTTAAGGTAGATATTGGTATTGAAACAAGAACTATACTTTCTGGCATAAAAAAGCATGTAGACACAAATAAGTTAATTGGCCAAAAAGTTACAGTTATATGTAACTTAGAAAGTCGAAAAATAATGGGTATTGAAAGTCAGGGAATGATCCTAATGGCAGAGTCACCAGATGGTAGTTTACATTTTATACAATCCGAGGCAGAAGAAGGAAGCATTCTATCTTAAATGCGGAATTATTAGTCTATTATTTTGTCAACTAATTGTACACATAGACTTGGATGCACATTTAATGCAGATGGAATTCATTTTGCTTTGTGGGCTCCATCTGCTCAACAAGTAAGTTTGTGTTTATATCATAAGTATGATCAGGAAGTCATTGTTCGAATACCTATGCAGTGTACTAATGATGGTATTTGGAAATATTTTAAAGATGGATTTGAGTGGGAAAACCTTTGGTACACTTATTCTATTCGGAGTTTGTATGATACATGCGGGTCAGGAATGGGCAAGAAGTAAAGT
>CETK01158684.1_pt1 | contig 10223 bp, 10 predicted proteins | sample 361431 | NCBI WGS metagenome assembly CETK01 (sample SAMEA2622452, study PRJEB7988) | marine metagenome | biome: marine biome (ENVO:00000447); feature: surface water layer (ENVO:00002042); material: "saline water (ENVO:00002010), including plankton (ENVO:xxxxxxxx)" | depth 5 m | reverse complement strand
ATAATGGTCCTTTTACTATAATTTCTCCTCCTGTAAAATCTAACGTATTGCCTTCTATGGGAGACACACCTTTTTTAAGTACCAGATTCTCAAATGATATTGTTGAAAAAAAATATCAAAATAATATTATCAATATTATTGGTAATCAAGGAGATTTGATTCTTGTAAACACACAATTTCTTCATCGTGGTACCACCATTAATAATGGACAACGATACACTCTTACTAATTATTATTATGATTGATTTTTTCTGAAAACCATTAAATTTCTATAAACATGTGCCCACATATGTGGATAATTATTTACTTTCACTTCTTTCGTTGGAATACATCTTTCTTTTATCTTTTCTGTTTCTTTAATATCATATACACATCCATTTTTTTCAAATAAATCTATCCAAAAACTTCTTTCCTGACAATTTATATGTCCTGTTCCTCCTTGATCTGGTGTAGCCGCTGTAAATATTATTATATCTTTTGTACTATTTTTTAAATTTTTTACCAAAGATTCACTGTATTCTGTTGGTATATGTTCAGCAACTTCTATAGATATTGACGCATCAAAAATACCCGGATTTAAATCCTTCGATACATCACCAAATTCTATATGTTCTTCCAAATTTTCTACCTTCCTTATTGAATTTAAACATTCCTCATAACAATATTCATATCCCTTTATTTTTTTCCCATTTTCTAAAAATACTTCCAACAAACTTCCTATTGAACAACCAAAGTCTACTACAGAATCCCAATTATACAATTCTAGTAATATTCTTCCAAAATTTTTATTTTTTGGACGAAAATGTGTATAATGATAATCTTGCCAACTCTCATTATATAAATCTTTTACGAATTTGTCTGTATAATCCTCCTTTTTGAAATTTTTTATTGCTTTCGGCATTATAATTTATATATGCTTCTTTTTTTAAATAAATTTTACTACATTAAAATAACTATTCTCATTTAATTCTGTCCAAAAAATTTTTGCTTTATTATACCCCATAGTTGTTCTCCATTCAACATCTGTCATTCTATTTGTTAAAACCCTTATATATTTTTTATATTCCTGATTACTGAAATCACCACGCACAACTCTATTCATCCAATCTATATTATGAATAATTTTTTTTTGCTTACCTAAAAATGTCGCCGCTAGACAAAATGTACTAGAACTATTTATTAATATATCACTATAACATAATTTCGCAAAATCGTTTATAAATGTTCTTTTTCCATAATCTGGACCAAGCACATATTTACATTTTTTTTTATTTAAATAATTTATTGTTTCTTTCGTAGATTCAAATGACGGATCGTCAGTACAAATTGTAAATATATATTCTTTATCTATTTCTTGTTCTAATAAATAATCTATGGATTTTTTATAATAACTAGGTGTATGTATTTCGCGACCATCCCCATTATCTTTTCCTAATATATCACCACCTCTAATATGTATTCCCACATATATAAAATTATCTGATTGTTTTGGTATATATTTGTCTTTTAATTCTAAATAATCACGCGGATTTCTTTTTGTTAATTTATAAAATGTATTGTGTAATGCTAAGGAAGGATCATCAAAACATAAATCATTGGTTTTTAACATATTTTTTATTTGTGTTATATCATTGTTTAATATTTCATTCCACATTAAAATCTTTCTTTTCTTTTTACTAGGTTTATAACTTACTATATTTTTAAAATAATCATTACCCTCCCATCTACAACAACTTACTTCAGTATTTAATAAATTACCCAATTGAACTAAATTATTATATTGAAATACTTTATTTCCAAATCTACCACAAGTTATCTTATCTATTCTAATAGACATTTATTTAATCATATTATTTTAACTTAATATCATTAAATATTGTAAATACTTATATTTGATAGTGGTTCTAATTCCATATTTGTAATAAAGTCAAATTGTATATTTTTATTTTTATTTATTTCAAATAAATAATATTTTTTTGTAATTATCGGATTATGTCCATTTACACCTAACCATCTACCATCTTTTGTAATATTTCGCGCTTCATTTGTATGTTTTAATTTTGAATTAGCCAAAGATATATTATAGTAATAAATAGACTTATTATTTTCGTAATTATCAAATCCTACAATAGCAATTCTATTATATAATTTCGTATTAATAATATAATTAAATCCTATTGTTCCCGTTGATGGATCAAAATCAAAATTATTTTCTTTTAAATATTTTTCAGTTTTTTCTCTTATAAATGAATCATTAAAAATATCTTTATTTTTTAAAAATGAAAGGTATTGTCTTCTGTCATTATAATGACAATTATAAATACCTGTAATTTTGTTAATATTATTAAACGAATTGTCAAATCTATCATCAAATAAGCCTCCATTTACAAAATGATATTTGATTTCTCTTTTTTGAATTAAATTTTTAAAAAAATCATTAAAAACTGGATAATTACATATCGCAATATCATCGTATTTATTTACAAATTCTGGTGTACATCTTGATACGGATGGTCCTTTTCCAAAAATTATTATGGATTTCATTAAACAATAATAATTTTTTATTTTTATATCAATACTAATATTTCTTAATATATATATAAAAATCGGCGCTTGTTAATTCTGGATATTTATTTTTTATTTTTTTTAACAATTTCCATTCTGGATAATTCTCATTCACATAATCCGTAAATTTACGACATCTCATGTGCCTACCCGGTAAATTTGTTTCTGTATCATTAGAATATATTACTACATATTTTTTTGATAAATTAAATAAGTTTTTCATATACATATTATATACATCATCCTCAACCAAATGATATATTACATCTAAAGAAATCGCCAAATCTCTTTTTTTATACATATCTTCTAGTGGTGTATTCATATACAAATGAAATTTTTTTGTTTCATCTCCTTTGTATTTCTCATTACACATTTTACAAGCTGTCGGCGATACATCCAATCCTATATAGTTATTTACTTTCAATCCTTCTATTTGATTGCCATCCCCATAACCCATATCATATAATTCCGTTATTTCATTATCTTTTATAAAATTATTTAATATTTCATTCTTAAAATCACATAAAACTCCATACGAACCCGCACCTGATGTCTCTCCTTTTTTATATCTTTCATCCCAAAATTTAGAACTAGAAAATGCTTCCATTATATTATTACTATATTAGTTATCCTTTAATATCTTTATTATTTTATCACATACATCCTTCCCATATGGATTTTTTAATCTACCATCCTTTTTTTTATTTGTATTTAAAAAATGTAGATTTTCTAATATTTTTGTTCCTATTAGTTTACCCCAACCACTTTCAATTGTTTCTGGTCTTTCTGTTGTATCTCTGCAAACTAATACTTTTTTTCCAGCACATACGGCTTCTTCTTGAATACCACCACTATCTGTAATTATTCCCTTTGATGTCATTATTATATCAACCATATCTTCATAATTTACACCACTTAATTTTGTAATCCTATCATCTAAATATTCATATGCTTCTTTTTTTAATGATGGATGAATCAAATAAATTATACTTCTAGTTTTTGCTATTTCATTTAATTGATCCCATAATAAATATATTTTATCTCTATTTTCTCTCCTATGGAGTGTAACTAAATAATTTTCTTGTGTCAAATATTTTTCAGATTTTGATATAACATTAAAAGCATCTACTACTGTGTTACCAACCAAATACACATTTTTCGTAATACCTTCCAATTTCAAATTATTTACTGCTATCCAAGTAGGACATAAATGAATATCTGCTATTTTAGATATTAAGCACCGATTCATTTCCTCCGGATACGGGCTATATTTGTCGTGTGTCCTTAAACCTGCCTCTAAATGTATCACCTTTATTTTTTTATTAAAAGCTGCCATCGCTATTATAAAAGCCGTTGTTGTATCCCCCTGAACTATTACATGTGTTATATTTGTGAAATCTATTAAATCTATTTGATCAAAAATTTTACTTGATAATTTATTAATTGATTGTCCTTTTTCCATAGTATCCATAATAAAATCCGGTTTTGGTAAATATTTTTTAAATTGTTTAAATAAATCCTTGTGTTGTCCTGAAAATAATGTTTTATATGGAATTTTTTTTTCACTAAACTTATCTATTAAAGGAAACATCTTTATCATCTCCGGTCTTGTTCCATAACAAAATAAATACATTATTATATTTATTATAATTATGTATTTAATTAATTTTCTTTGATATGTTTTAATCCTTTTTCAATCCAATATTTTTCAACATTTTCTCTTAAAGATGTTTTTGTAGTTTTAAAACTAGAAAAAGCATCATCTGCTAATTTATTATATGCTATATCACACATATCATCTACTGTTAATTGTTTTGCGGTATAACTATTGATTTTCCCATATACTTTATTACTAAAACATAAATGCATATCTTCTGATGTATCATAAGTAAATGGTTTAGTTCCAAACATATGATATAAACATTTTTTTTTAAAAACCCACATATGACCAACAAAATCTACTTGTTCTGTATTATTTCTAACACCTACATCACACGGTTGTTTCACTATATTACGATATGGTGAAAAATAACCTATTCTCCCATTTCCTCCTATTATTCCATCTTTTCTAATACATTGTTCAATATAATTTTTTATACAATTCTTTCCTGGTATAATATCATCATCCATTACAATGCATATATCTACTGGTAATGTAAAAAAATATGAAAATCTTCCAAAATATTTTGTATTATAATCACTTTTTACATGTATAAAATCATATTGTTTTTTTAAATCTGATATATCAACATGATTTTCATTTTGAAAAACTACTATATAATGAGGTATTAAAGTTTGTTTATAAATACTATCTAATTGATATTTTAAATTATTTCGTTTCCATTGTGTCAATACTAACCCTATTTTCATATAATTATTATATTTATTTATTTTTAATATTAATTATATAATATTTGTTTTATTGTTGTATTCCAAGATCCTTTACTATGAACGTTTTCTTTGTACCATTCTACACAAGCATCCGACATCTTCTTCCATCTCTCTGGTCTTACCCCTGCTATTTTCCTTTTCATATCCTCTCTATCATGAGCACGCATATAATGAACACCCTCTTTTGGTGGATTTATATACGATGATATACATACTTCATTTGTTATTATTGGAACAGTGCCCCAAGCCATACATTCCACTTCACGATGACATTTCTTTCCATAACCTCTCAAACATAATCCATATTTACTTCTTCTTAACATTCCCAAATACTCTTCCTGTGTAAATTTATGTTTTTTACCTTCTGTACAATGATATACATCTAATACACTCTCCCAATCATCATCTGTTTTTCTATATTTCTCTTGAATCTTATTTTCAAAATTTCCTACAAATATACTTTCTATATCTCTTTTATCCCATTCTAGTATTCCTTCTTTATCTAACATAGTTTCCACGACATAAGGCCTACGTGGCCAAAATGTCCAAGCCGATGTCTTTATTCCTTTTTTCATTAACTCCATCCCTTCCACTTCATTATCCATATTACCCAACATTACTAAACCCGCTTTATGAAATTCATTATTAAACCAAGTCTTATTTGGTCTATCATATAGTATAACATTTGGAACCAACCAACAATGTCCTGAATCTTTATTCAATTGCACATCAACATCTTTATTGCTACTTTTCTGAAGTAATGATAATTCACGAAAACTATCATTTTTATGATTCCATAATCCTGGCTGTGGTTGCGACGGAACAGTCATTATCCATTTATTATTTATTGACCTATAAATACAACTTAATTCTTTATAAAGTTTCGCTTGTTGTAATTTTAATAAAAACAAACTATTTATTTGTTGAAATGCTGTAATATTAAAATGTGTATGAATACATTTTAAAGGTTTATTTTTATAATATAATTTACCATTTCTTGGTTTCATATATCCTGCTATCGTCTCCCCATCCTCTTGTCCAATTACAAACCTCCAAGTTTGTAAATTATAATTATCCCTGAATGTAAATTTTGAATATTTTTTCACCAAATCTTCTATAGATGCTTGATCAAAATAGCGTGATGTTTTTGTAAATTCTATCCAATCTTTTGGAACGTCTTTATTCTTTGTCCATAACATTCCACCATTATAATATCCTACTTCTTTTACATTCTCATCTTTGATATATTGCGGACTAACACCTATATCCATATCACGATTCACATCATTAATTTCATCTAATATAACAATATCACTATCTAAAAATAAAGTATCTTTCTCATTTTCCAACGCTCTTGACATAACCTCTGCCTTTTTCATTTGAAAATCACTCCATATTTTTTCATCTTCCATTTGTTTTCTTGTTTTATCGCTATATTCGTCTAATTCTACATACCAAGTTATATTTAATCTTTCATTTACATCTGGTGTTAAATTATCTATTTCATTTTTTGAAGCTGTATCACACATTATATATACTTTCGCACCTTTATGGTGTATAGACATTGTTAATACCCACAATACTAGCTCTTGTTTACAACTTTTTGTACATATAGTACAAAACGACGAAGGTGTCTTCGTTTTTTCTTCAACGGTAAATTCCATCTTTGTATTTAAATAATCAATAATATTTAAATACAATTTTTCATTATCATTTATATATGAAAATCGCTATTTTAATTCCAAGCACTTCCAGAGCCCGCAATTGGAAATCCATCAAAGACTCTTATCTTTATAATTGTTTATTAAAATCATTATTACTTACTTGTGACTCTGGACATATTTATCATATTTATCTTGTCATTGATAATGATGATCCTATTTATTCTAAAACCGCTGAACAAAATGAATTATTACGTTTCACTAATGTTTTTAAAAAACTTAGAATACATTTTCTTTCAAGCGACAAGATCCCGAAAGGATGGGTTACACACATGTGGAATAGAGCCTTTCAAAAAGCATATGATGATGGTTGTGATTATTTCTTTCAATGTGGCGATGATATTGTTTTCCAAGACCACGGATGGGTTAATAATTGTATCGCTAAACTTCAAAATAAACATAATATTGGTTTAACTGGTCCTCTTGATATTGATAGATGGAATACTGGACTTCATTGTAGACCTGGTGGTCCTAGATTCATACAAACGCAATCTTTCGTTAGTAGAAGACATATGGAAATATTTGGATTTTATTTTCCTCCTCAAATTAAAAATTGGTATTGTGATGATTGGATGACTCACGTCTATTATCCGGGTTTATTTCATCAAATTCCTAATTTTGTTAAAAATACTGGTGGACCTCCAAGATATCAAATTGTAGGTTCTTTAAAACCTAATTGTCCTATCAGAAAAAAATGTTTTGAATTAGTTTCAAAACATCGTTCTATATTAAATAAATATCTAAAGAATTTACCTCTTTCTACGTCTGCTTCTACGTGATTTTCTTCTCCTTTTTTTCTTTGTACGTTTTCTTCTCTTTCTACGAGATTTACGTGATTTTCTTCTCTTCTTTCTACGACTTTTTCGGCGTCTACGTCTTCTCCCTCCTGCTAAGCCAAACATTTCCAAAAATCCTCCTTCTTTTTCTTTTCCTTCTACAGGCTTAAAAGCGCTCCCTTGTGAACCAAATTCTGTAGGGGCTGAAAATTTTTTATCTACAGGTGATTTATCGCGTTGAAAAGCTCCTTCAACAGCACCATGCATCCCTTGCACCATTTCCTGTGCACCTGTCATAATAGTAGGACTTCTACGTTCCATTTTTTTTTTTGCTTCTTTCATAATTTCTATATTTTGTTCAACTTCTTCTTGACTACTCATCTATATATTATACCTTATATTTTTCTAAAATTACAGGAGGTATTAATTTATCTTTCATCTTTTCCAATTTCTTATTACATTTGTTTATTGTAACCTCACTAATCTCGCTACACATATTTACTTTCTTCTTACTTATATTTAAATTACAATTTTGTGCTACAAAATATACTATTCCAGCAGCAACTGATATAGGAGTATTTTCCGGAATATAGTTATTCTCTTCTATTTTATGTGCTACAAACATACACACTTTTGTTAATTCTTTGTTAATATTTAATTTACTACAAAACCTTTCAATAAAATTTTCAGGTTTTGTTTCACAATAACGCGTTCTATTCATATCACTTTCTATATTATTTAATATTTGTCCGGCATTTTTACATCCCTTCGTAGCACTTGTGTTATCTAAATGAAATATTGTCGCTATTTCTTTTGCTGTTCTTGGATAATTGTGTATTCTACACGCAATATATACAGATGCTGCTATTATCCCATCTCTATTAAATCCTCTAAATGTTTTCATTTCCGATATTTTTTTATGTTGTCTCATAGCTTCATCAACTATAATTTTTGCTATACCTGATTGTCGCGCCATAGCTTTTATCCATTCAAATTCATCATATTGTGTTTTCTCTTCATAAGGCATAGATTGCCACTCTGTATATCTTCTTATTTTTCTCATTTCATAAGTAGATCTACTATTACATACAACTTTACAACCATAAGACGACTTTTTTAATAGTGGATTTATTGGCATGCCGCATCTTGTGGGATCTTTTGACCCACTATCCTCAGCACCATAATATCTCCATTCGGCAGATTCATCCAGGCTATCTTTATACATGACACCGCATTTCTTATTTTCACAAATAAGAAATCTATCCGCACCCATCGATAATCTAGAAGAGCATAATGAACATTTATCGCGCGGTGCTAACTTTTGCCTTTCATACATACATATTAAATCTGTATCTTCATTTATTGTGGTGTCATTATCAAATGCTTCCCACAATTTCTTTTTGTTTATCTTATTCTTACGTCTCTTCTTAGTTCCATCTTTCATGTTTGACTTTCCCTTGGTTAATGACATGATTATTTTTAATAAATAATTATGTATTTAATTCAATTTTATATTATATATATTTTATATAATGGGTAATAAAGCATCCAAACCGAAAGACTTAATTCCATTCGATATTCGTGATGAAAAAAATAAATTTAAATTGCCTAATGTTTTGCATTTAACTGCTGCTAAATTAATTACGAAAGCTAAATTTAGTGACTTAGAAAAATTACACGATAAAAAATATTGTGATCAAATGATTATTTTAACATCAAAGGTATTAAGGCATCATTTAAATTCACAAGAAGTTGTATGGCTTGACCGCTCACTACGTGATAATGCCGGCGAACCTATTGAAAACTTTAAAACAGAATCGCTTGTTCATTTAGAGAATGATACTGTTAATGATTTGGACGTTAAAGGACAACAAAAAAAACAACATATGTGCACCGGCATTGCCAGATATTATATTAAAGTTGCACATTTATTCGCTGCCATTAATAAAACTGTTAACCCCATGATTTCTTGGAAAAATGCCGAAGGAAAACAACTAACACCTGTTATGAATAAATCCGAAGTCCCAAAAGGTGTTCGTAGCACATTATCCAAACTTAATTTTTGTACACAAAGAATTGCTGCTATTAAACCTATTCATAATACTGATAAAAATATACTTATTAAGGCTAAAAATTGTGACATGAATATTAAAAAAGAAAATATTCAAACAGGTGGTGGCGATGAACCCGTGCCAACTGAAACAACGCCTCCTACAGAACAAAAAGAAGAAAAAGGATTTTTTCAAGATATGATTGATGGTGCTAATAAAATGATGGACAATGCTATTGATACTAGTAAAGATTTAATTTCCAACACTACTGAAAAAACTAAAGCTGTTGTATCTGATGTTACAGAACAAACAAAGGATTTAGCTGGTAATATTATGGAAAAAGCTGAAAATCTTAAAGATAAAGTTCCTACTGAAAATCCTGTTTCTACATTAATTACTAACAAAGAAGTTGATAGTGATACTGAAGAAAAACCTGCTGAAGAAAAACCTGCTGAAGAAAAACCTGCTGAGGAAAAGAAAGTAGTTGATAGTCCTGTTTTAGCAGAAGGAGAACCAGCATTAGAGGAAAAACCAGAACAACAAACTGTTATTACCGAAGAAGCAAAACAAGAAATGCAAAAAATAGAAACTGAAAAAAAAGAACTAATTGAAAAAGAAAATGTAGAAAGCACCGATACTAAAAAAGAAGCTGTTACTAAGGCATTGACCGATGAAATTGGTATTCCTGAATTAGAAGCTTTATATTTTGATGTTTATAA
>CETK01158521.1_pt1 | contig 10251 bp, 6 predicted proteins | sample 361431 | NCBI WGS metagenome assembly CETK01 (sample SAMEA2622452, study PRJEB7988) | marine metagenome | biome: marine biome (ENVO:00000447); feature: surface water layer (ENVO:00002042); material: "saline water (ENVO:00002010), including plankton (ENVO:xxxxxxxx)" | depth 5 m | reverse complement strand
ATGTGACCCTTATCTAGTAAAGGTTTGATGTGGGTATGTGAATGATCAAGACGATCCGCAGCAAACAAACCAGCCTCTTCTAATGGTGTTTTGTCTCCCTTTACTACCGACTCTAGTGCTAATTTACCTAACTCACTGTGTCTTCTTGGTTCATGAGTTGAGTGGATTTTTGGAAATGGGTAACCGGTTAGCAGCTCGCTAATTATGCGAACTGCTTCGCCTTTACCGGACCCGTCGCCTCCTTCTACTGAGATTAAATACATAATTAATCCTCAGTATAATCTTCATACTGTTCTTTTACAAGAGTATTTAGGGCCATGCCAGCAAGAATCAGTATTGGTCCGATCCATATTAGGCCTCTACTGAATAAACTTATTCCTGCCATATACTGCGTTCGGCGGTATTGCTTGCCGCGTCTGATTTCAACGGATGCTTGAATTCCAACAAATCCGGTAATGATGGTTAATACTCCCAAGAAAGTTGACAAAGCCACAGCGGCTTCTAACGACCAACCTCCTTCACTGCCCAAGGTATCATCTCGGATGATTATACTGGTATCACCCTCTTTCATGGTAATTGGCTTAACTAAGCCATTTTCAGCCATGAACTCTCGATCAACAGTATAATAACCATCCATGATAACCCTCAATTTCATAACTTCAGGTTTAATATCTTCAAATTGGAAGTAGCCGTTTTCGTCTGATGTTGTTGAAACCATAACTATTACAGTATTTTCCTCGAATAACTCGATTGTGGCATTTTGGAGCGTGACTCCGTCAACATTCAAAATTTGACCGGTAATATCAACCGTTTCGACCTCTCTAAACAAGGATGAGTTTAACAATTCGTCAGGGTTTCCTTGAAGTAATATTCCACCACTTATGATACCTAGGATGCTCCCAACAAGAACCAATAATGCCACAATCATACGTAGTTTTTCTTGTTCGTTGTAGTCCAAATCAATCATGGGTTTTACAATTATTTCTCGATTGTTGTCTGGAGCCGATACAGATTCGCTAGAATTATTTGAGTCTGGCTCGCTGTTATCTAATTGAAGTTGCACTCGCTGTCTCAAGGCGGCTCTTCGCTCTTCGAAACTCTTGTCAGCCATGTGTAACCTCCCGTTATTGTAATCCTTGAAGTGCGCGGATAATACCTCTTTCCCTACCTGCCCGCGCACCGAATTAAAGTTTTAGACTTATGTCAGCAGCTAGAATTATTATCAATATGATAGAAACTGTTAATATTGCTAAATAACCGATTAGACTACTTTTTTCTACGGTGATTTCTTCATTATTTTCAACAATCTCAAAATTATTTAATGTGATATTTTCTTGGTTGATTTCGCCTTCGACTTCTACCTCGTGAAGTAGCCAAGCAGAACTCAGTAATCCAAGTTCCAATGTATGTCCAATATAACCTAATGATTCGGCAGTTACTTTGTCAGCAGTGTCTTGATGAGTGTGCCAATAACCTTCGAAACTTCGGACACCCTCGCCGTAATTAATATCGATAAAATTGATGGCTGGAATTCCAGAGTTATGGGCTGGAATGTGATCGTCAATAACCCCGCGAGTAATGTTAGGATTGAATATTGGAAGGCCAATATTGCCATCACAATCGGTCTCGCTTTCAATCATACCAAGCGCTGCAGTGATGGGTATTACTGTGTCCCATAAGTCGTCTGACGTGTAGTCCACTTTGGTAAAATCCAGAAACTCGTCGCCGATCATATCGATGACTATGTAAGCAGAAATATTGGATTGAAAACTTTCAGTTAGATTATCAACCCAAGCGGTTGCACCATATGACCAAGTATCCGCATCACCACGAGCACCTTGATCTTCTGCATCTGTGAAAAATAGGGTTACATCATGGCTAAGGTTGAGTTTTGGAATAATTTTCCCCATCTCTATCAACACTGCAACTCCACTTGCCCCATCATTTGCCCCATCAATTGGCAGGTTTCTTAATGATTCATTGCTGTCTCGTTCAGCCATATACCTAGAGTCATAGTGAGCTACTAAAACAACATTCTGTCCATTTGAAACTGTCGGACTGTAGGTCCCGACTAAATTGGTGAGAGTGAAGTTTTCGCGTTGGTGGGATGATTCTTCAAAAGACCATGACTGTGATAGGTTTTCCATGATTGACTGTCTTAGAACAGCAGATGCGTTGGAGCCCGGTAATCTTGGACCTAAGTCAGTCTGCCATGTAATAGAGTCATTTGCTGAGAACATATCAAAAGTTAGATTTTCGACATAATCGCAGGGGTCGTTTCCCTGATATTCTAAGTCGGATTTTTCTGCTGATGCGATATTTGCGAAACCGGAAAGTAGCATGGCAAGCATTAGAAAAACGATGACTGGGCGACGATTTGCCTTGCTTGTGCCAGTGAGCATTAATTAATCCTAATAGACTGACACTTAAATACTTCTTTTTCACTGCCTCAATTAGGATGCAATGCAGCATTTAGTGGGTTGGCTCTAGTGTCGGAAAAACGCTCTACAAAATCAGTGTTCCTAATCACTTTAATGGTGATTTCGATTCTTACGCCGATACTCTCTCCAAGTGCTGCTGCCGAGGATAATATTTCAGATGCTGACGACTCCACCGATAATCCAGGAGTAATTATCGGTGACTTGGCTGAATTTAATGTTGCAAGTGGCCGTCAGTATTTACTTATCGATGAGGAAATTCCGGTAGTTTCTGCTTATGGGTTCATGAAACAAGCTTGGGTAGATGCCGGTCGCCCGGGTGTTGATGATATGAAATATGAACCAAACGTCAATGCGAGAACTAGCGCTAGAGCATGCAACCCACATTTGGTCGGAGATTCTTTGACAGTTCCAATTTCAGGTGGCTCGCTAGATGCTTATGTTGCTAAAACAACAACTACTGTTGCCTTCATAGTACAAAACGGCAGAACCTTGTCATCAACAGTGTTGAATAATCTTGCTTCGTCTTGGGATTCGACGATTTATCCAACCATGACCACATATTATGGTAAGGACTATCAGGACGGGAGAGGTCTTGCTGCTCCAGATATCGATAACAATTGCCAAGTCGAGATTGTCATCTATGACATTGATGGGGCATTCAACACCGGTGGTTACTTTGCCCCGTCATTCGCTCGAACACGTGAGGCTGTTTTCATCGACTACGCGGACATAACACTTTCATGGGGTAAGTCAATTATCGCTCACGAATTACAGCATTTGTTACACAATGCACAAGATCCTTACGAGAATTTATGGATTGATGAAGGAAATGCGGATGTGGCAATCTATCTTTGTTTTGGCTCTGACTCTACATTAGTGAGTCATCTAAATCAATGGACAGAGGCCCCTGAGTTATCGATAAGGTGGTGGAATCAAAGGTTTGCCGATTATGGTGCAGGATTCATTTTTACCATGTATCTGGCTGACCATCTTGGCGGTGGACCCGCCGTTCGTCAACTAGTTCAGGACTCAGCAACAGGTGGTGTTTCAGTACAAAACTTAGCACTGTCACCACCTGCGGGTCAACCCGGAATGATTGGTCGGACAATGAGCGAAATTTTTGCTAACTTTTCCGTTGCAGCATTTTTGGACTCTGACCAAGGGATTTATGGCTTTTCCAATCTAGATCTGACCCCGACATGTTCATCCGGCTCATTTTGTCGTGCACAACCAACGGATGTGAACAGTGACTGGAGCACACCATACTCCTCAACAGGACATACCGTTGAAGGTTGGGGCTTGAGAGCGTTCAAGTTTACCCCCGGTGCTTCTTCACCGGCCCCTCTGACTATACGACTAACCTCAGATGTGAGTCAATTTGACGGAGTTATTGTCACTAAATCGATGGTAGATGGATTACTATCTGTATCTGATCTTGATTTTCAGAACAATGTCGCAACTGCGCTGATACCAGGATTTGGCAATCTCACAGACGAGGTTTGGGCGATAACATGGTATGGAAGCACTGTCGCAGATTGTGATTATACTTCCTGTGGCTCTTCTTATCCGCAAGGCACTGTTGATATCGAGGCTGCTAGAATTACTGCTCCTGCAACATTAACTATTAACAATACAGATTTGACTGATAGAGATGGTGATGGCAGCGAAGATACTGTGCAGATAAATTTCGACATATTTTCCAATGCATTTTTTGAAGACTTAGATGTAGAAACAAAAATAGTCAATTCTCAAGGTCTTATTGTCGATGAGATCACCTCTAGAATCTCAGCTGGTGGGGGTGTTAACTCCAATAGTAACATTTGGTTTACTTCACCATATGATGACCAATACACCGTTGAATTTTCGATGTATGATATGATTGGAACATTAGTGGATAGTGTCACAACCCAACCTTGGAATCTAGCTAACATGCAGCCGATTGCAAATGGCTCCGTATCATCGAATGCCACACAAACATGGGAGAATATTCAATTTGTTGGTAGTGGGTTTGATGCTTGGGGCCTATCGCTGGATAACAATACATTGCCGTATCTAGACCAACCAGTTGCCTATGCTTGGGACTTTGGCGATGGCGTCACCTCAAATCTCAAATCACCAACCCGGTCTTACCGGAATATTGGGCTTTATAACGCAACTTTGCGAATAATGGACCAGGGAAATACCTGGTCAGAAACAGATGTAATCAGCATAAATGTCACCGATGATTCAGTCCCAGTTCCGGTTATCACGGTCAATAATATTGTCATCGAAGATAATATGAGTATTTTGACAAATCAGATGATTCAATTCTCAGCTTCAAGAACAGTGGATAATGTTCCGATTCAGAACCTGAGTTTCCAATGGAATTGGGGTGATGGCACATTTGATGATGGTCTAGGCATCTACACTGCACAGCACCAGTGGGGTGCCATAGACAGCACTGTTGAAGCCTACAACCTGACAGTTACCGTTTTTGACGGGTTTAACACTGGCAGTAAGAGCATCACTGTCTACGTAAACAATAGAATTCCATATCAAATATTTGCTGAGAATCTTACCACATACACCTACACAGCGGTAACTATGCCAGATATTTTTACTGATGATGATGGCACAATCGTGAACTATGAGTGGGACTTCCCCGGCGGAGTTAACCTGGACGGTGGCATTAGTTCTCAAGACGACGACTTTGTTCAAACTGAATCAAGTTCCCCATATCCGTCACCTTCTTGGAATACCCCCGGCCTAAAGATTGCTACTTTGACAGTAACGGATGATGATGGTAGTCAATCAACTGCGCAATTATTTGTCAATGTGCTCAATCAGATCCCAATTGCTGATTTCACGGTCAGAGCAACGGAAAACGGTGAGACTATTGCTGTAGACTTCAGGGCTCAAGACGGGTTTGTCGATGTGCCATATACTTTTGATGGAATCTCTTCTTTTGATATAGACTCACCTAATGGGGATTCTGCAGAACTGATTTACAACTGGTCGTTTGATGACTCTGATTACCGTGATAGTTCAATTACCACCTACACTTTTACCGAGCCCGGTATCCATCAAGTAACACTATTCGTAACCGATGCACTAGGCGCGCAAAGCCTTGCTAAGACTATCACTGTGAGAGTCCAAAACCCGCTACCAATTATTTCTGTGAGAATATTAGATGGGTGGATTGATGGAGAACAAATGGATCAAAATACTCCGAGACCAGAAGGCTTCCTACCTGATTCTTGGACGCATACGTTTGATGATGATGAGAATACCTTCACAGCGCCGGGTTACATGCTTTATTTTGATTCAGAGGGAACCAGAGACGGAGACAGACGCTACGAAGGAAAGTATTCGCCATTTAATATTGAGAACAACTCCAATTGGAATGGGATTGTGGAGTATACTTGGGATTTTGGGGATGCTAGTCCGTTATCAAAAGAAGCATCTCCATGGCATTACTATGATAATCCAGGAGTTTACTTAGTGACACTAACAGTAAGGGATTCATATGGTACTGGTGATGTAAGTAAGGAAACATTTACAATAATTGTTGATGAAGCTCCACGGATAAAAATCATCGATATTTCAGATGAGGTTATTGCTGAAGAATCAACATATATCAGTGCTAACATATCTGATTATGAGGTGAATAATAACATCATGATTTATCGCGATTTAAACGTAGAGGATGGTTCGTTGTTCGATAAGGACGAAACTTTAAATCCAGAGTTAGTTGTGAGATGGGATATTAATATCGAGCGAGATACCAACAAAAACGGTGTATTGGCCGATGATTGGTTGATACCAAAAGAAAACGCCGTAAATTATCGAATTTCGGCCCTGTGGAATGAATCAGGTACTTACACTGTAATAGTTGAAGCATGTGATGGTATCGGTCTCTGTACCACTCTTAAGCAAGATGTAGAAGTAGCACCAAAGCCAGATCCAGACCCTTCGCTTTCTGATTTTGAACTTGAGGATTGGTCAACATGGGTCAAAGAGGCAGGTTCGGACTTGGCTACTTACATTGCTTTGATTGCGGTAGCACTGATACTTGGCTGGCTTGTATTGCGTGAATCATCAGAAGTAGAGGACGAAGCAAAACAAGCTGCTGAATCCTACACGGATGTAGAACATGTCGAGGTTCAGGGCGGTCTATTGGGCATGGATCAACATACACCGCCCCCTGCACCAGCAATCCTGTCCAAAGAGGAACGTAGGAGTGAAGATAGTGGTTATGTTAGGCCATTAAGAAGGAGAATTTGAGGATTCCAAAATTTAGCTGAATCAATCTTTGAATAATTGGTGACAATAATGGGTAGGAAACTTGTGATATTTTTGATTCTAACCTTTATGTTGCCAATATTCAGCATTAATGGTAATAGCTTTGCGGAGATTGCCTCAGCCTCAGATTCCTGTAGCGGCGATATTGAACCTATTTCATGGAACCAAACCGTCGGCAGGTCCGCATTAGTGCCACATTACAACTACTACTCAGGTTATTTCGGATTTGGTGACTTTGACGACGATCAAAAAGGGCGTTCTCACAAATCAGAATTGGTATACGAGCCACCCAGAGAAAAAACCGAACTGAATCCTGAAGAAGAATGGATGTATGAAGACTGGGACAGAGATACTAGGCTACAGCCTCTAACCACTAACCATCACTCAATTATGCTGGTTGGCAATGATAGTATTGGAGCCTTGAGAGTTAATCTATCTGAACAACACAGAACAACAATTTGCGTAACAGTGCAAGCATTAAACGAAACTAGTAACGATTATTCGGTTGATGTCTATCTTATGACCACTTCAGAGTTTCAACGCTACACAGAATTATATTACTCATCACATTCTTCTAATAACTTCTATGAAGAAATATCTGAAGCACTCAGTGATATCTCACCTGAGTGGCGAGGAATAGATTTCACTGGGTGGCGTACATATCGAGACGCTCACCAATATGAATCGGTTAATGAAATAAATTTCGCACTTAATCTTGATGGGCCAGAATCCTACACACCCATTTTTGGGGGGGAAAGGTGGCAAGATTTCTACATCATCATAGACACTTGGGACAATAATCACGACAATGATGCAGCGCCGCCTGGAGTCGTTACCGCCGCTGAGGTCACGATAATAACTACTGAGCGTTCGTTCATACTACCAAACTTCACGGTGGCCATTATATTCCTAATGATGATTATCGGCATGGTAATTTTTCCGTTCATTCTCAATGCACGTTACATGAAAGCAGGATTGGACCCTGAGGCTGACCAAACTGGGAATGGACTGGTCCCATCGTTAGAAATTCCTGCGGAATTGTCTGATCATACTGAAAATCAAAATACCCATGACAAACAATATCCTGAAATAAATAATGCCCTAGATGAGACTTAATATTCCATTAGTGCCCAAGCATCTCTGAGATCTCTGACGTTTACTAGGCCTCTGTCTGATAGTCTGAAATGATTCATCATCGTTGCATAGACTATTTCTTGCTCGAGGACAGGTGCATGCAACCTTACCCAATCTCCACCGCTACCAAGCCCCATAAGAGCATGGTGTGAGCCTTCGCCGATCAATGAATTTGCAGCTTGGAATATTTGCAAAGCATCTTGATGGTTGTTAACTGCAGAACAAAATTTGATAATGTCGCCGGATGAGGAATTATCTTTCACTAATGCGACGATTTCTTCAGCTGTTGGGGTTGATTTTGTCTCATGAATTGACGCAATCACTTTACAACCCGCCTCGTTGGCTTGGTTGACCAACTTATCCCTAGATTTCTTGTCGATTGACAACTCTAAATCCACAAAACTGACTTCGGAGTCGATTGATTGGCGTAATATTTCTAATCGTTGTTCTTCAGTTCCGGCGAAGAAACCACCTTCTCGCACTGCTCTTGTGGTGAATACAACTGGAACCGGAATTCCTTCTTTTAGGGTAGAAATTGCTTCCGTGACATCTATTTCGGTAAAATCTTTGACGCCCCATTGCTCAATTGGGGGCATTTTTGAGTATTCTTCACCATCGTCATTGGTCATTACAACAGGTTCAGGTTTGTTTAAGTATAGCTTATCAAATCTTATCTCAACATAATCAGCTCCGGCGATATTTGCTCTTGTTGCCTCGTCAATCATATCCTCAACGGTGATTGCTTCTAGGGAGACGCATACTTTCGGTTCTGCCATGATTCGCCCAATTTGGAGGTGTTATTAATGCTCACGGATGATGTAAGGTTCTTTTTCGGAGCAAATAGCGGAATTGAAGTCATCAAATCACTCTATAATTTGGGGCTGATTTCAATAACTTTCCAGTATCTTAAAATACCTCCTTCACTAGTTAGCAAAGGTAGGGGTTTAGTATAGCAAGTTTCGTGCCATAGCGCCCGAATTACTTCTGGATTTACAGATGCAAATTATCGAAAAATCTGACAAAAAATTTCGGCGGATTACAACCCTAAAGGTGATACAAAATGAGTGATGATTATGGCGCTTCAAGCATCCAAGTATTGGAAGGTCTTGAAGCAGTAAGAAAAAGGCCTGGAATGTATATTGGTGACCCCCATGACGGGTCAGCACTTCATCACTGCATCTGGGAGGTGGTTGATAACTCGGTAGACGAACACCTTGCAGGATATAACGACAAAATCGAGGTTACCATAAACCATGGAGGTACTCTTTCAGTGCGTGATTTTGGCAGGGGAATTCCAGTTGGAATGCATGAAGAATACAATATATCTGCTGCCGAGGTAATCATGACTAAGTTACACGCGGGAGGCAAATTTGACAATAGTTCTTACAAAGTGTCCGGTGGTTTGCATGGAGTGGGAGTTTCGGCAGTAAATGCTGTCTCAGAATGGATGAAAGTGACAATTCATCGGGACGGAAAGGTTCACGAACAACTGTACGAAAAGGGAGTGCCTGCTACTCCTCTAAGTGTGATTGGCGAATCACCAGATACTGGCACGGAAATAACTTTCAAACCGGATTTATCGATATTTACCAATGTAACTGATTTTGAGTTTGAACAAATTGACACTCGGCTGAAAGAAACCGCATTTTTGAACGCTGGACTCGAAATTGTCATTGCGGACGAGCGTGGCGAGGAACCTCACATTAGTACACACCTATACGAAGGTGGTATTGGTGAATTTGTTACGCAGATAAACAATCACAGACAAGTTTTGCACAAGGATGTAATTCTAATCACTGGAGAACGGGAGATTGAGGTTGGAACCGTTACTGTAGATTTGGCTCTGCAGTGGTCTGATGCCTTTAGTGAATCTATTCTATGCTACACTAATATAATCAGGAATAAAGACGGTGGAACTCATTTGTCGGGTCTTCGAGGGGCTTTGACCAAGAGCGTAAATGCATATGCGAAAAAGAAAAACCTCCTCAAAGGTGATTCTCTGTCAGGGGAAGATGTTAGGGAAGGGTTAGCATCAATTGTTAGCGTGAAACACCCAGACCCATCATTTTCGTCTCAAACCAAAGATAAACTGGTTAGTAGCGAGGTCTCAAGTATAGTTGAAACGGTAGTTTATGAAAAACTCGGTGAATATTTTGAGGAAAACCCCTCGATGGCTAAATTAATTGTAGACAAAGCAGTTCTTGCCTCAAAGGCTAGAGAAGCAGCTCGAAAGGCCAAAGACCTAACCAGAAGGAAGGGTGTTTTGGAGGGTGGTGGATTGCCCGGCAAGTTAGCCGATTGTCAGTCAAGAGATCCTAATGAGTGTGAGATTTATTTGGTTGAGGGCGACTCAGCAGGGGGCTCAGCAAAGACGGGAAGAGATCGTAGAATACAG
>CETK01067168.1_pt1 | contig 10269 bp, 17 predicted proteins | sample 361431 | NCBI WGS metagenome assembly CETK01 (sample SAMEA2622452, study PRJEB7988) | marine metagenome | biome: marine biome (ENVO:00000447); feature: surface water layer (ENVO:00002042); material: "saline water (ENVO:00002010), including plankton (ENVO:xxxxxxxx)" | depth 5 m | reverse complement strand
AGAATCAAACTCCATAAATGTTTCAGGCATTCCAAGTTCTCCACATTGTTTCTTCTAATTCAGCCGCTTCTTTTTCCCATGGAAGATGATCATAGTCTACTTCCATTTCTTTAGTTCTATACAAAAAGCCTTTCCAACTATTTCCATCTAATGATAGATCTCCATCATCAGTCTGTCTTACATGAACTAACTCATGAAATATAGATCTAATAATGTCTTCTTGACTTTGAGTTTCATTTATATCTATAAAGTGTGTTTCACCATGTTCATCAATGCCTTCATATTGACCTAGAAACTTTTTAGTTTTTATAAAGTCAATATGAATATCTAATTTTGGATTTAACTTTAGATATTTTTCAGCAAAGTCCAATACTTTGTTTAAAGTATCTGAACCAAGTTTCTTTGGAACTTTATTAACCGATAAAAGCATAGACTACTGCATTCAATACGACTGTTATTACAACTGAACTTACCATTATAACTAATAACGCTTCAAATTCTGTAGGGTTTCTATCCATTAAACTCCACCGCCTAAATATGCAATTAAATACCACCAAGTCCATTGTGGACCAAATCCTATATCCATCCAGCCAAACGCAAAGACTGCAAGAACAACATATGAAAGATATTCTCTAATCATTATTTTTTCCTCGGGAAGACCCACTTAACAAGTCCTTGAGAACCGTTAGGGAATCTCTTGAATATAACAAAGTAATGATTCATTTGCTTTGCATATTTTTTAGCTGACTTTTGTGCTTCTTCGAGAGAAGTAAAGCTACTTATTGTTCCAACTTTTTCATTAAATACATCATAATATAACATTAATATAATCCTCCATCTAAATATTCTTTGGTCTTAACTTCCCAATCAACTTCAGGAAATTCTTTCTTCAATCTCCAATCAACTCTGTAATCTTTAGTGATTGGTTCTAACTGAGAGTCACTCACTGCGAATGAGATCTTTTCACCAAGTTCATCACTAACAGAATTTTCAACTGCCCATTCGATGAACATCTTGTTGAAAGTAACTAAATGAAGATCCCAATCAGCTAAAGCATCTTGACGCCTCTTGGCACGAGCTGCTAACTTGCTCTTAGTATCTGAAATGTAAGTGTGATCGTCAGCTAACCATGAAGCTAGCTTAGGTGACAAAGTCTTTGAGAATTTGTTGTATTTTCTTTCTGATGAAATCATTTATCTTCCTTATTAATTACCTTATATAACTAATATACTATAAAAAAGAATAAATGTAAACGATTATTTTCAATAAAAGTGAAATAATTTATGCTGTTACATAAATGTTACACAGAAGAATTGACTATTTCTTCTCTACTAAAAGGTTTTGGAGGGTCATTCTTTTTACGAATAGCCGTTTTTCCTTTATTAGACGTCCGGACTTCAACGTTCGGTGGTAGAGGAATCTGAGATTTACCAATATCATGATATAGTATAAACTGTGTATTAGGAAACTCATTAAATATACCATGCCATATTGGCCGCCAATTTGTTGTTAATTTTTCAGTATTCATATTATCTCTAACAGATGCCATAAATGTATCTGACATACTAGTCGTATCAAATTCAAATATAGAATCAAATCCATACATATGAATCTCTTTTCTTTGTAATTTATTTGCCACCCAATGAGTTGCCATGTGACCACAGTTAAAATCAGTATAGTTAGGCGCGTACTTTGGTAGAACTAAATAAAATTCTTTTATCTGCTTAGAATATTTAATATAAAAATCATTACGCATTTCCATCCATTTATGTGGTCTTGCGCCAAGAACCCAATCACCAGGAACCTGTATTGAACCTTTATGAATTGCATTCATCATTTTAAAATCAACCATCACAGTTGTATAAGTGTTTGGAACTTCAAATGGTGGTAAATTACAAGTAATTTTCAAACCTGGTGCTGGACTGTAAAATCCAGAACTTTTTCCATTTCCTATAAGGTGTGCTACTTCTCCCATTTTCTTACCATATTTTTAATTCTCTCTTTACCTTTTTGTCCTGTCCAATGAATAGCTTTTTTTCTTTTACTATCCTGGTTGTCATGTTCTAATTGTAATCGCAACCAGTTGTATTCATTTGGAACATCTGAAATATATATTCTTTGAGTAAGTGGACTATCCATCATACTATGTAATACCTCTTGATCACCTACAATTGGATTTTGTCTTACTCTTTCAGCCCATTTTTCTAATATTTGTGGACAATCTTTGAATGCAACAATACCTGAATTATACCAAGGGATAGATAAACTTCTTCTTTTTGTCCAAGGTTTATCTTCCACCATTGCTAATCTACCTTCTTCTACATAATTAAATACTGTTTGTATTTCATCAACTATTTGAAAATCAGTATCTATCCAGCAAGTGTAGTCACATTTTTTGGATGCCATTATCATAGCCCTTGGCTTTTTAAACCAACCTTTTTCTTCAGTTTTTTCTGATAGATCTAAAACTTCATTAAATGTTTCATGAGCATAATCTAAGAATTCGCTACTCACACCAAAGTCTGCAAACAAAAGTGGTACGTCATTATGTTCCATATAGTTACTTACAAACCAAGGAATCATCCACTCATTTGCTTCATCACATCCTGTTAAAAATGCATGTTTAAACGATTTCATATGCTATCCCATCTTTCCAATTATGTTTTGCCAAACAGCCTTCTTGTCTTTGTATAGTTGTAAAATTATCATTTGCTCTTACAGGCCAAGGGTAAAATTCTTTTAGATTAGGAAAGTTATTTAAATTAAAGAAAACATCTGTAGGACCCGCTTCGGTCATTGATACTCTTAATGCTTCTTTTGCTCCTTTAGGTGTTAATATATAAGCATGAGCTCCAGGAAAGTATGGCTTTGAAACCAAAGGTCCTATTCCCAGTTGCATAGGTGTATTAAACTTTCCATAGGAAGGCGCACCCACCGATACAATATCATGATCTTGAGTATATAATAAGTGAGCATTTATAGAAGAATCAAATACAGCGTCATGTTCAAGTATCAAAAAATTATCTTTACCTTCAGCGCATATTTCCCATAGTGATCTGTGGCCTAAAAAGGCAGCAACAACATTATCAAGTCTAGACCACTTTTCTTTAAACCTAGTTAGTGGTAAACTTTTTTCTTCTAATATTTGTAAGGGATTATCTTTTGGTGTAAAACCGTAATGTTTTTGAACATCAATACCATGTGTCTTTCCAGATTTTATACACCTATGAGCGGCTTGCTGAGACTGCTCTATGTCTTTGATTGTTAAAACAAAAGCTTTCATCATTATATAGTTCCTTATGTAAGTGGCGATCTTTCAACCGCCACTATTATAATTATATCACAGTTAAAGTGCTATGTAAACCATTAATTTGGTACTTGAGCATCAATACCTTCAAGATATTGATTCATTCCAAGAAGTTCGCCTACAGAAAACTTTCCACCAAATGGATCAAATTTACCATCTCTAATTTCGATAGCAATTTTAGCTGCGGCATGTTTTATATTTTCAGGAAGATTAGTATATGGCGCCATTTTAACCATACCAGTATCCATTCCGCCCCAGGTGTCTGCAGACTCCCAGGTTCCATCGAGAACAGCCTTTACTCTAGCAACATAGTAAGGACCCCAGTCATCGATAATAGCAGTCATTTGAGTATCGGGAGCAAACTTAATCATATCAGAAGCTTGACCAAATCCTAATATACCTTTTGATTGTGCTATTTGTAACGGTGCAGTCGAATCAGTATGTTGTGTTATAATGTCAGCTCCTTGAGATATTAACACACTTGCAGCATCTCCTTCTTTTGCAGGATCGTACCAGGTATTGACCCATACAATATCTAGATCAAAATCAGGATTGATAGATGTTGCTCCAAGATAGAATGAGTTAATTCCACGAATAACTTCTGGAATTGGAAATGAAGCAATATAACCTGCTTTTCCTTTCTTACTCATCATACCTGCTATAACTCCTTGGATATATCTACCTTCATAGAACTTAGAAGAATACACAGACATATTAGGTGCTGTCTTATATCCAGTTGCGTGTTCAAACTTTACGTTTGGAAACTTCTTTGCAACATTTAACATTTGTTCCATATATCCAAATGACGTTGCAAATATAATATCATGGCCAGATAAAGCTAATTGAGTTATGGCTCTTTCAGCATCTGCTCCTTCAGGAACGCTTTCAATATATGTTGTTTCCACTTTATCTCCAAAAGCTTCTTCAACTGATAGACGTCCTTGATCATGCATGTAAGTCCAACCGTGATCGCCGACTGGTCCAACATATATGAATCCGACTTTTAATTTATCTCCTCCAGCAAATGCTCCTGTAGCTAGGAACAATACTGAAAGTATTGCTAGTAGTAAATTTCTCATTTATTTCTCCGTTAGGTTTCGAGGGTGTTAAGGCAGGATCGACTCTGCCGTTTTGATTCCAGCTAATGTGAATCGCTGATAAACAGTACACTGCAGTGTACACGAATATATATCACGCATTTTATACTTATTTTTCATTTCCTCAATATTTTTTATAAAATTTGTATGTTGTGGTATATCAAAATCATTACTTTGTAATATTACAAAAGTTCCATCAGGAAGGTTATAATACCATTCATCATTCATATGTTCACAACTTGGGTTAATAACTGTTTTAAAATCTTTATAAAACTCTTTATCTAATTGATTTGCATCTCCTTGTATATGACCATTATAATTTTTATTATCTGAATTCCATATTTCGCTTACAGCTTTACATCTCTCATCAAGTTCAAGTTCTGTGATACTAAGTTGAAAATATTCTGAAAAGAGTTTAGTTTTAAATCCCATCCAAGATCCAATATATAGAGTTTTTGTAGGCATACCTTGCATCTTTAACGCATCAGCCGCTTTTAAAATTTCATATATACTATTGATTTGATTTGAATGAAACATGTCAATAAGTTCCTGACCAGGAATAACATCTTTAATTCTTTCATGATATAAACAACTTAAAAATTTTGGAATATATTTTTCTATCATTTTGTAGTAGTTGATGGAAGTCCTTGGACTCTTGTATAAAATTTTCTAGTTACCGCTACGTCTATTAATTGACGACACATTATAGCATCATTAGGCCACAGTCCATGTTTAACAACTAATCTTATAAGATCGTGTGCACCTTCAGGTTTAACTATATAAGCTGAATTACCTGCAAGCCCTTGTGGAATTTTCATATCACCATCAACATAAGGTGCTAGTTGAAAGAATCGATTATTCTCGAGTATTTTATCATGAAATACTTTAGACTTTCTTGTACAGCCAAGTGGATTGTTTATTCCTATAATATCGTATCCTGTATCTTCAGGAGAAAAATCAATCTTTTTTATAAAAACTGAATCATGTTCTAATATTAAAATTGGCTTATCTAACATCACACATTGTTCCCATAAAAGATAGTGACTTAGTGCGCATGCTATTCTGGCTTTTTGATTTTTTGTTTCATATGCTTTTTTAGTTAATCCAGTTGCAAAGTCAATAACTTCACCCTGCCAAGGATAGTTCCATTTTAATTCTGTATTATCTAGAACATTATCTACCGTAGCGGGAGTAACTGCATCAAATCTTTTTAAAGGAAATTCATTATCAACTTCCATATAACTTTCAGTTAATTTTTCATAACCTTTTTCAGATACTTCATTGTCTTTAATTACAATTGCATAAGCTCTCATCTTTGCATCCTAAAAATATAACTATCTGGTATTCCTCTGTCTTTTCTTAAATCAAATCTTTTATATTTAAAATCTTTTATAGAACTAAAGAATGTATTCATCTTTAGCATATTGTATCTATCACTCCTACTTTTTATCCAATCTATATCCATCTCATCCATAGTCATGATGTCTAAAGGCCAGGCATCTTCTACATAGTAAATACCATGTTCTTTTAAAAAGGGACTAAAATTTTGAAAGGTTAATGCGTTTGCTTCTGGTGTATGTAGTCCATCATCAATCATAAAGTCAAACTTTACATCTCCCCATTCTTTCTGTATCTTTATTCCAACACCAGCTTTTAAAGAATCTGCAGCCAACCATTTTACTCTAGGATTTTGTAATACCTCAATATCTTCAGGATTGATTCTTTGAAAAGTATCTACTCCATATATTGTAGCATTTGGAAAGTAGTCTAGCCATGCAGCAACACTTGCACCTTTAAATATTCCGATCTCGCATAGATTTATTTTTTCATTTCTAACCTTTTCCATGTCTTTTTCATATACTTTGGAATACGTATGTTTAGTGCCTTTATCACAGCCATTTTGTATGAATATTGAATTAAGTTTCATTATTTAGTTCCTTCCACACAAAGTGATTCGTAGTTACGAACACCATCATTTAGCTCTATACCATTTAATTCACTATGTTCGCTGATACCATATTTACAAGACTTTACTTTTTTAAAACCAGCTTTCTTTAATTGGTTGACTAACATCTCTTCTGTTGGAATCCATACATGTCCTTGTTCATTTAATGTTCTCATCATGATTTTTTGAGCCATGCCAAGCTCAGTTTTTCTGTTAAATATTTTTTGACTATAGTTTACAACAAAAGGATGATGATCTCCTAGTTTAACTAAATTTTCATAAAATGATCTATCAGGACATGTTATTCTAATCACACCACCTGGTTTTAAAGTTCTTAATGCTTCTTTTAACATGAATAAATTATCTTTATCTCTTATATGTTCTATCATATGCTCACTAAGGGCATAATCAAAATAATTATCTTCATATGGCCATGTTTTAGTAACATCCATAAATTCAATTGGATAGTTTTCTTTTTGTGGCTTTTGAGTATTGTCAACGTTTAACCAACCATCTCTACATTCCCATCCGCATCCTAAATTAATTTTATTCATAAAGATCTCCAATCCATTCTTTTTTACCACCTGTGTAATGTACAAAATTTATTTCTTTAGGTTCTAAGCCAGATTTAAATCTAGTTCTTGGATACATGTTCCACTTAGATGGAAGTTCTGTATATTGTAAGTGCTTTTGTACCTGTCCATTTATATATGGCTGGTCTAACTTCAAATGTCTGTGAGTCACTGTGTTATGCCATTGCTGCCAATCCATAAATCTTTTTTTAGCTTTTTCTCTTCCTTTTTTAGTCCAAACAATAATTCCACTGTTAAGCATGAGGTAAGATCCAGGTCCTAATGTTGGTTTATATATTGGAATACTAAATTGTGATGCCCATGATCTATATTCTAATTCAATGTGCGGAAAGGTATGAAAAGGCAGATCGCACATTCCACTTAAAACTATCTCTGGAACCATTCCTATTTCTTTTATGTTTTCATCAAATATATTTTCTTCAAAATTTTCTACTACAATATCAGTATCTGCATATAATATCTTATCATATTGATCAAACATTTCATCATATACAACTCTTAAATTTTCAAAGTAAACATTTCCAGTATTATTACACTCATCATCAAAAATATAATCAGCACCTATAGCATCTGCGTACTTCTTAAACCTTGACGTAACTATTCTTACTGAGTCAGGAACTTTATCTTTTGCTTTGTAGTATTGAAATATTGCTGTTTTCATATTAAAAAATGTGGTAAAACTGATTTGTCTGGATTGGCCCAGCCAGAAAAACATCTGTGATTGCTTCCACTATTTTGTGAAAGAACCTGCCACCAACCAAATTCAGCAGCAAATAACTTTTTATTTTCAGAAAGTTCATATATATTTGCTACATTAATATTATCTATATGATGAATAATAAGTTGATCAAAGAGAAAATGTTTGACATATTCTGTCTTTGGATCCATTTCTCTTAAACTATGAAAATTTGGCCAGTCTTCTTTTAAACATGCAAATCCTATTGCTCTTTTATTTTTAAAAGAGTCTTCTATAAAAATATTAAAATTGGCTTTAGGACTAGTAAACGTATCAAAACGAGTTCTTATTATTACATCATATTTTTCAGTTATATTTGACAATAAACGAGCATGTGCAATTATTTGTTTTGTTTGGTGAGATGATGTTTCTCTAAATGTTTTGTTATTTCTACTTTGCTTTATTGTTTTTTCAAGTTTAGCCGTATGAAAGGTCATTTCCATATCTGCAAAAGGGTGATAATCTAATTTAGGTTCTGGTTGATACCATACATTAAAATCATTAAAATGTTTTTTCATGACATCTTCTTGCCCTATCCATGTTGATAGGTAGAAATCAGAATCAGGAAAGTTTTGTTTCAAGTTATTGTAATTTATTCTTAAATCTCTAGAAGGAATACCTGATCTTGGAAGTCCTGATATACAAACAGCAGATCTCAATTCATTTCCTTAAACATCTTTGGTATGTTAAATCTATGTTCTCCTACGTAATGAGCAAAGACACATTCTCTATTTTCATCTTTTGTTGGAAATCTATTCCATATAATATCAAGTTCTTTTACATCAAATTTAAGTTTGTTCCAATTGCAATTTAAAAATGGCTGATCTAAACAGTGTGAGCTATGACCATGATGAGTCCATATAGGATCTAGTAAAGCATTTTTATGATGGAAATATTTTTCATGATCGATAAAGTTTTCTCTTGCTTTAAGTCTTGCTTCTTTACTCCATAACATAACACCAGAGTTTATCATTCGTATTCCATTCTTTGAATTTACGATAGGTGCTCCAAAATCTGCAAACCTTTGTGCTAATCCTCCACCAGCTGACCAATTGATTGGCATTATAACATCTGGATGTCTCCACTCAGACCAACCTGCAACATCAACAATATCGATATCAAATACATTCATATCCATATTTTTTGGCATGACATCAACATCGCAATACAATAACTTATCATAATTATCAAAAAGCTCATCTTTGTATAGTCTGCATATTTCAAAGAAATTTGAAGTTGAGTTTACAAACCTTTCATTAAAAAAATAATAATCTGCATTATGTCTTTTTGCGTATTCTCTAAAATATTCTGTACTGTATCGAGCCCAGTCAGGCATCTTATCTGGAAAGTGGTCTTTTAATATATTCTTTCCAATTCCATTAAATGGAACATAAAACTGAAATATTACATTTTTCATCTATTTACATGAACTCTCATAAAAACATCTGGCATAGATTCGTCTTCAATAGGATCTTTTATCCACATGGGTTTCATCATCTCAAATACTCTTTTAAAATTGTTCTTATCTTGCATGTGCTGAGTTTCTAAAAAACTACCTTTGTCAGTAGTAACAGCATTTGGTATTACCTCAAGTGTCCATTGTTCTGTTACTAAAAGATAGTACATATAAATCATATAATCAAAAGTTGTATAAAGTAATCTATCTTTTTTATTCTCATAATCAATATATTTTAACCATTCATAAAAGGTTTCTCTTTCATATATTGGAACATCATTAAACCAAAAATATTGTGTAAACCCATGTGTTATTTTATCTAATTTTTCTACATCCTCTTTATTAAAGAATCTTTGAGCCATATCTCTACCAACGTTATTAATAATACTATGATTTGTAGATCTACTGGCATATACTATTTTACGATTTACTCTTTCCTCAAACAATTTATCTAAATCTTTATGTGCAACAAACAAAGAATCAATATCTACAACACCAACATATTTGCAATCAGTATTTGAAAATACTTCTTTTGCTCCCCATATCTTTTTTTGAGATATAGGTTTTTTAGATACGTCTAATTTTTCTGTACAAACAGCAGCGTTATATTTTAAATTACCATCACGTACTTTTTCATACATATCAAAAGTTTCTTGCTTATCAGAAAATATTAACCACAAATTATCGTCATCAAAATGTTTATTATATTGTCTTATAAAATTTGCTCCAATATCTAGATCTCTATGATATAAAGGAGACATTATGCATGATTTACTCATACTGTTACTCCTTGCTTTAAAAAGTATTCTAAATCTTCTGGAGTACCAAGGCCCCACATGCTTTGAATTTGTTTTGTTCTTATTACCTTTCCATCTTCAATTGCTTGATTATAAACTGGGCATACATAAAATTCATTATTTACTCTAATATCCTTTTCAATCATTTGCTCTGCATATTTTACAAAATCAGATCCATGTTTCCAATAGTAAAATCCAACCGTTGCATCTGTAGATATAGGATTTTTTTCTGCCACTTCTGTTACGATGCCATTTGCATCTGATTTGGCAAATGACCATTTTGGATGTGTAGCATGAAAGGTAACTATTCCACCATCGGCTTCAGTTTCTTGCATATT
>CETK01147607.1_pt1 | contig 10273 bp, 8 predicted proteins | sample 361431 | NCBI WGS metagenome assembly CETK01 (sample SAMEA2622452, study PRJEB7988) | marine metagenome | biome: marine biome (ENVO:00000447); feature: surface water layer (ENVO:00002042); material: "saline water (ENVO:00002010), including plankton (ENVO:xxxxxxxx)" | depth 5 m | reverse complement strand
CATGATACTTCACAAGGCATATATAAAAAAAATATTCTTTCAAAAAGTTTGAACATTGAAGTTCTGAAATCCTCATGTGGAATATTGTTAATTTTCTTCTTTTTGGTTGTTGCATCAAGATTTGTTGGATATTTTGAGCAAGCATCAGAGGGCCTAATAGACCCAAATCTAATATTATATGCAGTTTTTTTAAGAATTCCTGACTTCATTACATTACTTATTCCTTTATCTTTCTTTTTGGGAGTAGTCCTTACTATAAGTAGACTATATGCAGAGAGTGAAATTTATGGTTATTTTTCTGTAGGCCTATCAAAATTCAATCTTCTAAATTTTTTATTGCCGCAAGCAGCAGTTTTCTTTCTAATGACACTAAGTCTAAGTTTATATATTGCCCCTTACACAAAAGAACTTTCGAAAGAGCTTATTGAAATTGACACTATTGAAGAAAAATTTCAAGCAATTAAACCTAATAAAATAATTGTTCTTGATAAAAATAGTGGGTTTATTTTTGCTGAATATAGAAATGATTTGGAATTTGGTGAGGTTGCACTTTTTATATCAGATGGTGAAGATTCCTCACTAATTCTTTCCGAAAAGATGACATACGAAGATATTAATTCACATCTGATTCTAGAATTTGAAAACGGAATATTTAATAGTAGTATCTTTAAAGACGATTATAAAATTAAGTCTAATTTTGGTAAATTAAGCATTCCATTAGAAAAAAATAAAAATACTATTTCTGGATTAACTTTTGCAAAATTATTTGACTATTCTTCGAGTTCAACAAAATCACAAATCTTATGGAATGTCTCAATTCCAATTACGATTTTAGTGCTTTTAATGCTGGGTGTAAGCATCTCAAAGGTTGAACCAAGGCAAGGAAGGCTTTCGGTAATATTTCCTGCAATGCTAATTTATATTTTTTATTTAAGCCTATTAATACTTGCAAGAGATTTTGTTGAGGATAATCCTCAACAATTTGGTTATGTATTTTGGTTGGTTCATACATTTTTTCTTATTGTAGGGTTTCTATTACTGGCGCGTCCAAAATTACTCTCAAAAACTAATTTATTCAATCATATAAGACAAAGTTACGCATTAAAAATTATGCTGATTATTTTTGGATCATTAATTGCTCTTTGGGTGATTACCTAATGAAATTATTCAATTTTTATCTTATGAAAAGAGCATTTGTATTCTCATTTTTCATTTTAGCAGTCTTTGGATTAATCGACTTGCTATTCAATTTTATGTCTGAATTAGAAAATATCACTGAGCGATATTTATTTTTAAGCATATTAGATTATGTTTTAAGATCTATGCCACATAGGATGACAAATTTCCTGGAGGGAGCATGCTTGCTTGGTACTATGCTGTCTCTTGGGTTATCACATCAAGAAGGAAATTTAAATGTTCTTCGTTCAGCAGGATATTCTCCAATAAAAATTATTTCTATAACTGCTCTAGGCTCAATAGTTTTAGTTTTTTCTTTGCTAATGCTTGACGAATTAGCTTTTAAGAAAATGCACTCTAATGCCCAAATTAATAAATATTTACTATCTGATAAAAAAATTGATCAAGATACGAAATGGGTAAGATCAGGTAACTCCTATTTAGGATACAGCGACATATCTGGAAAAAGAATTATTAATCCAAAATTAATTATTTTAGACAATCAAAAAAATATCACTGTTTTAAAATCAGACATTGCAAAAATAGATAAAGACTCTTTAGTATTTAATAAAAATGAGGTCATAGATTTTATACTTCCAATTCAATCAAGAATATCCTTTAAAAATATTTCTTACCAAAAACTGTCAAAAATTTATGAATATAGATCTTATTTTAAAAATACTGATGAAGAATCTGAGATGCGATATAAACTCCATCTTGAAAAATTTTTTTACAAAACTTTATTTCTTCCATTTTCAATATTTATTTTAATTTTATTCTTTGGATCATTTATTTTTACCTCGTTAAGAGAATCTAATCTTGGGATTCGAATTACGATTTCAGTTTTGGGAGCTTTTTTATACAAATTGTCTCAAGATTTATCAATAGGAATATTTATTTCATATAATTTGTCTGTTCTTATTGGTGTTGTTTTACCAGCAATATTTTTATTATTGTTTTCTATTAAGACTTACAGAGATATTTAAATTCTTTTATAGCTTGTTCCTGAAAAAATATCGCTTATTGATAAATTATTTTTTGAAAAGTATATGTAAATCAAGGGAACTCCTAACATAAAAAAAGTTATTACATTAAGCAAAAATCTTATTGATATTTGTGAGAATGTTAGAGGTTTATTTTTTAAACTATAAATTTCAAATTTCCAAACAGCCATGCCAAGGGTTTTCCCACCATTTTTCCAAAAATAACCATAAAATAGCCAGGAACTTAAAAAAACAATAACAGGACCAACCCACTTAGTTTCAATTATTCCTCCATTGAACCATACTGCAAAAGACCCCACAGCAAACCAAACTCCTAGTAATAAAAATAGATCATAAATAGTTGCAGCTATGCGTTTTAAAGGAAATACAATGTATGATTTATCGCTCATTTTGTTATAGTAATAAATTATTATGAATGCTACTACTGATTTTTTAGGACACCCAAAAGGTTTGTTTGTTTGCTTTGCAACAGAAATGTGGGAAAGATTCTCTTATTATGGAATGAGAGCACTTTTAATATTGTATTTAACAAAGCATTGGGAATTTTCTGATGCAGCAAGTTATCTGATTTATGGTGCATACACTTCTTTGGTATACATAATGCCAGTATTTGGTGGTATGTTAGCAGATCAAATTTTAGGATCAAAAAAAGCAGTTACTTATGGTGCAATACTATTAGTTTTTGGTCATTTAGGTATGACCGTTGAAAGCAATGAACAAGTTTTCTATTTATCTCTAGCTTTAATTATTTCTGGCGTAGGATTTTTAAAGCCAAATATTTCAACGATGGTTGGAGCTTTGTATGAGGAGGGTGATCCAAGAAGGGATTCAGGATTTACCATCTTTTATATGGGGATAAATATTGGCGCATTTACTGCCACACTTTTATGTGGTTATTTAGGAGAACAAGTTGGCTGGGCTTATGGATTTGGTGCAGCAGGAATAGGGATGTTGTTTGGTTTGATAATCTTTTTATGGGGTCAAAAATATCTTGAGGGTCTTGCAGAACCTCCATCTAAAAAATATCTAGAAAAAGTACCAGGCATGAGAGGAATTACATATGAATATTGGGCTTATATGTCAGGCATTCTCATGGTTGCAGTAACATGGTTTTTAGTCCAAAACTCTCAACTTGTAGGTCAACTTTTAGGAGGATTTGGAGCTTTCATTATTGGAGCGTGGTTATTATATGCCTTTTTTAGATGCTCTCCTGATGAGCGGGATAGGTTAATTGTTGTAGGAATTCTAATATTATTTTCTTTGATTTTTTGGGCACTTTTTGAACAAGCTGGTTCATCTTTAAATATTCTTACAGATAGAGGTGTAGATAGAGTCATATTTGGTTGGGAAGTTCCAGCATCAATGTTTCAATCATTAAATGCGGGATTTATTTTTACTATAGCGCCTTTATTTGCCATGTTATGGATAGCACTTGCAAAAAGAAATATGGAACCGTCAACACCAATTAAATTTTCAATGGGCATAATTTTTGTTGGGTTAGGTTTTTTAGCTTTAGTTTATGGGATGAAATCTTCTGAAGGTCTTCAAACAGGAATTTTTTGGATAATATTAATTTATTTTCTTCACACATTAGGAGAGCTATGTCTGTCACCAGTTGGATTATCATCTGTAACTAAACTATCACCACAAAGAATAGTTGGTTTTATGATGGGAATGTGGTTCTTTGCCTCAGCAGCTGGAAATTATGTAGCTGGATTAATTGCACGAGCTACGGCTTCGGAATCTTCAACAAAATCTTCTGAAATTTTTAGTATTATTCAGAAAAACTCATTCGTGGAGGTTTATACAGATGTAGGACTGATTGCCATAGGATGCGGTATCTTGCTCGCCTTGATAACCCCAATACTTAAAAAATTATCGCATGGCGCTAGCTAGAGGAAAAAAAGATCCAGTCAAAAAGAATATGGATAAATTCCATAAACCAAAGACACACAAAGATAAAACAAAATATGAGAGAAAAAAGAAATCTAAAGAACTTGATTTAGATTAAATAATATTTTTTTGTATATATCCTTTAAAGTCCATAACTCGCTAATTTTTACATGTTCATCTATTTGATGAATTGATTTATTGACAGGACCTAATTCAATAATTTCTGAATTCATTTTAGCTACAAATCGCCCATCTGAAGTTCCCCCCTTTGCATTAAATTCAGGTTTGTATCCGGTAACTTCTTGAATGGAGTTTGAAACAATATCCTTAAAAAAGTTATCTTTTGTATAGTATGGATTTCCATTTAAATCCCATTTTAAATCGCAATTTAAATTAAGATCATTGAGTATAGATTCAAAATCATGTTTCAAGCTTTCTTCTGAAGATTCAGGTGAAAATCTAAAATTAAAGACTAGTTCTAATTCGCCAGGAACAACATTATGAGCTCCAGTTCCTGAATTTATGTTAGAAATTTGAAAACTTGTAGGATCAAAAGAAATATTTCCATTATCCCAAATTTTATTATTAAGCTTTGATATTAAGTCACCTGATAAAAGTATTGGATTTACTACTTTTTCTGGATAAGCGATATGCCCTTGTTTACCATATATTTTTAAATACCCACCAAGTGAACCTCTTCTTCCAATTCTTACGCAGTCGGCAACTTTTTCACTTGATGTCGGCTCTCCGACAAGACAGAAATCTATAATTTCATTATCTTTTATCATTTTATCAATTATCTTATCTATAAAACCATCTTTAGATGTTCCTTCTTCATTTGAGGTAAGTAATATTGCTAATCTAAAGTTAGGTTCATCGTTTGAATTCAGAAACTCTTTTGTTGCTTCTATAAAAGCTGCAACAGGCGCTTTCATATCCGCCACACCTCTTCCATATAAAATATCGTCCTCAATTGTTGCAGAGAAGGGAGGATATTTCCATTTATCCTCAGGCCCACTTGGAACGACATCAGTATGACCTAAAAAACAAAAAAGCTTGCCAGAATTTCCAATAGTTGCATACAGATTTTCAACATTCATATAGTTTATTCTTTTACACTGAAAATTAAGATTTTCGAGCTCTTTTTCAATTAAATTAAGACATCCATTATCGTTTGGTGATATAGATTTGATTTGAACTAAACTTTTTAAAAATTCAATCATTCTTATGGAGGGTCTCATTCAAAGATGAACGTTTTTCATTATTCTTTGCAATAACTTTTCCAGATACAGAATCTCTTATATAAATTAAATTTGATTCTCCAGATAATTCAATAGCTTTTAAAACTTTTTCATCTTTATTATTGTTTATACGAGTTATTTTTGTCCCTGCGGTAATATACAAGCCTGCTTCAACAATACAATTATTACCTAATGAAATCCCTGTACCTGAATTTGCACCTAATAAGCAATTTTCTCCTACGGATATAACATTTTCATTACCACCTGAAAGCGTTCCCATAGTGCTTGAACCCCCACCCATATCTGAATTATTTCCAATAATTACTCCTGCAGAAATTCTTCCTTCTATCATTGCTTTACCAAGGGTACCAGCATTAAAATTTACAAAGCCCTCATGCATTACTGTAGTACCTTCGCCTAGATAGGCTCCTAATCGAACCCTTCTTGAATCTGCAATTCTTACTTTTTTTGGCACAATATAATCTGTTAGACAAGGAAATTTATCTAGCGATTTGATATAGAAATCTCGGCTTTCATATTTTGCTAAATTGAGGTTATCTTCAATTTCAGCAATTGAGACTGGTCCAATATTTGTCCAAGCTACATTTGGAAGGCTTGAAAATAATCCATCAAGATTTATTGTATTTGGTAGGACAAACTTATTTGAAAGTAAGTGCAATTTAAAATAACTATCAATCACATTTTCAATTGGCATTTCTAAGTTTTTTTGATTCCAATTTAGCTCAATTATCTGCTTGCTATCAGAATTAATTTTATATTTAGGCAGTTCAATTTTTTTATTACCAAAAAATATTGAAGAAAAATGAACATCTAAAATTTCTCCTGATTTTGACTTATTTGCTACGCCGTAACCGAAAATATCCATATTTTAATTTATTTTGTTAAACCACTTTTTTCAATTCCGAAATAATTTTTTTTATTTTATATTTTGGAACAATTTTTTTATTGTAGTTTTCTATTTCAAAAGTATCTTCAACTCTTTCTCCTAAAGTGTTGATCCTTGCTGAAAATATTGACACTTTATTTTTAAAAAATACCTTGGCAATGTTAACTAACAAGCCATGGCTGTCAACAGTTTCGATTGTTATTTGATTCTTTGCTTTGTCTATATTGGTTGACTCAACAATATGAACTGTTTTTTCAAAGTTAGATTTTTTAGATTTTATCTTAGTAGCTTCTGGACCATCTTCATATTTTTCGAAGTTTCTATTTATTCTATCTTTCAATTCAGCAAGTTCAGATTTATTAAAAGGTCTGCCGTGATGTGAGTATTTTGTGATAAAAGTATTTGCTGCGAAAGATTTGTCTAAGGAGGTAAAAATACTTGCATCAATTATTTCAAGTCCAGATTTGTCTAAAATTTTTACTAATTTATAAAACAATCCTGGCATATCACTAACTTTAATAAAAATTTCTATAAGATTTCCGAACCTTTTTCTACATCCCAATGCAATTTTATTATCAAGACTTTTTATTATTAGCTCGGACTGCCATATCAAATCGCTTGTTGCATTTTTATTAAAATAAGCATTGCTTAGATTTAAAAAATATTCCTCAAGTAATTTTCTATCACTAGTTTTATAAAAATGATGAAAAACATTTTCTGTTCTATTTTTAGCAATTTCAGATGAAGCTTTTAGTGGCTCTTTATTAATTCTTGATCTTGTTATTAAATATAAATCTCTTAATAATTGATGCTTCCAACCATTCCAAAGAGATGGATTCGTTGCCCTTATATCATTGATTGTTAACAAATATAAATAATCTAATTTCTGAACTTGTTCAATTTTTGAGGCAAACTCATTTATTACATTTTCATCAGATATATCATTTTTTTGAGAAACAGATGACATAATTAAGTGATTTTTAACTAGCCAAGATATTAACTTTGAATCAGTTTCAGACATGCCCAATCTTTTTGCAAAACGATAACTTGTTTTTGCACCTATGTCGGAATGATTTCCACCTTTTCCTTTTCCCAGGTCATGAAATAAACCCGCGATATAAAGCAGCTCTATTTTTGGCAATTTATTTATGAGCTCATGCTCAAGTTTAAAGTTTTTTTGTTCAAATAATTTCATCTGTCTCATGTTTCTTACTAATTTGAATGTGTGTTCATCAACTGTATAAACATGAAATAAATCAAATTGCATTTGACCAACAACTTTTGAGAAATCAGGTATATATTTTTGAAGAACTCCGAGTGTTTTCATTGTTTTTAAAATAGAAGATAAATTATGTTTAGATTTAAGAATATCTATAAATTGAGTAGCATAGATTTGATCTTTTCTAAAATCTTTATCAATTAAGTTTGTATTATTTCTAATTAGAGATTTTGTTTTTGTATCTATAGTATTAATTTTTTTACTTTTTCCTATCTCAATAAAAATTTGAAATATTAAATTTTTATTTTTTTTAAGATTTTGATCTTGGATTCCAATTTTATTTTTGTATTTATAAATATCTGAATTGCTCTTTATAAAATAATTTTTTGGATATGTTTCATTATATTTTTCAAAAACAATCTGATTAAAATAGGACAAATCTTCAGCCATTTCATAGAATTTTTTCATCATTTTTTCTACAGACTTCTTAGAAGTTTTCATACCAAGCTTAGCTTTACGGGCAATTGAAATTTGGCCTTCAAAATTCAGTCGATTTTTCTTAGTAGTTATGTTTGTTGCAAATCTGAGCATTTTAACGAAATTATAAGCATCAACAGCTTTTTTAAATTCTCTGCTAAGCATTTTTGATTTTAAAATCTCATCACTAGATTTAAGATTAAAGCAATGCTGGAGGATCCATAAAGCAGACTGAAAATCTCTCAATGTTCCGGGTGACTCCTTTAAATCAGGCTCTAAATTATATGAAGTAGAAAAAAATTCACTATGCCTTTTCTGTTGTTCAATATATTTCAAATTATAAAAATTATTCTTTGACCATAAATTATTAAGAACAAAATTAATTTTTTTATCTGTTTCATTACATGAAATGATAGGCCGTCTTGTAAGATATGAAGTAAATTCTTTTAAATCTTTTTTTGATATATTTTTTATATCAGATAATGATCTTACCGAGTGACCAATCTTATATCCCTGATCCCACAAAAAAGTTATGAATTGCTCTAAATTTTTGTAATTTCTTATCTTTTTTACTTCAATAATTGATATATCGATGTCAGAAATAGGAAAAATTTCTTTTCTGCCAAATCCTCCATTGGCATATATTGCAAAATTATTATCAAGGTTTAATTTAAGAAATTTTTTGATTATTTTTTTCTCTATTTCATTGGAATGTTTTTTTAAATAGATATTTACTTTTGATGGCTTGGAGTATATTTCAGGAAATTTTTTGAGAAAATCTTTGTTTATTGGGGAAATATTTTTATTCATTAAAATTCATCATTTCTTAGTGTAAGAATTTCTGAACCGGTTTTTGTAACTACAATTGTATGTTCCCATTGAGCTGAATTTCTTCCATCTTTAGTTTCAACAGTCCATCCATCTTTCAAGGTTTTACAAAACTTTGTTCCTTGATTGATCATAGGCTCAATGGTAAAGCACATTCCTTCCTTTAATTTAATGCCAGTGTTTGGTTTGCCATAATGAAGAATTTGAGGCTCTTCGTGGTAAACAGATCCAATGCCATGACCACAATAATCCTCAACAACGCTGTAATAATTTTTTTCAGCATGACTTTGAATTGCATTACCGATATCGCCTAAATATGCTCCTGGTCTTACAACTGCTATACCTTTATAAAGGCATTCTTGAGTAACTTTTACCAGCCTTTGATTATGTGGAGCACATTTTCCAACTAAAAACATTTTTGAGGTATCGCCATGCCATCCATCCATAATTACAGTCACATCAATATTTAAAATATCACCATCTTTAAGAATTTTTTTATTATCTGGAATCCCGTGACAGATAACTTGATTTATACTCGAGCATATTGTTTTTTGATATCCTTTGTAACCGACATTAGCTGGTATTGCATTTTGAACGTTAACTATATGGTCATAGCATAACTTGTCTAGCTCTCCAGTAGAGATACCAGGCTCAACAAATGGGGTTATCATTTCTAGAACTTCTGCTGCTAATTTTCCAGCAACTCTCATCTTCTTTATATTTTTATCTGTTTTAATTGAAATGTTCATTTTTTTTTCATTTATGTATAGACATAAGACAAGTTAATCTATAAAGTACAATTTTAATGTTAGCAAGTAATTTTAGCTCATTAAATTCAAAAAAATCTTTAAATAGTCTTTCTCTTTTAATCTTTTTTTTTACCTACTTTATTTGGATCTCCAATGTCATTTAAAGCTATTTTAGCATTTGAAGATGGAACTGTGTTTCATGGAAATGGATTCGGAAAAGAAAAATATGATGTTGGAGAGTTAGTATTTAATACTTCAATGACTGGTTACCAAGAAATTATGACAGATCCGTCATATAAAAAGCAGATAATTACATTCACGCATCCACATATTGGTAACACGGGAGTAAATTTTGATGATGGTGAATCAACCATCGTTCATGCATCGGGTATGGTGGTTAAAAACTATTGTGAAAACCCATCCAACTGGAGATCAAATTCTACTTTAGCAGAATTTTTATACAAAAATGATGTCATCGGGATCTCTGATATCGATACAAGGGAAATTACGACAATCTTAAGAGAAAAGGGCTCAATGAATGCGTGCATTGCATCTTTATCTATGTTGTCTGAAAAGGAAGCAATTTCAATTGCTCAAAGTTTTGGTGGACTTCAAGGAATGGATTTAGCAAAAGTTGTCTCAACTCAATCTGCATATGACTGGAAAGAAGGTACATGGCCAAGTAATAGAAACTTCAATGATTCTTTTATGGTAATTGCTTATGATTTCGGAATAAAAGAAAATATTTTAAGATTGCTTGCCGAGCATGTTGGTAAGGT
>CETK01050539.1_pt1 | contig 10289 bp, 9 predicted proteins | sample 361431 | NCBI WGS metagenome assembly CETK01 (sample SAMEA2622452, study PRJEB7988) | marine metagenome | biome: marine biome (ENVO:00000447); feature: surface water layer (ENVO:00002042); material: "saline water (ENVO:00002010), including plankton (ENVO:xxxxxxxx)" | depth 5 m | reverse complement strand
GTAAAGACACTTCTTTTCTGGATGGTTCTGGCTGCTGTAATTGGCCAATTTCTTGGTTATATGCTCATTGAGGTTATAGATGATAACGCATTGAAGGCTGTTATCGGCGCACTAGCGCTTGTCACTGGGGTGCGGTATTGGCTGGCTTTGCTTAAGCCAACTATGTCCGCTCTTCCCAGATCAGCCGTTCGGGACATCCGTCGTCGTTTTCGTGAACGCTCTGCGATTTGGTGTACATTTTCCGGGCTTTCCAGTTTTATCTCTTTAACAGGGGGAATTGGCGTTCAGATATTCATGCTGCCCATGGCGATACACCGGTTTTTCTTTGTTGGCACGTTGGCTTGGTATTTTCTGTTTATAAATCTGGCAAAAATTCCTTTCTTTTTTGACCTCGAGTTTTTTACCGCGCAAACCGTTGGCATAAGTGCAACACTCTTACCAGTGATTCCACTAGGTGTGATTGCAGGCAGATGGTTGAACAAAAAAATGTCAGATAAGCTGTTTTACCGAATTGGTCATCTTGCTCTTGTGCTGCTTGGTATCAGGCTTATATGGACGTCAGTAAGCTAAAGGTTGAGCTGTCACGGCAAAGCAGCAGGTTGCAGATAAAAGGAATAGATATCGGATATGAAACGCTGGCGCCATCTGATTGTAGCGATAAGCCTTGTTCCCTCAATTTCTGTTTATGTAATGGCCTGTTTGTATATTTCAGGGTTTGTTGTAGGGCTTCACTGGGCATCTGATCTAGCCTTTTTTATCTGCACAGGCTTGGTCTGGTTATATCCCGCAGCACTGGTCGTCCGCTGGCTTGCTGTCACTGAAAGCTGAACGGGGTCTGCACTATTTCACACAGCAGAATGCTATTAACCATCAGAAGCAAAATATTTTATTGTCTAGTGCTGAATAATCATGAACAGTGTGGGGAGTTTGCCCCTTTTTGTTTAAGGTTATGTTCTATCCATGAAACGCTATTCAGCTTGGCAACTTTTAAAACAGGGTTTAATGGGGCAGACAGGCTGGTCGCCTGCTTGGCGTCAACCCGAACCAAAGCTAGAATATGATGTGATTATTATCGGCGGTGGTGGTCATGGACTGGCAACAGCCTATTATTTGGCGAAGCTTCACGGTATAACTAATGTTGCTCTCCTTGAAAAGGGGTGGATTGGCGGGGGCAATTCCGGACGCAACACAACAATTGTGCGGTCCAACTACTTTGTTGAGGGCAACACCGCTTTTTACGAACATTCATTGAAGCTGTGGGAAAGCCTGTCACATGACCTGAATTATAATGTAATGTTTAGCCAGCGCGGACATCTAAATCTATTTTTCACACCAGGCCAGCGTGATGCCATGATGCGGCGTTACAATATTATGCGTTTAAACGGTATTGATGGTGAATTTCTGGATCGAGAACAGGTTCAGAAGATGGTGCCTCATCTAAACTATTCTGAACAGTCGCGGTTGCCGATACTGGGAGGGTTTGTTCAGGCACGCGCAGGGACTGCACGTCATGATGCGGTGAATTGGGGATATGCTCGTGCTGCATCTGCCTTAGGCGTGGATATTATCCAGAATTGTGAAGTAACTGGCTTCATCAAAAAGGCAGGCAGGATTATCGGCGTTGAGACGAGCCAGGGTGAGATCAGAGCAGAAAAAATTGGTATGGCGGTTGCAGGCTCGACATCTGTTCTGGCTGCGCAGGCAGGCTTGGGTCCTTTGCCGATTGAAAGTCATAAATTGCAAGCCTTTGTATCTGAACCGATAAAGCCGTTTCTCGACACTGTGGTGGTCTATGGGGCTGGACATGGTCATTTTTACATCAGCCAGTCAGATAAAGGCGGAATGGTATTTGGCGGTGACCTTGACGGTTATAATTCATACGCTCAGCGCGGTAATTTACCTATTTATACCGATGTTGCTAGCTGCGCAATGAATGTTATGCCAGCCTTAGGCCGGATAAAGCTGTTGCGGCAATGGGCAGGAATTATGGATATGTCTATGGATGGCTCGCCCTTTATCACAAAAACAAATCTGTCAGGTCTCTATCTGAATGCAGGGTGGTGCTACGGCGGATTTAAGGCCATACCCGGTTCTGGATGGTGTTTTGCTCATACTATAGCACATGATCAGCCGCACGAAATCAACAGCCTGTTAACGCTTGATAGATATGCGCAGGGCCGCCAAATCGATGAATCCGGACATGGCCCTTTTCCAAAATCACATTAGGCACAAGAAGGACAGTGAAGAGGAACATTTGAAATGCTGAGATTGAACTGTCCGTTTTGTGGTCTGCGTGACCATCACGAATTTGCTTATCTGGAAGACGCCAGCGCGCAGATGCCTAGTTTCGAAGACACATCTGAAAAGGCTTGGTTTGAGGCCGTCTTTCTTCGTAAAAATCCGCGCGGTGTTCATGTGGAACATTGGCATCATATCCATGGGTGTCGAATGATATTACGGGTGGAGCGAGATACGCAGACCCATGTGATTAGCAAAGTTGAAGCGGCACATCCTTCGTTTCGCAAAAAATTAAGCGATATTGATGCTGAAACAAAGATCACCCGCAAAGCCAGGCCCAAAAAATGACGGGTTTTCGTTTGGATAGAGGCGGGCTGATTGAACGCCGTCAGAAGATTAACTTCCGTTTTAATGGGCAACAGGTAACGGGGTTTAAAGGGGACACGATTGCGTCTGCATTAATGGCGTCTGGCCATATGCTGGTTGGGCGCAGCTTCAAATATCACCGTCCGCGCGGCATCATGTCTGCTGGTGTTGAAGAAGGGGGAGCACTGTTCAACACAGGAGATGGTGCGGCCCGAGTGCCCAATGCAAAAGGCACCCTTACAGAAATTAGTGAAGGGCTCAGGGTATACAGCCAGAACGTCTTTCCCAGCCCGCAATTTGATTTGGGCGTGGTTAATGGATTGATTGCTCCCTTCATCACTGCAGGATTTTACTACAAAACCTTTATGGGCCCCTTCGCCAACACAAAATTTTGGATGCTGTGTGAACGCTTCATTCGCCGAGCTGCCGGGCTTGGTCAGGCATCACGAGAAGCAGACCCCTCTACATATGACATCGCAAACGGTTTCTGTGATGTTCTGGTCATTGGCTCTGGGCCTGCTGGACTGACAGCTGCAGCTAGTCTTGCTGAAAAAGGCCTGAATGTCATTCTAGTCGAACAGGATTTTAAATGTGGTGGCAACTGGTTAGCCACCGCTGATAAGGCAGACCTAGCCAGTCGTGATCAGTTGCTAGAGCGAATAATTGCTGCAGATGGGCGAATTATGACACGGTCAACAGCTTTTGGTCTTTATGATGGTCATGTTGCTGGTGTTATTGAAAGGTGTACGGATCATTTATCTGAACCGCACCCTGATCTGCCGCGTGAAATTTTTCATATCATTCGTGCAGGCCATATTATCATAGCTACTGGTGCTCTTGAACGAGGCCTCGCGATCGGAAATAATGATAAGCCGGGGGTTATGCTGGCACATGCGCTGACGCACTATGCAGGTCGATATGGGGTAATGCCTGGCAGTTTGGCTGTGCTGGCCACCTGTCATGATGGAACTTATGAAGATGCTATATATCTAGCTAAAAAGGGCATGCAGATCACCTTGCTGGACGCGCGAAACAAGCCCAGCGATCTGCACAAGAAAGCTGAAGCTGAGGGAATATCAGTTATGTTGGGCTGTGTCCCTGTCAATATTATTGGTGGCAGGCGGGTTGCTGGTGTTGAAATCGGGCAGTTAGGAGCTGGTGATAAGGTTGAAGACAGTCGGAAGGTCATAGGCTGTGATATAGTTGGCCTGTCTGGCGGTTACTCCCCGGTCATCAATCTCTTGTCACATCGCGGTGTTAAACCTATCTGGAATGAGCACCTGCAGGCATTCCTCAGCGGAAAAACAGCAGAAAATATTTACACCATTGGCGCTGCGGACGGGTTTTATGATGATGAGTCTGTTTTTTTATCAGCAAAAAAAGTTGTTGGTATGCTCACAGGCAAGCCATTTTACGGCCGTCTGAACAGAGGCTGGTCCACTTCTATTCGTCCACTTTTTGAAATTCGTACCGCACGTAAACTGAAATGTTTCATCGATCCACAGCATGATGTCACTACAGATGATATCCGTCAGGCAGAGCTGGAAGGCTTCACTTCTGTTGAACATATGAAACGCTATACCACGTTAGGTATGGCAACTGATCAAGGACGTGTGGGAAATGTACTAGGCATTGCTGCAATGGCTGATGCACTTGGCCAATCCATCAAAGAGACAGGCATCACAACCTTCCGCCCACCTTTCACTCCTGTATCTATTGGCGCGTTGGCCGGACGATATTCTGGTGCGCATTGGGCACCGACACGTCGGTCCCCAATGCATCATCAGCACCTAGCAGAAGGGGCTGTAATGACTGATGCCGGTTTATGGAAGCGTCCTTGGTATTATCCTTATGCAGCTGAAACAATAGATGATGCCTATATTCGAGAAGCGGCAACCACACGTCAGACCGTTGGTATGGTTGATGTATCCACATTGGGTAAAATAGCTGTTCAGGGGCCTGATGCGACCACATTCTTAAACAGAATTTACATAAACGGTTTTGCCAAACTGACAGTGGGACGGGCCAGATATGGAGTGATGCTGCGTGATGATGGTATGGTCCTTGATGATGGCACAACATGGCGCTTGGAAGATGATGATTATTTTATGACCACCACCACAGCTCAAGCTGGACCGGTTATGCAGTTTATGGAAGAGCTTTTGCAGACCCGTTGGACGGACCTGCGTGTTCATTTATCGTCTGTCACAGATCTATGGGCTGGGATGGCGATTGCTGGACCGCTAGCGCGCAACCTTCTAGCGCAAGCTGTTCCTGACCTTGACTGGTCAGACGAAGCCTTTTCTTTTATGGCTGTTAAGCAAAGTACAATCCAAATAGCCGATATTGAAATTGGATGTCGTATTGCCCGGATTTCTTTTTCGGGTGAGCGGGCTTTTGAACTTTATGTCAACGCTGATCATGGGGCTATGGTGTGGCAGTATCTTGCTGACTTTGTTGGCCGTTTTGATGGCTGTTTATATGGCATGGAGGCACTTGGTACCCTACGCATTGAGAAAGGCCATGTTACAGCAGCTGAACTTGATGGCCGCGTCACACTTGAAGATGCTGGATTTGCAAAAATGGCTTCTGATAGAAAACCTTATATCGGCTCTGTCTTGCGGAAGCGGCCGCATCTGCAGACTTTTGACAGGCCAAGGCTTGTAGGCATATTTCCCAAGGATAAATCACACAGATTCGGGTCTGGCTCCGTTCTCTGCGAGAAAGGCCAGGTTACTGGTTTCGGAGAAGGCTGGATAACGGCTGTCACCCATTCGCCTGTGTTTGGCCATTATATCGGGCTTGGCTTTATTTCAGGTGGTGCGGAGGCATGGCAGGGGAAGCCCGTCATAATTGCTGACCCTGTTAGAGGCCGATTTACTGAGGCGGAGATTGTGTCGCCACACATGTTTGACCCCTCAGGTGAGAGGCAGCAGGGATAGCCAATATGGACAGGCGGAACAATAAAATGACAACTGGCATCTCAGCTCTTGTTATTGGTAAGCAGGGCAGACATGAGGATGACCGTTCTGGTGTAATTATGCAAGAACTGACGGGCTATCAGCTGGTCCAGCTTGCTGTTTTTCCAGATCAAATGACCCGGTTTCAAACTAGTTTGATGCAACTCATAAATATTGACCAGCTGGCAGATATATCTGCATCTGCTCGCACCTCCAATATGTTATTGCTACGTCCTGAATTTACAAAATTCTGGCTTGTACGGCAGCGGAGTGAAGAGCAAACTCTCTTCGAAGCTTTGGCGCACTATTTTCCGCTGGATTTGACAGGGAGTAAGGTTGTAATGCGGCTTAGCGGTTCAGATGCAGCGCGGCTGATTAACCGGTTCTGTGCTGTTGACTTGAGTTGCCCTGAAGGCAAATTTTTGGCGACAGCACTTCATCACGTGCCGGTCCATATTCTGAAGAGCTCTGCCACTTCTTATTTGATTTTCTTACCTCGCAGCTATGCTGAAAGTTTAGCAGAACTGCTCTATCATTCCGCGCTGCAATTTGGCGTAGATGTTAAGTCTGTTGCTGAATGGAGTATGAAAAAGTGATGGACACCAGAAAATGACAGTCATTCAAGCAAAAGCTAATGAGGACCTGAACAAAAAACAGCAAATGCCGCCCAGGCGCCGTCTTCAAGACGTGATGGATTTAGCGCATAGACTGCTGGCAGAACATGGCCTGAAAAACTGGCGCATCAGTTTTGATCATGCGCGCCGTCGGGCAGGCTTATGCAATTTCAGTACAAAGACGATTTCTTTGTCACGCCATTATGCTCGTGAAGCTACATTTGAGCATATCAAAGATACGATCTTGCATGAAATTGCCCATGCTCTTGTTGGACCTAGTCATGGTCACGACGATGTGTGGAGGCGTAAAGCCCGAGAGGTCGGCTGTTCTGCGATGCGTTGCCATAATCTGACATTCATAAAAGCCAGATGGGTTATGACCTGCCCGAATGGTTGCTTTACCGTGGAGAGATATCGTCGAAAATCAGGCCTTATCTGCAGTTCATGCAAGCACAATGTCGAGTTTGTTCCGGCTCAAGACGATGCATAATTTCCATCTTGATCAAAAACGTATAGAGGTGTTTGTAAAAGCGGTTCACTCATTACAGGATGCTGGCTTCGCCAACCCTCTTTTTTTTGCAGAAACAGAAATCGAACTTTTGCGGCGTGAGGCAACTGCATTACCCTTCAAAAAGGCGCAACCTCTTGTCGGCAAGGGTGTTTATCAGGATTTTTCCATTTGCTTTCCTGCGCCGCTCAAGAACAGCTTTAAGTTGGCCGCTCAAATGCTGGAGCGGGCCTGCAAAATCATTGAACAAAAGCGTCAGGGCCTTTTTGAATCTGAAGTTAAGATTAATGATTGTGCCGTGCAGAGTTATCCTGCCCATTCGCGGGGTATTGGCATTCATAAAGATGGTCTGCGGTATCGAAATCTTGTGTTCATTCTAACCCTTGATGGGCAGTCTGAGTTATTTGTCTGTTCAGATCGTCTAGGCACAGATCGCTTGGTTGTGTCAGATGAGCCGGGCCGTCTTGTGATCTTTCCAGCTCCTGGCTTTAATTATGTCGAGCAGGAAGATCAGCGACCTTTTCATGGTGTTGATAATGTTGTTGGCGGACGTTTGTCGATTGGCTTCCGTCAGGAGCAATGCTAGCCAGCTTCGACAATTTAAACTTTTTCATGACTTGCCACGATATGAAAAGCCTGTCACAATAAATTCATTGGTGTCGTGGCCAAAAAAACGCCACTAGCTCAAAAGCCCTTTGGGCGACCTTATTCAGGCGTTTATGTGCCTCGGACCAGAATATATCACGTCCGTGGGAGGTACATTAAACATGATTTTGAATATTTCCGGCCGTAATGTGGACACAGGGGCAGCATTTCAAGAACATGCAAGAGAAACACTTCTTGCAATTGTTGAAAAGTATTTTTCCAATGCTGTCAGCGGGGCTGTAACGCTTGCAAAATCTGAATCTGGTTTTGAGGTGAAAATCCGGATCAATCTGACCAAACGTATTGAACTTGAATCAAGCGGTTATGCTCGTGATGCGCATGCAGCTTTGGATTCTGCTGCCGAACATGCGGAAAAGCGACTGCGTCGCCATAAACGGCGGCTGAAAAATCACCGCAACACTCCTTCACCTGTTGTTGAGGATATTCAATTTGCCCCTATGTCTTTTTATGCTGGGGTGCACCAGTTGCAAAATGACCAAACACCAGAGCGTGCAGCAGAGAATGATGATGAAGCCTTGCCTGTAATTGCTGAATTATCCTATGAAGTTGAAAGTATGAGCGTTGAACAGGCAGTGATGCGGTTGGAATTAAGCGGTGACCAATGTCTGTTATTTCGTAATGCAGGACATCTGGGTCTGAACATGCTTCATCGTCGGTCTGATGGCACTATTGGTTGGGTTGATCCGCGTGGGAACAGAGAGCTATCAGCCTCGGCGAGCTAACGGCAATGGCGGGGCTGGGCGATAATCGGTCCTGTTTAAAACAATTACCCTAAGTAGCTCACCTAGCCTTTTGGTATGGCTAATTGGGGGATGTTATGGGACAGGCAGAAAGGCGCAGCACGAAAAGGCGGGGGAGATCATCTGGATCACCGACAGCTCTGGCCAACCAGTTGAGCTGGAATCAGCCTAGTTATGTGGACCCTCCACTAACGCCTTTATCATCCGACCAAATCGAGGCGATTCATGAAGCTAGTCTGGATATATTAGACAGCATAGGCATCATGTTCCTTAATGATGAGGCGCTAGATATTCTGGCATCCGCAGGATGTGATGTGAATTCCAGCACAAAAATTGTGAAAATGGACCGGCAGTGGGTGCCTGAAATAATCAAAACAGCCCCCAGTCAATTTACACTTACACCACGTAACTCTGAACACAGCCTTAAAATAGGCGAACATTATTTTAATTTTGGACAGGTGTCGTCACCGCCAAATGTGATGGATAATGAAAGGGGGCGGCGAAGCGGGACGCGTGAAGACTTTCAGAATTTGCTTCGCTTATCCCAAGCCTATAACTGTATCCATTTCATTGGGGGGTATCCTGTCGAACCACTTGATCTTCATCCTTCTGTGCGGCATCTGCACTGCACCTATGATAAGCTCTGTCTCACAGATAAGGTTTTACATGGCTATTCGTTGGGCAAAGAGCGGATTGAGGATGTAATGGAGATGGTTCGGATTGCCAGTGGGCTTAGCCATGAAGCATTTGATGCCAGCCCACATATGTTTACTAATATCAATTCAACATCGCCATTGAAGCATGACTATCCAATGCTGGATGGGGCGATGAGGCTTGCCCGGCGTGGACAACCGGTCGTGGTCACGCCCTTTACTCTGTCTGGTGCGATGGCTCCTGTGACCATCGTTGGGGCAATTACACAGCAGAATGCAGAAGCTCTTGCGGCTATTGCGCTTTTGCAGACGGTAAATCCAGGGGCGCCTGTTGTTTATGGGGCATTCACAAGTAATGTTGATATGAAATCAGGAGCGCCTGCGTTTGGAACGCCAGAATATGTACGTGCGATGCAGATTTCAGGTCAAATGGCCCGATATTATAATCTGCCGTTGCGGACATCAAATGCCAATGCAGCCAATGCGCCAGATGCACAAGCAATTTGGGAGTCTTCATTTTCACTTCAGGCCTGTCAGCAGGGCTGGTCAAATATGATTTATCATGCGGCTGGTTGGCTGGAGGGCGGCCTGACAGCCAGTTTTGAGAAATTTGTAATCGATTGTGAAATGCTCCAGCAGATCATATACACGCAGCATAGCATTAAAATTGATGATAAAGAACTGGCGCTTGAAGCAGTCAGAGAGGTCGGTCATGATGGCCATTTCTTTGGGTGTTCACATACTCAAGACCGTTATAAATCTGCCTATTACAGTCCGCTACTTTCAGATTGGTCAAATTATGAGAGTTGGGAGGAAGCTGGCGCAGTTTGGACGCATGACCGAGCAAATCACCAATTTAAACAAATACTGCACGAATATGAACCGCCGCATCTGGATCCTGCCATAAATGAAGAATTACAGGAGTTTGTCGCAAAGCGCATTGAAGAAGGTGGCGCGCCAACAGATTATTGAAAGTGCTTATCTGGTTTTGGTAACAGGACTAATATTGGGGAACTATGTAAATATGAAAACTCAAGCAAAAGTGGTCATCATTGGTGGTGGCGTTGTTGGCACATCTGTTTTGTATCACCTTACGAATTTGGGGTGTAAAGATGTTATGCTTGTAGAACGGTCTGACTTGACTTCTGGCTCTACATGGCATGCGGCCGGCGGTATGCATACGATTAATGGTGATCCAAATGTTGCAAAGCTGCAGCAATATACCATCAGCTTGTATAAGGAAATAGAGGAACTGTCAGGTCAGGATATTGGTTTACATATGACTGGGGGTGTGATGCTTGCGGCGACGCAAGAGCGATTTGATTGGCTCAAAGGGGTTTATGCCAAGGGCAAATACCTTGGCATGGATGATCTTGAAATTATCACTGCTAAACGCGCAGCTGAGTTGATGCCTTTATTGGATCCGTCAAAGTTTGTTGGAGCCTTATACGATCCCATCGAGGGACATTGCGATCCATATGGGGTTACACATGCCTACGCAAAGGCGGCGCGCAAAAATGGTGCCATCGTCGAAACCCAGACAA
>CETK01158325.1_pt1 | contig 10297 bp, 9 predicted proteins | sample 361431 | NCBI WGS metagenome assembly CETK01 (sample SAMEA2622452, study PRJEB7988) | marine metagenome | biome: marine biome (ENVO:00000447); feature: surface water layer (ENVO:00002042); material: "saline water (ENVO:00002010), including plankton (ENVO:xxxxxxxx)" | depth 5 m | reverse complement strand
GAACCCGGAGCACGGTATTTTTTGAAAGAAACATTAAAGAGAGTTCATGTTGAAAAAACTGATTATGATAATAATTTGTTTAATGTATTCTTATTTTTATGCTTTATCTTTGTAACATTTTTTATATTGAATTATAAATATAAATCAAAGCCTAATGAAGAAGAAAAAAAGGAAAAGGATAAATTAAAAAAAACATATATTCTTAGCAAAATAAAACAGTTAAGTGATAAAAGAAAGAGTGAATATGATAAAATGATAACAAATTTACCTAAATTTGAAAGTAATTTTGAATTATTACATAAAAAATTTTATAATGTTTAAATATAAATGGAAGATGAAAAACAGCTAAATAAGATTATGAATGAATATTATGAATTAAAAGCTAAATATGAACAAAAATTGTTAAATGAAAGGATAAGAATAAGAAAGGATAAAGTAACAAAAGATGAAAAAATTAGTGAATATAGAAAGTTTAAATTCAGGTGTATTAAATGTGGAAAAGAAGGTAAAATGGTTTTCAATAGGTATAAAAATCAATTGAAAGTATCATGTCCAAATGAAGATAATCCTTGCGATTTACTAATTAATATAAATTTAGATGTGGTTCAAAATTATTATTCATATCATAATAAACTTGTTGAAAAAATAGAAGGTATAAAAGAACAAATAATAAGGAAAAAATTAGATCTGCTTTACGATTTAGAAGAAGATGATGTTGTTTTGCAAGAATTTGAAAGGATAAAATCTGATTTTCTCGAAGCAAAAAATGAAATGAAAAAAATACAAGAAGAATTTGATGAGAAATTAAAGTTTGATTATCAAAATGATGATACAGGAGAAATTGAAAAAAAATATATACATGATGAAATTGATAAATTAGAAAAAGAAGTTAATAATAATATTTCTGAATTCAATGAAAAAATGGAAAAAGAGGGTTTATCTAGCGATATAATGAATTTTTATATAACGGATATTTTAGAAAAACAAAATCAAATAAGACAATTAAAATACTATAATGGTTTTCAAGTAATTGAAACAAAACCAATAGGACCTCGTGGTAAAGAAACGCAATATACAATATATAGTAAAAAAATTAGCTATAAAAATCAAGAAATAGTCAAAGAAAAAGGAAAAGTTATTGATTATATGAAACCTACACCTAAAGAAGAAGAACCCGATGAAGATGTTATGTGGAGTCCAACCGAACCCGGTGATGGCCAAGTTAAAGTTCCAAAACCTCTTACAATTAAAATACCTACTGAAACAACTGAAAATGTTAGTCCAACATCGCCTCAATATACTGTTCCAACAACACCTACTACTGGTTTTAGTGCTCCAACGACACCTACTACTGGTTTTAGTGCTCCTACAACACCTACTACTGGTTTTAGTGCGCCAACAACACCTGATTTTAGTCCTACAACACCACCCAATACAATTGAGGAAGTCAACCTTAATGATTTGAAAGTAGAAAAATAATATTCACATTTAATATATGAATTTGAATATTATGAAATTTTTAAACATACCTTTATTTTTAATGGCTTTATCACTTGGATTATTTGTTTCATATATTTCTGGACCACAAGGAAATACTATTTATGTTTATCCTAATCCAGATAATCTAGATAAAATAAATTATAGAGATCATAGTGATACTTGTTATAAATTTTCAGCACAACAAGTAAAATGTCCTGATGATAAAAAGAAAATTCGTTCCTATAATGTTCAATAATATTATGTAAGTAAATAGTATATGTATATAAGAAGATTGATAAATGGAGCATTCGGCAGGGGCATTATTTCAATTTTATTAGGTTTAGGATTAGCCACATTATTTAGAAGAGTATGTAAGGATAGAAATTGTTTAATTTTCAAAGCTCCTGAAATTACGAAAATAGAAAACCAAATTTTTGAATTTGATGATAAATGTTATAAATTTAAGAAAAAAGCAACAAAATGTGATAAAAAGAAAAAAATTGTTGATTTTGCGTAATAATGTATTTTTACCAATATTTGTAATTCTATATATGAATGGAACTACAAGTATTTCCGCTCTGCCAAATGATGCTACACAAAATAAAGTTGTATTAAATGTAGAAGAACAACCAATGAAACATTCTCCACAGGGACCACCTCCTATGGCCGCACAACAAAATAATAATTTATTACCAACAGTTAAAGCTCCTCCACCAGCACAAGCTCCTATGCAACAAATGTCCGTTGATAATGCTAATACTATAACAGCAGCCTTACAAGCACAACCACAAGCAACAGCATTACCTAATAGAGATATTCAAATGAACACTCAACAACAACAAGATCCATATCAACATCCAAATTATATTCCTGAATCGGAAATGGATGATTATATTGAAAATGATGATACATTATACAATATGATGAATAAAGGACAAGCGGTTGAAAATGAACAAGATAGATTAGACGAAATATATGAAGAATTACAAATTCCATTAATGGTAATGGTATTATACTTTCTCTTTCAAATGCCATTTGTTAAAAAACATTTACAAAGATTATTACCTTCTTTATTTACGAAAGATGAAAATCCTACATTTGGTGGTTATTTATTGAAAACCGCTATGTTTGGGGGAACATTTTATGGTATTATTAAAGCCACAAAATATTTGAGTGAAATGTAATTATTTCTTCCAACAATAGACAAACTCTTGTCCTCTTCTATCATCACTTTTCATATTGCTTCCTACTCTTTTACTAATCATATAATCTTCTTTTTTATTACAAGCTTTCCATTTCTTTTTAATTTTATCATACATCAAATCCGGCACATTCAAACACATCCATTTTCCTTTCGGTAAATGTTTATATATTTCTTTGATCGTCGGTATTAAAAATGTATCATAAAATCCATCATTTTTTCTTCTTTTATCAGTTGCACTATGAGCTTGTTTAATTTTCTTTGTACCCTCATAATTTTTCATATGTTCATACAATTCCAAATATTCATATGGAGGAGATGTAAACACAAAATCATAATCTAACTTGGAATAATCAACAGTTTCAGCTGGTTGGAAAAACAATTTTACTTTACTTTTTGTATGTTTCTTTGTTGCTTTTATTATCTTATTATAACCCTTCTTTAAAGATTTATTGCTATCGATTCCAATATAATCTATATCCGCTGCTAATGCCGCGGTCATTCTTGAACCCCAACCCGCTGTAAAATCCAATACCTTTTTCGCGTTGTATTTTCTATACATTTGTAAAGCTGCCGATGTTCTCATACTACTTAATGTTCCCCATGATAGAGCAATAGCACTACGATATGCATGGAATAAACTATCAGTATAAGAACCTTTATAAAGTCTATTCGCAAATTTCTTTAAGGTTTTTCTTGCTTTTTTATCTTTCCATCGTTCAATCAGAGACTTTCCTCTGTATTTTGTTCTTACTCTTAATTTCTCTGTTCCATAATTAACTATTTCTAAACCAGTAAGCGAGCGAGGATTGGTTGTAGATTTAAGTTTGATAAAATCGGCGATTGCTTCTTTCTTGGTGATGTTTTTATATGGATATTTGTTGCCTTTGTATTTACGCGTCTTTTTTTTGCGGCGACCACCCCCCATTAAATCTATTCCTTGTAAAAATACATCATTCGCAATCAGTGCAGCAACTAATTCTCTAAACCGCTCAGCTGTCTCTAGTGGATGTCTCATAAAATTCAATAACGCCCTTATCACGCGTGGTGCCCATCGCATCCAACCAGTTCTAATCATTCTCCGAACAACTGTAGTATCACCCCTCTCATCTTCGAATCTATTATCAAAAACTGACCAAATTATTAAAATGGCAAATAATATTAAAAATTCTAATACATAATCGTTATAATTCACATTTTCTCGCTCAGCTAAAACTTCATTCAAATTTCGCCATATCAACACAAAAAATGTACCATAGATGTGATCCATTATATCAGCATATGTTGCATCTGGTGAAAGTGGTGGCGGATTATATTCTATATCGCGCTCATAGTCAAGTGTTTGCCACGCATGTCTTAATTCACCAATTAATCCTCGCGTTTCTTGATTGTTCGGAAGTACAATTTCAGGTCCCCATGGAATATCATGATCACCTGGTTCTTGTCCTGGCCACCATTGTGGTGTAGGTGGTGTCAGAGTACCAGTAAGAAAAGTATCACCATCTTCACCTAATATTGGCTCCATAATATCATCTTCGTCCGTTGCTGGTGTAACATCACCAGAGGTTTCTGGCTGGCCTCCTTTTTGGACAGAAACTTTTTTTAATATTTCTCTCCACTTTTCTTTATTTTTTATTTGAGGATGTTTTTCTATTATTGTTTTTAATCTTGTTAATACTAATTTTTTCGCGCGTTCCACGTCTTTTTGCTCGTAGCCACCTCTTTTTTTGCGTGTTTTCTTATTTTTCTTTGTACCTCTTTTTCTTGTTTTCATTTAATATATTAATTAGTTAGATTAATATATTATTTGCGTGATTTTCTACGTTTCTTTCTTCTTCTCTTTTTGCGTGATTTTCTACGTTTCTTTCTTCTTCTCTTTTTACGTGTTTTTCTTCTTCCTCCACTCTTTTTTTTAGTATAATGTTTTGCTGCTAATTTTTCAGCAGCAGCTCTTTTTTTTTCAACAGCTCTTTTTTCAGCTGCTTCTGCTTCTTCTTTCTTAAATACACCAGGAACTTTTGGAAAAAAAGCAGCACCATTTGTTGGATTCCAAAAATATGGTTTTTTCTGGCTCCTTGACATTTTAGATACCCAAGGTTTTGGTGGTTCGGTAGTTGTTGATTTTTTTTCTGTCGGTATACTTTTTTTTGAAGAACTACCACTACCACTACCATCTCCACTTGTCTCTGACTTCTTCTTTTTATTCTTCTCTCTGTGTTGCTTCTTCTCCCATTCTACAATACTATCAGTTAAATATCTTATTTCGCCATTCTCGTATGTTGTATTAGGTCCTATAATTCCTAATTCCTTATGGTAATATACTATTCTATCCGGCTTTTTTTTTCCACTTTTTTTCGTCTTTCCCTTTAACTTTGCCTTTCCCCATCCTTGTTTCATATTTTTTTCGTGTTGTTCCTTGATATCTCTTTCTCTAAATTTTTTTAATAATGCTACATCTTTACGCAAGTCTGAATCCCAAGTTTTTTTATCTTTATCTAATTTTAACCATTGACCCGGATCACCTTCTCTATCCATAGTAAAATCCAATGACTTTTCCCCTTTTACTTTAAATGTTCCTCCGTATTTTCCGTGATATTTTTCATACTCATCAAATAAATCATCTTGTATATAGCTCCTCCATTCTTCAATTTCATCAATTTTTTTATTAAATTCTTCTAAATTATCTAGAATAGCCTTTCCGCGACGTTTTGTAGGCTTAGCACCTCGTCTTGTATTTTCAGGTGCTCCATAATGGCGACCACTTTCTATTCTGCCCCATTTTTCCACAATATCTGGAACATCTTCCTCTATTACCTCTTTCATTTCACCAAGGGTGTATCCGCTTTTTTTAATAGCTTGAATTTTATCCCATAAATCTTTATGATCTTCATTTTCTTGTTCGTCTTGTGCGTTATATAATCTTTCCTGAATCCTATCTCCCATGGTTGGTTGGTTTAAAAAACTAGCTATTTCGCCAGCTGTTTCATCATCACTTGAATTTACATCGCCCATAACCAATCTTGACATTAATATATAATAACTAAATATTTATTATTAATTATTAATTATTATATTAAACACTCATCATTAATCCTGCCCTTCCACTTTTTATCACCAATACATTATATCTTTCTTCAAATACCCTCATATCAAAATTATATGAATTTAATGAACCTGTATTTTTACGAAAACCAATTGGATTAGAACTGGCATCACAAATGTATTCTACTAAAGCTCCCATAGGATTAAATGGTGGTTCGATCGTATTATATTCTAAATTTACTTCAGCAAATCTATTTACGTTCATAGCACCAGATGGTTGGTATTCTCTTTTATTGCTATTCAATCCAAATTGATAAACATATAATCCATCTTTAGCACCACCAGTAGAACGCATGTATTTTTCAATATAATTATACACACCTGAATCTAACATTTTTTCTCTGTAAACGCCACCCATTAAAATACCTATTTCGGATAATATATCTTTTTGATTATGTGCGTATGTCCCTATTGATCCTGTTATATGAAAATTATTAGGATTAGGAATTTCATTACCTTCCAATAATGGTAAATCTTCTGTTAACTCTTGAGGTTGTACATTTCTATAAGCCCAATTTGTATAATTAGACCATTCATTTCTAAGTAAGGCATCACTACGTCTAAAACGAAACATATATCCTGATAATAAATCGCGACTTTCCATTTCTATTATTTTAGAACCGGCTTGTCCTAAAAAATCATATTCTTTGACTTGTTTCAATAATATGGTGTGTGAATTTTGAGCCATCATTCTTCTTTCTTCTTGACCTAAAAATATATAGGTTCCTATTAAATGAACGTCACTATTCCAATCATTTCTGGTTTGATTATATAATTCTTGGCTAGCAGCAACATCTTGTGGCGCTTGTAAAAAACGCCATAATTGATTATCTAAATCATTTGGATTTGGTGCTATACGATAACTAATACAAGTATCATTTTGGATATCAGCAATATTATTTAAAGTATAAAGTTGAAATGTAGGTCTAAATGTTAAACGAATACTAACTTCTTGATATTGTAATGCTACTAATGGTAAAGCCATTTTACTTGATTCACAAAAAAAAGCATCTAAAGGGATATATATTTTTCTTGAACGAATGCTTGGTTCAACACCACTTTCATCAATATACATAGCATTAGGATAAACATTTATATTACCATTTGCATTGGCCGGATCATTAACTTCAGGGATATTACCAGTCATTCTATTCCATAAATCTTTTTTTGCACCAGTAAAATCTCTTTCCTTTACACAACTCAAATACTCTCCAGAATATTTGGCTAAAGTTGTTCCACCTGTATATATTTCTACTTCTTGTATCATATTAGTTCCCAATTCATCGATCCACCTGAATTCATAAGGTATTAAATTTCTACCTAATTCATTTTCACCTTTGTATAGTAATGGACTATAAATATGAGGTAATGTAACACAAACATATGTATCATATAACATTTCAGCATATCTAGGTATTTTAAAATCTAACACAGTTGGTGTGGTATAATTTAATACTCTGTTACCTTCAAAATCTATTCTAAATCTTTGTAAACCAAAATTTGTATGTTTTTTAAAAGTTGCTTTGAAAAATGTTTTTTTAGGGTTACCGTGAATAACGATATTTTCATTTCCAGCAGCTGTCAAATTCATTAATCCTCCTGTCATGTCTAATAAAATATTTAGATATTAAAATTTTAAATTGTGATATAATTAATTATATTAAATTAATTATGTCAATAATTAATATATGAACGTTGAAAGAATAGCTATTATGGGTGGATGGATATTGGTTACTTGTATTGTAGCATTCCTTGGTACTTTTTATATTCAAAGAGAATTAGCAAAAGGTCCGCAATTAGCTTTAAAATATGCTGATATGATTAAAAATGAAGCATTTGTAGGTGGTAGAGTTGTAGAAGGTTTCGCATCGGCATTATCATATAAAGAAATGGCAAGTCAACCTCTTATTAATTTTTATATCGCAAGTAGTTATAATACTTGTTGTACAGGAGAGTTTCAAAATGGTTATGTTGATTTAAAAGCATTAGAAGCGATTATAAATCATGGCGTTAGAGCAATTGATTTAGAGATTTATATGTCATTAGAAGGACAACCAATTGTTGGTGCCGGTATACATCCTCAAATCAATTCAAAAATTGCTTGTAGAAAACATAAATATGATTCAAAAGGCACATATAATCATATTACAGTTAATGAAGTATTTGCTCTTATTAAAGGTATTGCTTTTAGTTCACCACCGAATAGCAATGACCCTCTTTTTATTAATATGAGAATTAAGGCATCAGGTGATAAAGATAATTTATATTCTATATTAGCTGATTTGATAAACAAAAATTTTAAAGGCATGTTATTAGGACCTGCTTATTCAAAAGAAGGTAGCAATAAAATGACTGGAAGAAATTTAGCATATACACCTTTAAAAGAGTTGAAAAGGAAAATTATTATTATGGTTGAAGATTTTTGTGATGATTATAAACAAAATGAGAAATTTTATCCACTTGTTAATTTATCACCTACTACTTCAGCAGCACCAAAAGGTAAAATACGTGTTGAAACAGCATTTGCTGTAGCAAATAACGTTAGTCTTAGTGAATTTAAAAAAGATAATCAAATGTCATTATGTATGACATACCCTATTAATAATCCAAATCTTTCTGATGTGGATAATTCTAATTGGCAATCACATCATGCTTATGGTGTTCAATTTGCTTTTATGAATTATAGCAAATTAGCCGAAGAAACACAAGCAGGACAACGTATGAAAACATATAATCAAAAATTTCGTGCGAAAGGTAGTCAAATTATTCTTAAACCTGCTGATTTACTGTGGGGACCAAGAAAGATCCCAATGCCTAAACCTATGAATAAAGCTGAAGAAGATCCTAGTGTTCCTAAGAAAAGATGTAATGAAATTACTGGTGAATGTACAAAAATGTAAATATATTAATATTAATTATGAATAATTAATTATGTCTATAATTAATATATATGCCTAAGAAACGACCAAATTTATGTACAAAAGATATGACATTTGAAGAATGTGAATTAGCTATTGTTAGACAAGCAGTTCAAATGATAGAGGAAAAATCAGGTAAAAAGAAGATAAATACACCAGAAATCCAAGATATAATAAGAATTGTAGAAGAATTTCTACAAGAAACCAAAAGAATTTGTTATGGTGGAACGGCTATCAATAATTTATTACCTATATATGAGCAATTTTACAATAAAGAAGTTGAATTGCCTGATTATGATTTTTATTCACCAGATCCATTAAATGATGCTAAAAATTTAGCGGATATTTATTATAAGAAAGGATATACCGAAGTTGAGGCAAAATCTGGAATGCATCCTGGAACATTTAAAGTTTTTGTCAATTATATACCAGTTGCGGATATTACATTTTTACCAAAACAATTATACCAAACTTTAATGAATGATTCATTAAGTGTTAATGGTATTATGTATTGTTCTATTAATTATTTGAGAATGTCTATGTATCTTGAGTTATCGCGTCCACAAGGAGATGTTAGCAGATGGGAGAAAGTTTTAAAAAGATTGGCATTGTTAAATAAACATTATCCATTAAGGGGTAAAAATTGTTCTATAGATGCTATTCAGCGTTTATTTGAATACGGCATGAAACCAACGATTATAAAAAGAACTAAAAAAGGCGGTAGTAAGACTATACGAGATGAAGACGTATTTTTAGATAAAATAGAAAATAAGATTTTCTTTGTTGTGAAAGATACATTAATAAATCAAGGGTGCGTATTTTTTGGTGCTTTCGCTAATAGATTATATTTAAAAGAAAATCCAAAATTAAGAAAACATAAGATTCCAAAAATTCCTGATTTTGATGTTTTATCAGAAGACCCAACTGCTTGTTCAAGAATAATTAAAGAAAGGTTAAAAGATATTGGTATTACAGACGTTGAAATTATTGAACATGAAGGTATTGGTGAAATTGTTGCTCCTCATTATGAGATTGTTGTTGGAGGCGAAACAGTAGTCTTTATTTACGAACCACTTTCCTGTCATAGTTACAACGAAATCAGAATAGATGGACAATTTATAAAAATTGCTACATTAGATACCATGTTAAGTTTCTATTTAGCATTCTTATACAGTAATAGAAGCTATTATGATGAGCAACGTATTTTATGTATGTGTGAATATTTATTTAGGGTATTAGAGAAGAATAGACTTAATCAGAGTCATGGTATATTAAGAAGATTTAGTATGGATTGTTATGGAACAGCTCACGCAAAAGAAGAATTATTAGCTGAAAAAGCACGCAAATATAAAGAACTACAAAACAAAAGAGATAGTGAAGAATATGAATGGTATTTTTTAAGATATTTACCAGGCAAGGAAAAACCAGCTCGCAAAAAAAGAAAAACTGTAAAAAAAGCACCAAAGAAAAAGAAAAGAAAATCTACTACAAAGAAAAAAGGTAAGAAAAAAGGTAAGAAAAAGGGTAGAAGAAAAAAGAAAATAAGAAGTCCATTTTTGTAATTATGAATAAATATTAATATTCATAATTAATATAT
>CETK01158617.1_pt1 | contig 10307 bp, 9 predicted proteins | sample 361431 | NCBI WGS metagenome assembly CETK01 (sample SAMEA2622452, study PRJEB7988) | marine metagenome | biome: marine biome (ENVO:00000447); feature: surface water layer (ENVO:00002042); material: "saline water (ENVO:00002010), including plankton (ENVO:xxxxxxxx)" | depth 5 m | reverse complement strand
CCCCCCCTTTCTGACTCACGATTAATACCTTTAACGGGCCTTTTGATTTTAGATCATTGAAGTGTTCGTTCATCTCAATTCTCACTCATTCGGATTGATAAAACTCAACTGACCTTTGCGCCTTTAACAGAGCCTTTTCCGGTTTTTCCGATCGGCTTGAAATTTGAAGTTTGGTTACTTATAACGCTTGGATCCAGAATCTTTAAATCTTCAAGATTTTCATCCCTGACTCCATCGACGTTAAGCGATAATCCGCCTACAACTCTCGACCCTCGGTGAATTTCAATGGAAGAGTAAGCACAGTTTCCGACAATTTTCGATCCGTCTTCAATTGTCAAATCCACTGCCTCTATGTCACCTAAAACATTTCCAAAAACTACAACCGTATGACTTTTAATTTTTCCGTCAACTTTTGCATCTCCGAAAACTACAACGATTGATTTTTTTTTGCTAGTGGCAATTATGTTGCCCTTTATTTCTCCGTTAATACCCAAAAAACCGCTAAACGAAACATCCCCAACCAGCGATGTTAATTTGTTTATTTGTGTAGTTTCGTGCGCCACGCTGCTTATCTGCCTGGAAAACCTTTTTGCTCTCCGGCGATTCGAAATATATCTAAACATTTGTCCTATCCACCCAACTTAGACCTAATAAATGGTGGAATAGTACTTTCTTTTTGTGTCCCAGTTAACTTGACTGTGTAATAGCTGCTCAATTTTTGCTCCGTCATTTTATAAGACAAAACCGAAGAAAAAGGTTTTCGGTCAGACATTTCGAGTGCTCGAATCAATTTCGGACTGATGCCCGTCTCCTTAGAAACGTGATCAAGTTCTAGTTTACATTTTATTCGTTGTTTCAGAATATCCTGGTCACCGTGTTGAGACATATCACCCTAACGTAAATCTGTAACCCTATTATCAAGTATTTTTTCAATGTTTGTAGTACCATACTATCCATAAAGCGAAAAAATGGCTAGTCCTAAACCATTTAAAAAGGCGAAAAGACCTTTTCTTTCAAGAAAGCAATGCAAAAGTATGAAATTTACACTACCCGCTGCTTTAAATAATCACCTTTGCGATTCTGCTGATGGTCCAATGTCGATTGAAAAGATAACTAAGGTTTTCAAGACCGCGTTTCCTGGGTTTCAAAGTATTGAGTCGAATTTAAGAAGGAGTCATTCGATCTGGGGAGATAATTTAACCGGTATCAAGTTTCCTGATATGGGCATAGTATTTGGAACTCATAACCCCTACCGTATTTTTACGGATGATTCTTACGTCCCAAATCTTATTTTGCCTATTTCGGGCTTCGGCGAAATTACTGAAGGAGATGGTAATAAAGTTCGCCATTCTGCGGCTGACTGCACTGGGTCCTATTTCACTGGTAACCAGTTGGCCTACGCCCAAACCGATTCGGTAAAGGCTATTGCGCTGGGTTTTAATCCAGACAAATTACTGGAGGTACTGCGAAGCGTCGCTGGCAACCCAGGTATTTCTTTACCCGAACATTCTTTTGAAATTAACTTTTCGCGAGCTAGATCGAGGTTTCTTTTAGAGAGATTCTTTTATTCACTGAATGCAGTAGGAACTCTCGGCGCTTTCAATGAAGTTACACAAGATATGATTATGCGACATTGCGCGTATTTGATTCTTGAAACCCAGGGGTACAACCTTTCTACCAAAGTGTTAGCACATAAGTCGAATGTAATAGATCATGTGTGCGCCTACATGTTTGAGAACCTCTCGGAGCCTCTTACGTTAACAGGTCTTGAGGCCGTTGCTGGCATTTCCGTGAGAAGCCTACAAATAGAGTTTAAGAAACGTTTCCAGCTTTCTCCTTTGTGTTGGTTAAAGGAACAAAGACTTTTGAGAGCTCATCAACTGCTAACTAGCAGGAGCGAAGACAGACCAGTGTCAATGATTGCAAAGGAGTGTGGTTTTACGCATTTTGGTAGATTTTCCGTATCCTTTAAAAAGAAATTTGGGGTCAGCGCAAGTACCCTCAAAAAAAGTTCTCCTCATCTTTCTTTGGAATAGCGTGTGGCAAGGCCCATTTCGCTAGAAACTGCATCATCCATAGGCTTGATATCTAGGCAATTAGGTGCGGTTGTATCTAACGAACAAATCGGTGAAGAATATTCAGCGGGAGGGTGCAGAGACGAAGACGCACTAAAAAACTATTTCTCTCGATATAACATTGCTGTTTATTTTAAAAAGTTAAAAAAAATAGATTTGGAAAAAAAACAATTTTTATATCCTTGTGTTTTGATTAACAAGGATGGAAGTTCATCTGTATTAATTGGCCTACAAAGTGAGCAGGGAACCGGAAAAAAATCATTTAGCGTGATGGACGTTTTTTCATCCACTCTGGGTGCGGAAAAAAAAGCAATTGAGGAAGTAATAGAGGAGTGGTCGGGCAGAATTGTTATTATAGGAAAAAAATCTGACCAGCCATCAAAAGAAAGGCTGTTTGATTTTGATTGGTTTTTACCAGAGTTTGCGCGTTTCAAGTGGTTATTTGTTGTGGCGTTTTTAATGTCCTTAATTTTGCATGGAATCGCATTCGCTCCAATAATTTTTATTCAAATTTCACTTGATAAGGTTGTTGGTTACCAGGCCATGTCTACGCTCTATGTCTTAACAATCGGTGTTTTTTTTGCATTGGTATTTAGCGGAATCATGGGCTATTTACGAGATTATATCGTGAATGTTTTCGCGGCCTCTCTTGAGGCCCGTATGTCTGGTGATTTATTTGACAAGATGTTAGCTCTACCGGTTTATCAAATGGACGCGAACAGTGCTGGAAAATTAGAAGAATCCATTCAATCAGTTACAGGCTTGAAAATGTTTGTCTCAAGAAGTGTACTTTCTGCTGCGTTTGAGGCAGCTGGACTGTTAGTGTTTCTTCCGATTCTATTCTTGTATAGCACATTGCTCGGACTGATTGTTCTCGGGTTTGCAGTTTTTTTAGGTATCTCTAGCTATATTTTCAAGAATTTAGAAAAAAAACGTTCAGTTCGCTATTTTAATGAAGAGAGAAATAAATTGACTGTTCTTCGAGAGACGGTGGCCGGTATAGACAATGTAAAAGCGTTATCACAACAACCCATCCAGAGAAGGGCCTGGAGGGAGGCAAGCTTTAAAAGCATCGAATCATCCCGGGCTCGCGACGACATTATGGCTGTTTCAGTAAACTTTAATTCGACCATCCAGCAGTTTATGACAATTTCTGTAATTTTTGTTGGAATACAACTAGTTTTCGCCGGATCCTTGTCTGCGGGGGCTATTATTGCGGTTAACATGGTCGCAGCGAGGGTGATCAGGCCTGTCGGAATACTCATTTCTTCGATTGGAGAGATTGACGGAGCGAAGGGGAGTATAAGAAAGATTTCCGAAATATGGAACGCAGCTCCTGAAAGGAAAAGCATCGGAACGTCAATAAATGTTCAGGGGAATGTAGAGTGTAAAAATCTCGCTCTTTCTCTAGGAGGCAAGGAAATCCTGAAAAATGTTAGTTTTTCTGTACCTGCAAATTCGATGGTTGCAGTTGTTGGTCCAGCAGCTTCTGGGAAAACGACTCTTCTCAAAGTCATTCAGGGCTTTATCAAACCCACTGTTGGTTCTGTCTTAATCGATGGTCGTTCTTTGTTGAGTCTTGATTTAGAAAATTACCGTTCACAAGTTTCTATGGTTTCAGCAAATCCAAGTTTTTTCACCGGTACGATAGAGGAAAATCTTAGGCGAGCTAGAAGAAATATCAGTGAACGTGAGCTTAGAGAAGCAACATCTCTTTCGGGACTTGACTCAATAATCTCAAATATTGAAGGTGGCCTCGCATACCAGTTAGATAATGCTAATAATGCTTTACCAAGTTCTTACAGGGGTGTTATTGCTCTTGCGCGAGCACTAATTTCGGATCCTAAGATACTTCTATTTGATGAAGTGTTTGCTAATCTCGATAAATCTCTTCAAAGTGAACTGTTAAATAAAATGCCGTCAATTGCAAAAAGCAGAACTCTTTTTTTTGTAACTCACGATATCAGGGTGGCGAGTACCATGGGACGAGTAATGGTAATGGAGCAGGGGAAGGTGATTGCATTAGACAAACCTGAGATACTGCTTGAACATTGTGAGTTATATAAAAAATTATGGGCTCTCGATAACCATCCAAACATCACTCGTTAAAAAATGCCAAGCACAAAAAAATTTCAGGCAGGGGATTACATTTTCAGAGAGGGGGAGACTGGAGGATATGCGTATCTTTTGGAGGAAGGCTCAGTTGAAATAGTGAAATTAACCCCAAAAGGGTTGTCGGTGCTAGTCACACTTGAAAAAGGAATGCTATTTGGAGAAATGGCGATTATTGAAGGTGGATTGAGAAGTGCTGGAGCCAAGGCTGTAGGTTCTGTGTTGGTTAAAGAAATTGATAGCAGTGATTTTCTAGCCTACATACAAGGAAAGCCTCAAGTAGCGTTAAATCTTTTAAAAAGAATGTCATTTAATTTACGCGAGACTAATAAGAAACTTACTGACGCGATGAGGGAAAATGAGTCAAGCAACTCTGTTGTTGATGTTGGCGTTGAACAAGTAAAAGAAAAAAACACGTCTGATTTTACATCCGTATCAATGGATCCCGATGCAATTTACGAAGGACCGATTTCAAAAGCAAAATTATTTTCTTCATTATTATTATTGGGAATTATTTTTTTTGTAGTTTTGTTTTCAATTATCAGTCATGTTGATGTTACAGTTTCGAGTAGGGGCAAGTTTGTCACTTCTGTTCCAAATGTAGAAGTTCAGGCGGCCAGAAGTAGTGTTGTTACCGAAATTGCGGTAAAGCGTGGAGATAGGGTTCGGGAGGCTGACATTCTTGTTACGTTAGACCCCTCTGAAGTTGGTTCTGACCAAAAAGTGATTTCTACCAAATTGAAAGCAGCGCGCCAGAGAATAAAAAGGTTGATGCTTGAGGAGCAGGCTCTGAAAGGTGAAGATTTGTCTGAGAGAAAGGTTCGTCAATTGGATACCGGCAACAAAGAGATTCTTTCGAAGCGACTAAATGAATATGATTCCATAAAAAACTTAATCGATGTAAATAAAAAACAGGTCGCTTTAAAAGAGGAAGTTATGATGGCTCACGAGGAGTTATTTAAAAAAGGAGCTGGGTCTAAGATAGGATTTTTACAAGCTAAAGATAATTTGCTCGCAGTAACAAAGGTCCTATCCGAATCTGAAAGCAAGCTTTCTCAGAGGGTCGCAGGAATAGTAGAGCAGTTAGAAAAAGAAAGAGAAAATGAAGTTCAACTCTTTGAGGAACTTAAGGGGCTCAATAAACTCGAGAAAAAATCTGCGGTTCGGGCGCCGGTTGATTCAATAGTACTTGATATCCCTGCTTCCTCCGTTGGCACGATAGTGCGCGAGGGGGAGGTTGTTATTAAGTTGGTGCCGAGAGATGTTCCATTAGTGCTAGAAGTCGATGTAAACCCAAAAGATATCAGTGAGTTGAAAATTGGTGTGCCAGTTTCGATAAAACTAGATGCATTACCATTTCAGCAGTTTGGGGATATTGAGGGCACACTCGTTTATATATCGGAAGATACGTTTTCCGAGGACCTTAATGGGGAAAAGAAACCCGTTTATCGTGCAAGGGTTGACTTAGCCGCAAAATCGGTTCAACGTATGAGAAGTAGGGCTGATTTGACGCCTGGAATGCTCGCGAAAGCTGATTTCAAAGTCGGACGGCGAAGGTTGATAACGTACTTTACGAATCCAATCGTCAGGGGCCTTAATAGCGCACTAAGAGAACCTAATTAGTGCTAACGTCTACAACATCTTAAGGAGGACGAAAAATGTCTTTTGAGAATCAAGTTGAGGCCATTGGGGAGGTTGCTGGTCAGGCGTTTAACGAGGCGCTTGGTGGAGGGGCCGATCCTGCTGCTGCATTTCAAGCAGCTACGGAGGCTGCCCAGGGGGCAGCAGGGGAAATGGGAATTCCCATGGAGATGTTTGAGCCTGTTATGACAGATGCAAGTGAGCAGTTTGAGGCTGCACTAAGCGATGGTATGGATCCCGAGGCTGCTTTCAGTAGTATTGATGTTGATGGACCAGATATGGATCCCATTGGCGAGGCAGCCCATACGGCATTTGAGGAAGCAATTGAAGGCGGAGCTGACCCTGCTGCTGCTTTTGTTGCAGCAACTGAGGCTGCTAGGGGAGCAGCTGAGGAAGCTGGTATGCCTATGGGTGAATTTGAAGCAATTGCTGGACAAATGCAGCAGGATTTCATGGAAGCTTGTGATGGTGGAATGGAGCCAATGCAGGCTTTTGAGAGTTTAGAGCCACCGGGTATGGAGGGCGGAATGATGCCGCAAGGAGACATGCCTCCTATGGGGGATATGGGTGGAATGTTTGATGGTGCTCCTCCTCCGCCTCCTCTCGATAGTGATATGCCACCTCCGCCCCCGGGGATGGAGGGAATGGATCTTGACGGAGATGGTCAACCTCCTCCTCCTCCTCCTGAAGGGGATATGCCACCACCTGGAATGGATCAGGCATTTGATAATGCAATGTCCGAGGCTGAACATGAACATCATCATGAGGCTCCGCAAGGACCGCCCCCAGATGGTCCAGCAGGACCGCCAGATGGAGCTAATCCAATGGATACTGGCCCGGACATGCCGCCTCCAGATGATCCGTCCACAATGGCTTAACAAATTTTTGCTCTTGAACCCGTCTATCTCTTCCCTAGGTAGACGGTCTTTTTTGTTTAACCCGTGCATTTTTGTCAGTCTAACGCTATGTCTTTTTTTGCCTCGACTAAATTACGCACAGCCTTCATGGGTAAAGTATTATCGGACTAATGGAGCAGAATTTTTTTACAACCCAGCCTCAATAAAAAAAAGTTCGAATCTAGATGAGATTAATGTTTTTATCCTTTCAAACTATATTTTCCCTACCCGAACGGGAGAGAAATCAGTTGTCGTAAGACAAAGAATAGATTGCAACAGAGGTCGATATAAAATTCTTGCGTTTAAATCATTTTCGAAAAAAAATGGAAAAGGAAAAATGATTATTTCGAACGGGCTTTCGAAAAGGTGGATGTATATCGTTTCCAGAACTCCCGATGCAATACTTCAACGAATTGTGTGTTCAGGTTAGGTTTAGCTATCTGCTATTCTGTTTGTACTGGCGCGAGCAATAATTACGCGTAACGAATTTGCTTCTTAAGGCTAGATGTTTGGTCTTTCTCCCAGCAAGTCTTTTTCGCCAAGTTTTAAAACTAGATGGTTGCAGGTTATTCCTCATAAGGGTGATGATTTGTTTTTCAGTTAACGAAAATTGTTTTTTAATTGCGTCAATTGGAGTGCGGTCTTCCCATGCCATTTCAATTATCCGATTGATATTTTCATTCGTAAGTTTCATTTGGTGCGATGCAAAATTATTTCTATTTTTTGCCAATTTAAAAGAAATTATAATTAATTTTCGTTATGAGGATAGCACTAAGGTAAATTTTGTTGCAAAATAATGCGATGATGTTTTTTTTGGGGAAGTAGTAATGGCAGATGATGATATAGCGTTGAATCCGTCCCTGATTATGGCGGCTAGTTTAATTTACATGTCTTCAATTGATGGAACCATTGCTCAACAGGAATGGGGTCAACTTAAGACTGTGGTAGGTGGCGATGATGACTTGCTTGAGTCCGGTCTTGACTACGTTAGGGACACTCCTCTGGATAAATTTTTGCAAGATGCATCTCCCATGCTGAATGCCGAACAGAAAAAGTGTGTACTGTTAAACGTTTATGATTCTTTGTTATCGGATGGGAGTATTGAACCGGAGGAAACAAAGTTGTTTGACAAGTTTTTAGATAAATTTGGAGTTTCGAAAGACAGTTTGACTAATGATCTCGCTACACTGACTTTAAAAAACAATACGAAGGTGGTCGGTATCTAAGAATCACCGTAAAAAATTTAGATGAATAAACCGATCAATAACTTTAATTTAGAAACAAGGAGGTGTCGCAAGTGATTATTGCCCTTTCCGCCATATTTTTATTATCATATGCTGCGATAGCTCTGGAGCACCCGCTTCACGTAAATAAGTCAGCAACCGCGCTCATTGGTGCCGGTTTACTTTGGACGGTGTATGTAATGTTCAGCGGCGGTGATATACACACAATGGTACATGACGAGTTGGGCCATACGCTTATTGAAGTAGGGCAAATTGTTTTTTTTCTGATGGGGGCTATGACCATCGTTGAGTTGATTGACATTCACAATGGGTTCGACATTATCACGAAAAGAATAAAGACTACGAAGTCTTCAACCCTACTTTTTCAAATTGGTGTAGCAACTTTTTTTCTGAGCGCGGTTTTGGATAACCTTGCAACTACGATTGTCATGTGTTCGCTTATTTCAAAGTTGTTAGGTAAGAAAGAAGACCGTCTTTTGTTCGCTGGTTTGATCGTAATCTGCGCAAACGCGGGTGGTGCGTGGTCTCCGATTGGGGACGTCACTACTACAATGCTTTGGGTAGCAGATAAGATTTCTGCCGTGACTGTCATATATCAGGTATTTTTACCCTCAATCGTAGCTGCGGTCATTCCACTTTACTTTGTGACGAATTCTTTGAAAGGTCAAGGCGTGGAACCTCCAAAAACTGATGTAGGTGTTGCGCGACATGCAGAGACTTCGGAGAAGGAAAGGAATACTATATTTTATTGTGGTATCGGAGCATTAATTGGCGTGCCGGTTTTTAAAACTATTACCCACCTACCACCTTTTTTAGGGGTAATGTTTGGATTGGGATTTCTTTGGTTAATTACGGATTTGCTTCATAAAGGCAAGAAAGAATCTGAGAAGGCTCAATTTTCTCTCGCACGTGCCCTTTCAAAGATTGATATGAGTTCAATTATATTTTTCGTCGGTATTTTACTAGCTGTTGCCACGTTGGAACATAGTAAAATATTACCAGAGCTTGCAAAATGGTTAGATGAAACTCTCGGCAACACCACGTTGGTCATTATGCTGATAGGCCTTATGAGTTCTTTGGTCGATAACGTCCCAATGGTGGCTGCCTCTATAAAAATGTTTCCCATGGACCTACATCCTAAAGATAGTTACCTTTGGCAATTTTTAGCTTTTTGCGCTGGAACAGGAGGATCAATTTTGATCATTGGATCCGCTGCTGGGTTAGCTGCGATGGGTATGCAGAAAATAAATTTCTTCTGGTATGTGAAGAAAATTAGCCTTCTGGCTCTCGTTGGATACATAGCAGGAGCGTTAACGTATGTCGCGCTGTCCCCGCTATATTATTGATTGTTAGTGGGGGAAAACAATTTTTGATGTTTATTCTTTTTCTTTGCTAACTCTGTATTCGCAGGTAGATGCATGGTTCTCAAGTTTCCCATCAATGGTGACAGTATCGATGCCGCAAAAGGCGCATTTGTACTTATATAGCTCTCCATCAAGTTTTTTCTGCGGATAGTCTATGAAGAAACGATGTTTGTGGATTTTGTAGAAGTCATTCATTTAAAGGGCGCATAGTAACAAAAAAAAGTTTTTTTATTATAAGCAAAATATATTTCGGTTTGGGAGAGAAGTTTATGGAAGGTTATGTTTTTTGGGCAGCATTGGTTGGAATTATCGCATCAATCTCTTTGCTTTTTGGATCTGCAATTGGTATATACTTCAGGATTTCGTCGACTGTTGTTGGTTTGTTAGCTGCTTTTGGGGCAGGGGCACTTTTATCGGCGCTGGCTTTAGAATTGGTAGCCCCTACTATCTACGAGCTCAGCTCTGCGAAGGATGCGAAACAAAGGTTAGAGGCAGAGCAACACTTCTTTCTATTGATTTTGGGAGCCGTGGTAGGTGGTCTACTCTTCGTTTTGTTAGATCAATTAATTAATCAAAAAGGTGGGTATTTGCGAAAAACCGCCTACATCATTTCCAAGTCTGCTGTTGATAAAGAAAAATTTTTCAAAAAAGCGATGAAAGATGTTGCCGATGTTCCTTTATTTTATAAGTTGGACCCTGAGGACATGAGTATTATTATCGGTCATCTGAAACCTCGGTTTCTTCACAAAGGTGATATTGTTTACACAAGAGGAGACACTCCGGAATCAATGTATGTCATTCGGAGTGGATCATTAAAAATTGAAAGTCCTGACCATCCAGATTTGGTTCTCGCAAAGGGTGAAATCGTTGGAGAGATGTCTCTTTTAAACGCGGTTAACCGTACCGCTGACTGCACGGCTAATGACGAGACAGAGCTTTTAGTACTTTCAGCTGAAGACTTCCACACTCTGCGTG
>CETK01021410.1_pt1 | contig 10311 bp, 7 predicted proteins | sample 361431 | NCBI WGS metagenome assembly CETK01 (sample SAMEA2622452, study PRJEB7988) | marine metagenome | biome: marine biome (ENVO:00000447); feature: surface water layer (ENVO:00002042); material: "saline water (ENVO:00002010), including plankton (ENVO:xxxxxxxx)" | depth 5 m | reverse complement strand
TGTCAAGTTTATTGTTGTGTAAGACCTGTTACTCTACCACCACGTCTTGCAGGTCCAGTCATTGGTGTAAACAATGATTCTTCTTCTGCTTCTAATCTTTTTATTCTTTCTCTTTCTTGTGCAGACATAAAGACTTGAGCTTGTACAAATTCTTCTATATCATATCCTGGTCTTTCAACTAATCCTTCAGGTGTCATATCTGTTGTACCTACTTCAGGTTCTTCAGTTCCTTCAAATCTTCTTGTCAAGGTAGCTAGTCTAGGAACTTCTGTTTCTGCAGCAGCAAATAATTGTCTAGCTTGTGCTTGTGATAAACCTGCTCTTTCTAATGCTTGTGCTTCATCTCTGCTTAATTGAAAACCTCTAGCTTGTGCTTCCCCACCTATTTGTGCTTGTGTAATTCTGCCTTCTAAAATTGCTTGTCCTACATCTGGGTCAATTATTGACGCAAATATTTGATTATCATTTAAATCTAATCCGAAGTTTTGTGAGTAATACTCTTTTACAGCAGGTACGTTTTCCACAATTCCTGACCTTGCAGATTCTATTCTAGCTCTAAACTCATTAGGAGATACTCCTGCTTCTATGAGTTTTGTAAATGTATTACTAAAATATTCAGTATTTAATCCATAATCTTCAAGTGTTAATCCATAAGATTCTTTTACTGCAGAATAATCTTGTTCGCTAAGTCTTACTGTTCCGTCATCTCTAATATTTCCTGGATATACGGCATTGTATTCAGGACTTTTTCTAACTTCTGCAATAGCAATATCTCTGTTTTGTGTTTCTGCAAAAGAATCTGCATATATTCTAATTAATGATTCTGGTAACCAAGGAAGTAATGCTCTTGCTTGTCTTAAAAACTCATCCATTATTATATTATCCTTCTTACTCCACCACCACCAAAACTACCAACTAAACTTGATATAACTTCATTTTTAATTTTATCTGAACCACCATCTTTAAGACCTTCATCATATAATAATTTAGTTGCTTTAGCTACATCATTTAATTTTAATACTTCTTGAAATAGTGAAGTTGTTTCTTCTACTGTGCCACCCCATAAATTAGTAGTAAAACCTCTCCAAGGTGCAGCTTTTTGTTCATATGTAATATCATTATCTTCATTAAATAGATTATTTTTAATTTTTAACAAATCTTCTTTTACTGTTAACAATCCATCAGGGTCATTACGTAACATACCTGCATATTTTTTTAATGTTGCATCAGCTAAATTACCACCAAACACAGGTCCTAAATATTCTTTTACCAATCTATCTATTTCTGATTCACCTGCTCTTGTTGTGTCATAATCTATATTTCCAGAATTTATAAACTCATCTAAATCAGCATTTAAATCTGCTTCTAAAGTTGGGTCAGATAATATTTTTATTTGGTCTGTTGTAAATTCAGGTGTCCAATCACCTGTAGTAAATTTTTCTCCAACCCAAGCTACTAATTCTTTTGGAGGGTTTGATATTCCAGATTGCTCCATTAAATTTTTTATAAATAATTTATCATTATCTATTTTAGAAATAGCATCTGCAGGTAAATTACTAGAAAAGTTAAATGAATCTGATTGTGCTAATAATAACCAATCTCTTTGTGCTTGTGTATGTGACCTCCACCAGTCTGTTGATTGCCACTCTGCATCTGTAACCGTTCTTCCTTCTAATGTTGCTTCAGCTAGTAGCTCAACCATTTCTTCATCTTTTAACCAAGGTCTTATTTTTGCTTCTTTTTCTATTGTGTCTATAAATGACAACCAAGGTGTTTGAGTAGGGTCGTATATAGTAGGGTCAGCTAATTCTAAAGAGTTACCAAATCTAATTGATTTATCCCATTGAGCAGATGTAGGTGTTTTAATTAATTGTTCTATTTCTGGAAAATCGTCAACAAATATTCTTTTTAAATCTTCTATGCTTGTATCGTAATAAATAGGTACACCAGAATTTGGTATAAAATATACTATGTAATAATTTCCATCAACATTCCAAAATTCTGCACCTCTTGGTATTTTTCCTAACGGTGCTTCATCAGAATCTACAGATGAAACAACATCACCATTTTCTGTTTTAACAATAACATTTCCATCAGAACCAACGTTGCTATAATCTTTTGTATCATAATCTGTATTACCAATACCTACAACACTTTCTCTTTGGTCCATAGGTGTTGAAGCATCTTCACCACCATAATCTCCTGGATAATCTGGAGTTAAAGGTTCTGATTGTGTAGCTCCTTGATAACCCTCTCTACCAATTATTTCACCTGCTAACAATCTTTCGTATTCAGATTTTGTATATCCTTTTGCTTCATCTGCTTCTGTTAATTCTGTATTAGCTGTGGTTCTTGCTCTATTAGGTCCATAAACTACTACTTGTGCCATTATTTACTCCCTATTGATTCTGATATATTTTTATAAAGATTTGTATAAATTCTATTTACTTCTGAAACTTGTGTTTGTGGTTTATACACAGGTGCATCAGAAGTTTCTACATTTATATTTAAAGGCATTTCAGGTGTTTTTATATTTTTAAATTCCTCTTGTTGTTGATAATTATGTATTTGTAAATAAGCGTCCATATAGGCACCAATACCATCTATCACATCTTCATTACTTCTACCCTCTATTTTTTGACCTTTTAAAAATGGGTCAACATATGATGTGTAAGCAACCCATTTAGTCATTGGGTCAACAACACTATTTTCTTGAAAATCTTTTACAATATGTGCAGCAAAAATTGTATTGTATTTATCATTTTTTAAAAATTCTTCAAATTCTTTTTGTGTATATGTTTTATTCATTTTTTTAAAAAACCTTTTAAGTGTAGGGTCTGGTTTATCTCCGTCATAAAAACTTGCTGCGTTTATTTGAAATACACCAAAATCTTTTGTTTGATTTGTGTTTGTATTTTCTGCTTCTATTTCTAAACCTGATTCAAAAAATGCAGTCATAACTAAAGCAGGTATTAAATCATCATCTACTCCTGATTGTCTAAGAGTATCTACAATAAAATCTACATCAGTTTTTGCCATATTTACCCTCCAAGTCCTTTTAATCTCATAACTGAATTTGATATATTTGCAACATTTGTTTTTAGTTTAGCAACATCATCTTGTCTTTCTAAATAACCTGCAAAATCAGTTTTAACTTTTTCTATTAATCTAGCTTGTGCATCAAACTGTCCTGGTATAGGCTCTACAGTTTCTTTTACTTTTGTTATAGTTTTTGGTTTTTCAGTGTCAGGGTCTATTCCTGCTTTTGTTGTAACAGTTTTTGTTACTTCTGGTCCAAGTACTTCCATTCTTCTAATTGTTTCATCTGTAGCAAATTCTTCTTTTTCTAAATTTTCAAGCAATAATGAATATTTATTTCTTCTTTTATCTGTTGGTTCTATACCTAAAGATTTAAATATTGCATCTACTGTTTGTAATCTTGTTGCTCTATCACTAGCTCTGTATGTTCTAGGAACAAAAATTTCTTGTCCTGGATTTAATAATTCTAAATCTATTGCGTAATCATATCCAACACCCGCTTCAAAATTAGATGCAGTCATAGCTTTTATAAGTGCGTTTCTAGTTTCTCTACCTGGTCTTCCATATTCTTGACCATAACTTTCTGTTGTAAACCATTGTGTTCTAACTAATCTATCTTGTAAATTTTTTATTTCAGTTTCAGTTAAACTATCTAAAATTACATCTTCACTGCCTGGATAATACCAATTACCATTTTCATTAATTCCATTCAAATACACACTAGCGTCTATAAAACCACCACGTCCATCTGGCACAAGTGCAGGATAACCATAAGGTGAAGGAGTAGCAGTTGTTGTTGGTCCAGAAAATTCAATATCTTGTCCTTTTTTGCCATCACCCTCAATAGCTCCTAAGACATCTACAGGTTTTGTAGTAGTCCAACCTAAATTTTCGTATTGAGTTAATTGATTTTTTTCTATTTGAATAGATAAAATTTGTCCATTTTCATCAACTTTATATACTGTAATCATAAATTCCTCATTATGGGGTATACTGATATTCTACAATGTATAAGAACTTTGTTCTATATATTCCTGCAAACTCGGGATATTCTTCTACTACTTGTTTTCCCCAATCAAATAAATAATCTCTCATAGCTTGTGTACTTCTTTCTCTTCCTAAATAATTTATTGCTGCTGATTCTTCGTAAAGAACAGTTCTTCCATCTTGTGTAACTTTTTTTAATCCATCTTTATTTTGTACTTTTTCTACAAAATATAAAAAACCTACATTGTCTTTATCACCATATAAAAATTTTTGTAACCCTTTACCAGCTACAGTTGTAAGTATTAAATTATCATTTGCTGCTTTTTTTAATTCTTCAAACACAACATATCTACTTACAGGTTCTTTTTTAGGTAAATCTCTTGCTGATGTTCCTAAAGGAAATACTTCAAGTAAGTCAGTTTTTATAGCAGACAATTCTGCCTGTGCATCTTTTTCTGATATTCTACCCTCTGCTCTAGCTTCTCTTATTGGTTTAGCTTGATAATTAAATATAATTCTAAATGAAGTTTCTTGTGCTCTTTCTAACAATTCATCTAAAGAATAAGATTGTCTTTGACCTTCATCTACTTGATTGTAAAAAGAATTTATATCTAACAAATCATATTCATAAACATTAGGTGCAAACAATGTAAAAGTATTTTCAAATTCTTTAGCTTTTTCTGGATGTGCATTAAACCATTCCACTTCCTCTTCTGTAGCAGGTAAAGTCTTACCTCTAGTAGTTGTTTGTCCTTGTACTAAATAAGCTGCTGTATATATTGAATCCCAATCTTCAGGTGTTTCACCTATTAAAGAAGCTATAGTTTGATATGCTAAATATTCTTCTCCTGGTTCTACTTGATTTAATAATTGTCTAAATATTGCTGTAATAACAGTTGCTGTAAAGTAATCGTCATCATACTTACCTAACTCATAATCAGCAGGTAGTAAAGATTCTATAACTTCAGATAAATTTTGTTTATCTAAAAAATCTGCTTGAGCTGCTAATCTGCCATTTAATTTTAATTTGTAAGCTGCTTCTGCTCTTGGTGATGAAGGAGCTATACCTTTAGCAGTGCTTTCAAAAACATTTAGTCTTTGAGCTAAATCAATAGTGTCTTTTTCAAAAAGTTCTCTACCTTCATCTGTTCTTGGGTCATATGGTAAATACCCTTCTAACCAAGCCTTAGTTAATATTTTAGAAGCACTTGCTACATCATTTGCCCATTGTTGTTCATCCAAAGCACCTTTTGTTCCAGTGTTATATGCTTGTTGCATATAAACAGGCAATTGTCCTACAGTTGCTCCAGGTATTCCAGGGTCGCCCAAACCATAAGGAAATGCTATATCTTCTATTTTTTGTGTCCAAGTTGATTCAGGTAAAAATCTTTTTAAAAATTTGTAAGAATATTTAGCAACAGGACCTAAACCTGGTATTGGACTTTGTGTAAATAAGTTAGCACCTTGTACAGGCGAAGCTAAACGTATCTGTACATCATCTTCAAATCCTGCTAAATCTCTATCTTCTATTCCATAAACATATTCAGTTAAATCTGTTGGTGCTGTTACATAATATTTTTCACCTGATGTTGGGTCTGTATAAAAAAAGCCAGAAGATGTACCTCTTTCAGAAGCTAATTGAATCTTTCTTATTCCTGCAGGATTTTGTACAAATAGTCTTGGATAGTTGATGGCTATTTCTTTCCAAGGTTCTAAGAAAGGAAATACTAATTTAAGTGCTTCTGCAACATATCCTTTTTGATTTAAATTATATAACAATCTATTGTGCATTTCTAAAGAAAACCCTTTAGCTGCATCATTCATTTCATCAACAGACAAACGTAAATTTTCAGGTATATTATTTGTAGCATTTTCTATAGAACCATATTTTTTAACTGCTGATGCTTTACCAGCTAAATATAATTGTTCTACTTCTTTTGGTAATTTTGATTTAGATATTAAATCATCAAAATATTTTAAAGCACCTGCTTCTGCAAAAGGTAATTGAGTTGCTATGCTTTGCCAATAATATTGTGTAAATGTAGGTATTCTTTGAAGTTCTGCATCAGGAATTTCTCCCATCCAATACCACATATATTCAGAACCTCTTGTAAGCAAATTTTTAATATCAGCACCTACACCACTATCTACAATCCAATCAGGTATTGGAAGAATATCAGGACCTGCAGCATCATATTTATCACCTAAAAACTCTCTAATTAATTTTTGATTTGCAGGTGTCCATCTTGCAAAATCATCCATAACAATTTCTTTACCTTTGTAAGTAAGTTTTCTGTTAACAATTAAATTTAAAATATCCTCATCACCTTTTGTTAAATCCATAATCCACTCAACATAGTCATCTACATATTGGTCTGAATCGTTTAATTTTATATAAGGATTTATAGGCTTACCATCAAAATTTATTCTCGTATCGTTTAATTCATCTCTAATACTTCTTAATGGTCCATTCCAAAAACTAGCTTTTGTTTTAGAAAAGTCTGTTCCATCTAATATTTCTTTAGCAACAGATTTTGCTAAATCACTTTCTATAGGCCATTTTAAATTTAGTTGCCATCCAGCTACATAGTTTGTTTTATCTACTGTTCCTTTAGGTGTTTTTCTCCACGTATTTTGTACAAATTCTTTTTGTGCAATCTTACCAAAAACGTTTGTAGGTCTATCAGCTACAATGCTTTGCACTACAGAATCATATGCTCTTTTACTTGGTGCAATACCTTTTCTAAAATCGTTACCTAAAATATCGTTATAATAATTTGCCCAAGACCAAGTTGTCATAGGATTTTCTATCCAGTTATCTAAACCATCAAGACCCATTCTAAATTGTCCTTCTCCAAATAATCTTAAAGGCCAAGCAATTCTTGTTATTAATTGTGCTCCTGTCCATAATTTTTGTAAAGGCCACAACAAATCTGGAATAGACCTTATAGTTAGTGGAGCAAATTGTAACAACATATCTCCTTTTCCTACAACATCTTTTAATAATTGTTCTACAGGAAGTTTTGCTTTAGTTGCATCAGGTAAGTTATTTATAAATCTTTGTGCAAGATTTACTAATTTTGTATCACCTAAATCTATATTTACGTATTTTTCTACAGTTCCTAAAGCTCTTCTTATTTCTATTGGTTTACCCAAACTCCAAACTTCATTGAAATGTTGACCTATATCAAAAGGTGTTGCTAAAGGTATTGGCGAACCATCAGGTCCAGGTATTGTTCTTTGACCATTAAATATTTTTTCTATTGGACTATATTGACCACCTTCTTGTTTTGCTAACTTTGCAAAATAAGATTTTACATCAAAATCCCCACGTATTTTACCTTGTAACTCATCAAAATAATCATCAATATAAGTTATCGTTTTACTGGAAAATCCATCAGCTTTTAATAATATTTTTGATTGTTCTCTTAATTTTTCAAACATAACTTTATTCATACCTGCTCTATTTCCTCTAATAGCGTTTTCTGCAAACTCAATAGATAATTGATTTGCAATATTCATAGGTATTTTAAATTCAACTAACCACTGATTAAATACTTTTACTGAATCTTGTGCATCTCTGTATAAAGCACCTGAATCAGGTGTCCATTCACCAAATTTAGAATAAGGTGCTTTATCACCTTTACTACCTTTTTTAATTGCATCAATCATATTTTTGTTATAACCAATGCTATTTTTAGTTCTTATTAAAGGAGGTATTCCTATGCCTTGATTTTTAGAAACAAACAATGTTAATGATTCCTTAACTTTTTCAGGTGTTTTAGCCTTTACCAAATCTAAAGCTAATTCAGGGTCTTTGACGGCATCAAATATTCTTTTAAAATCATTTGATTCTACATAAGCATTTACAAAAGGTTCTGATTTAGGACTATCTAAATAATTTTTTATAATTGCAGGTATTTTTTCTACATCACCTTTTCTGTATGCCTGTTGTATTTTACCTTGTGTGCTTTTAGCAAATTTTAGACCTTTACTTATTTTTCCTACAACAAGGTAAGGGTCAGTATAAATTACTTTATAAAAATCAAACGCACCAGAAACACCGCCATACAATTTACTATCAGGGTCTATTCCAATAACATCTTCTAAATATCTTCCTGCAGTAATGTTTCTACCACGATATTTTGGTGCTTCTTTTAATGCTTCTGATTCTGCAAATATATTACCTTGAGGAAAATATCCTTCACCAAAACTTTTCCAAACAGCTCCAGGGTCTTGACCCTCTTTAATTTTTTGCATTGCTAAACCTGCAGTTGAAGGTCCTGCATTTTTGTAATTTCTTGAAAATGTTTCTCCTATAGTTTTTCTAATTCCAGGAGGAACGCCTTTACCTAATAAACTAGATAGTGTAATGCCAAAACCAGCAAGTCTTCCAACACGTTCAATTTCATCTATAGCATCTCTTTCTTTTGCAACATCATATAAAGTAACATCAGGGTCACCAGATAATCCTTTTGCTTCTAATTTTCTTAACTCTTGTTTTCTTGCATTTGCTAATTCTTGAAAAGGTGTTTCTACTACTTCTTCTGCTGTTTTAACAAAACTTCTCACAGGTTTTCCTACAGTAGAATTTGCTAAACCACCTCCTATTAAAGATAAAACACGAAAAATTCCTTTAAAAGTTCCATATACAGGTTCTTCTTTGTACGCAGATTTATTCCAAAACTCCATACCTAAAGGAGCTTTAAAAACATCTCCTATTGCATTAAAAACTTTTCCAAATGTAGAATTAAACATAGCACTATTGACTACATCATTTCCTGTTGTATTTGGAAAAGATGGTTGTAATTTAGGTACAGCTTTGTACTGTAGTTTTAAAAGTTCTTCAAATTGTTTGTTATCAAGACCTTTTAAAACTGCAGATGATATTAAACCTTTTTGTGCTGTAGGATATAATTTTGATAATTCTGTTACTCTGTTTAATTGTTCTTGAGTAACTTGATTTTTTTTCTTATTATATTCTAATTCAAGCAACCTATTTTTTTCAGTTATTTGTGTATATTCTTCACCAAAAGTGTATGGTCCAACAGGTTCTTTTCGCATACTACAAATTATATGCTTGTCTTAAAGCATCCACATCCGTATTATCTGCTAAATCAGCTAACACCATAAAATTTATATCTCCCATTTCTTGTGCATTTAAAGTAACTGCATTTGCACCAGCAATTAAAGATTCTGAATTTCTTTCTGTATTTCTTGTTATATCTAAAAATTTATTTGCAGTTTGTAAAGGTGTTGAAACAGCCTCTCCACCCATATTAATAGCTCTTGATTCTTCTTGCTCTACTGTCTGCATACCTCTTGTATTATCAATATTATTTCTTGCAGGAGGTTGTACATTTGTATTCCTGCCATTTATTTCTGGTATTGCTGCGTTTATAGGTCCTGTAGTGCCATATGGTAAACCTGTATATTCTGGAGCTTTTTTACTTTTCGGTCTGACCATCTTCATCCTCATCATAAAACATAAATGTTGAACTTATAATCATATAGCCAAAAGGAAAAGCTACAGGAGGCATTTGGTCTGTAAATATTCTTGCTTGTGGTATTCCCTCTTCTAGTAATATATTGTCACATAGTATATCTACATCTTCTAGTGAGTTAAATACTATATCAGCAAATTGTTTATTTATTGACATTATCCTCCTAGTCCTTGTAGTAATTGTGCTATGCCTGGTGGAGCACCCTGTGGTGGTAGGGAAGCTCCTCCAAGCAATTCTTGTTCAGCCACTGGTATTTCAGGTTCCTCTGCAGTAAAGAACTTATCCAAGATATTTTGCATATCATCTGGATTTTTTCTTATCTGCACAACAGCCATTGTTGCTTTAGGGTCACCTTGTTGTGCTTGAGCCAATAGTGTATCAAATAATACACTGTCTGCTTTTTCTTTTGTAATTCTATCGTTTACTCGTACTAAATTATCTAGTCCATCTAAGTTTTCTTGTAGAGTTTGTTTATCAATAATACCTGCTTGTAATAGCTGTAAACCTGTAACAATTTTTTGTGGTTCATCATACCCAGCCATAGCTCCATAAACTCTTCTAGTTTTGTAAGAGCCCATAATGTCACTAGTAGGATTATATTTTTCTGAATAAAATTGATTATTATAATATCCCGATAAATCTTTTGATTGACCACCATACATTTTTTCATCCCACTCAAGTCTTTTTGCATCTATCATTTCTATAGCATCAGACATTACTGTATGATATTCTCTAATCATCAATGACATAGAAGCACCTAGTTCTTCTAATCCTCTACCTG
>CETK01056945.1_pt1 | contig 10339 bp, 9 predicted proteins | sample 361431 | NCBI WGS metagenome assembly CETK01 (sample SAMEA2622452, study PRJEB7988) | marine metagenome | biome: marine biome (ENVO:00000447); feature: surface water layer (ENVO:00002042); material: "saline water (ENVO:00002010), including plankton (ENVO:xxxxxxxx)" | depth 5 m | reverse complement strand
AAAACAAAAAGTATGGCTAATGGGAAGAAAAGCTGAGCTAATCCTGATCCAAAAGACTGTAACAAAATCATATATTATGATCTTGGATTAACTTGTGCTCTGATCAATAACTTCTTTACTTTTGATTCTGTATTGGCAGTTATAGTTACAACCTTATTCTGCATACCAGGCTTATTGCTTGAATCAAATTGTACTTGTATCTCACCAGAACCACCAACTGGTATAGGTTGCTTTGGCCACTGAGGTACTGTACAACCACATGCAGCAGTTGCTTTTGATATAATAAGAGGTGCCTCTCCAGAGTTAGTAAATCTAAATGTGTGACTTACTATATCGCCATCTCTTATCTGTCCAAAATTATGTTCTTCTTGGTCAAAAGTGAACTTAGGAAAAGCTCCAGCAGGAACAATAGTTGATCCTCCACCCTTTCTCATTGAAGCAATTTCCGTCTCTAATTTTGCAACTCTTAACTCGAGATCACTTACTTGTGACCCGCAAGCTGTTAAAAATAATACTGATATAACTGATATAAATTTTCTCATTTGATTGTTATTAATTTTCTTTAATTTTTGATAAAATACCGTCTACATCTTTTAGTAGCCTCTCAGCCTTTGTCTTGGCATCAATAACTACTTTCCTTCCCTTTGTCTTTGCTTCTGATTTTACTAACTCTTTGTCATCAGTTATCTCATCGATCAATTCTTCTAACTTCTTCCTGTACTGATTTAGTCTAAAAGTTAATCTATCTCTAGTATTATTTCCTTTGTCAGGTGCAAATAATATACCTAGTATACCACCAACAATTAAGCCTATTAGTAAGCTTATGAATGAATTTGTAGAATTTTTACTCATAATTTTATCATTTATTATCGATCAAACCTTTTCCAGTTTTTTTCATTTGACCTTTTTCTAACAAATTTAATGAAATTACATCTAAAAGACCATTTACAAACTTTCCACTCTTTTGAGAGCTGAAATTTTTAGCTAAATCAATGCACTCATTTATTGTTACTTTCACTGGGATATTACTAAAAGATGTCATCTCAGCTATTCCTAATCTAATAATTGAGAGATCCATTCTAGAAATTCTATCTAATTCCCAGTTCTTTACAAAATCATTGATGTAAGAATCAAATTCTTTTGATTTTGAAACAACACATTCGTACAAAGAACAAGCAAATTTTATATCTTCTTCAATGTTTTCAGATAAACTTGCGATTGCAAATGTATTAAAATCTCTTGAATTTAAGGATTCAAAAGTTTTTTTTAACATTGACCTGATTATTTGTTTGTCTATGTCCCAATAAATATTCCTTGATTCGAAAAATGAATTTATATCTTCATTTTTAAGAAAAAAACTCAAGATCAATTTTCTTACGAACTCAAGATCATCATTAAATGAAGGATTTTCCAAGTTATTGTATTCATTAAAAAAACTTTCCTTAATTAATAACTTATACCAATCCTTTATTAATTCCTCTTCACTACCTAATGAGGATTTAAAGTCTATAATTTCAGATTTAATTTTCTCGTTTTCTCCTAAAAACTCTAAAACTTTATTATTAGAAAAGTTAAATTTTAATTTATTTTTCTTGGTTAAAGATTTCTCATTTATTTCTCTTTTTCTTAAATCTATCTCCCGAAAACTAAGTGATAATGATAATAACTGATAAAGAAAGCTATCTATATTAGAAATGGACTTTTTTAAATCTTCTAAGGTATGGGATCTAAGTGAATCAATGTCATCTGATAGTCCAACATTATGTTCATAAGAATATATATGTTGTAAAACTTTAATTCTTATACTTCTCCTATTTAACATAGCAATTCATTTAAAGAACGAGGTGCAATATTAGTTATTTTTCAGAAATATTGTGAATTCTATTTTTTGCCAACTGAATAGCAGCATTATATGTTGAGGTGTCATTCTCTTGAGAAAATTTTAAAACATCAGTCACCTTATCATAGATATTACTTGTCATATCCATAACTTTTTGAGAATTAAGATCACCAATTTGTTCATGATAAACACTAATTATACCTCCAGCATTTATCAAGAAGTCAGGGATGAATATTATTTTTTTCTCTTTAAGCTTATTCAAAACTATTTCTTCATCAGCAATCTGGTTATTAGCAGCACCAGCAATTACTTTACACCGAATCTTATCTATTGAATCTTTATTTATTGCACCTCCCAATGCACAAGGAGAAAAAATATCGTACTCATTACTATAAATCATATCTTCTTGTAAGATCTTAATATTTGTACCAGAAAATACATTTAAGTTTTTGGGATCTATATCATAAGCATAGACTAATGATTTTTCTTTAAGAAGGTAGTTAATTAATTTACTGCCAACCTTTCCAACACCCAAAACCAATATTTTTTTTCCTTCTAAAGACTCACTACCTGTCATATTCATCATCGCCGATTTCATACCAAGATAAACACCAAATGCCGTTGGAACTGATGAATCACCAAGCCCACCATGCTCTTTTGGAAGTCCTACAACATAATTTGTTGTTTTTTTAATATTAATTATATCGTCTGAGGACATGTTTACATCCTGAGCAGTCCAATATTTCCCATTTAAATCATTTATAAATTCAGCATACCTTTTGATAAATTTTTCATTTTTAATTTTTGGATCACCAATAATAACAGCCTTACCACCACCGGCGTTGAGGCCTGCTAAAGATGACTTATATGACATCGCCATGGACAGGTTAACTACATCATTTAATGCCTCCTCCTCAGAGTTATAATTCCACATCCTAGTACCTCCCATAGCAGGTCCAAGTGCAGTATTGTGGATCCCAATTATAGCCTTCAAGCCTATTTCTTTGTCGCAACAATAAACAAGTTGTTCGTGATCATTCTTATTTAACAATTCGAAAATTGATTTAGTTAGATCTTTGCTCATATTTATGATTTTAAGTAATAGATTTACGCTTAATTGTTTTTGCAAATCTATAAAAATTGAGAGAGCTATCCTATTTAAATAAATACCTATTCAAATACAAAAAATATTATCTTTTAGGAACTGGATTCATATTAATCTCTACTTTTTTTGCTCTTGTGCCAGCAACTCTTATTAGAGAAACCTTTGATTTAATAGAAGAGGGTGTTGCCTCTTACTCGGATGGTAATTTAATTTCTAGAGATGAAACACTAGAGTATGTTTTAATTTATGCTGGCGGCATAATTTTAGCAGCAGTTATTAGAGGATTATTTATGTATATGATGCGACAGACAATAATAGTTGCCTCAAGAAATATAGAATATGATTTAAAAAATGAGATCTTTTTTCATTATCAGACTTTACCTTCTCAATTCTATAAAGAGAATAACACTGGAGACTTAATGAATAGAATTTCCGAAGATGTTAGCAGAGTGAGAATGTACATTGGCCCGGCTTTAATGTATGGAATGAATGTTACTATTTTAATGCTGACGATTATACCATTTATGTTTTACATCAACTCTAAACTTGCCTTCTACAGCATTCTTCCTCTTCCATTATTGGTCCTTTCAATATACTATGTTCAAAATATTATAAATAAAAGGTCTGAAGAAATACAAGAGTCATTATCTGACCTTTCAACATACGTACAAGAAACTTTTTCAGGAATAAGATTAATTAAATCGTTTGTAAGAGAAGAAAATTTTTCTTCAGTTTTTTCAAAGAAAAGTGTAGAATACAAAGACAAGTCATTACGTCTCCAATTTGTCTTATCCTTATTCTTTCCAATTATTATGACATTAATTGGGCTGAGTATTATAATAACAGTTTATATTGGAGCAATTGAGGTATTCAGCAACAATATCACAATTGGTAATATTGCTGAGTTTCTTATTTATGTTTATTTACTAACATGGCCAGTCACCTCACTAGGTTGGATAACCAGTATCGTTCAAAGAGCTTCAGCCTCTCAAAAAAGGATAAATCAATTTCTCAAAGAAGAAAATAATATCACATCAAGTGAAAATATTAATATTGATTTAAAAGGTAAAATTGAATTTAAAAATGTTTCTTTCACATATCCAGATACTAATATTACTGGCTTAAAAGACATTTCATTTAAAATAGAGTCCGGAGAATCACTTGGTGTGATAGGGACAACTGGATCTGGCAAAAGCACGCTAGCAAATAGCATATTAAGATTATTTGATATCAGTGAAGGTAATATTCTAATAGACGATAATAAGATTGAAGATTTTGATGTAGTTAATTTACGGCGTCAAATTGGTTATGTGCCTCAAGATGTTTTCCTATTTTCTGATACAATCGAAAACAATATACTTTTTGGAGCTAAAAATAAAACCTTTGACCATGTGGTAGAGGCAGCTGAAAATGCAGATCTTACCAGAAATATTCAAACATTTCCAGATGAATATAAGACTATGGTAGGCGAGAGAGGAATCACATTATCTGGAGGTCAAAAACAAAGAATATCAATAGCTAGGGCAATAATTAAAAAACCTAAAATTTTAATTTTAGATGACTGTTTATCTGCAGTTGATACAAAGACAGAGAATAAAATCTTAGAAAACTTAAAAACAATTATGCTCGATAAAACCACTATCATTATATCCCACAGAATATCATCTGTTAAACTAGCTAAGAAAATACTTGTTATGGATGAGGGAAAAGTTATTGAGGAAGGAAATCATCAGGATCTCTTAAAAAAGAGAGGCGAGTATTATAAGATATATAAAAATCAAATAGAGGAAGAAAAAACCAATTAAGTCAAAATATTTTTATTTTGCATCTCATAAAGTCTTCTGTAATATCCTCCAGATTTATTTAAAGAGTTGTGATCTCCAATTTCTTTTATTTCACCATTTTCTAAAACAATAATATTATCTACCTCTTTAATAGTAGATAACCTGTGAGCAACAACTATAGAGGTTCTATTCTTTAAAATTTTAGATATAGCTGACTGAATCATGGACTCTGTCTCTGAGTCAACAGAAGAAGTTGCCTCATCTAAAAGAATTATCTTAGGATCATACAACATAATTCTTATACATGATATCAGTTGTCTTTGTCCAACTGATAAGGAAGCGCCCCTTTCTTTTACATTAAAATTTAATTTATTAGGAAGTGCTTCTATAAACCTTCTAGCTCCAACCTGATCTATTGAGTCCCATACCTGCGACTCACTAATGTTATCGTTAAACAATGTAATATTGTTAAATATCGTATCGGAGAAAAGAAATACATCTTGTGAAACAAGACCTAAATTATCTCTGAGGTCTGATGAGTTTAATTTTTTTATATCATTTCCGTCAATTAAAATTTTTCCTTTTTGAAACTCATAAAATCTGTTCAATAAATTTATTATTGATGTTTTTCCTGAACCAGTACTCCCAACAAATGCTATCGACTCCCCCGAACCAATTTTAAAACTGATATCTTTCAAGACATAGTTATCTAAATTATATGCAAACCAGACATCTTTAAATTCGACACTTCCATCTATAGATTCAACTAAATTTGATTGATTAGAAATAATTGTTTCATCACGATCTAATAAATCAAAAATTCTTTTCGAACTCACCACGCCCATTTGTAGGGTATTAAAACGATCAGCAATAGCTCTGATTGGTCTAAAAAAGAGTTGTAAATACATTATAAATGCAATGAGTACACCAAGCGTTACCTCCTCTGAAAATACTTGTCCAGAACCATACCAAATCAAAAGTCCTAAACCTACAGAGGTTAGTAATTCCATTACTGGAAAATAAATTGAATAATATAAAACCGCTTTTAAATTAGCATTAAGATGATCTTTATTTATGCTTACAAACTTATTGTACTCTTTATCTTCATTACCAAATATCTGAACAATACTCATACCTACAATATGCTCCTGAACATAAGAGTTTAGGTTCGCTACAGCCGTCCTCACATTGTTAAAAGATATTTTAACTTTTTCTTTAAATATATATGTAGTTAAAAATAGAAAAGGTAAAGTGGCTAAACTTATTAGAGTCAATTTCCAATTTAGATAAAACATGAGAACAACAATTCCCACTAGTTGTAAAATGTCACCAATTATAGATGCAATACCTTGACCAAATATATCAGCAATCGTCTCAATATCTGAAATATTTCTTGTTACAACTCTACCAATAGGTGTTTTATCAAAAAATTGAAGTTTAAAACTTTGGAGATGCTTAAATAACTTAATTCTAATGTCCTTTATAATGTTTTGACCAAGCCAACCTGATAAATATGTATGATAATACATCACCACTGCATTAATTACGAGAAGAACAAGAAGAAGCATAATCATCTTTAATAAGCCATCTGAATCTCCAATACTTACATAATCATCAATAATTATTTGAGTAATAAAAGGCCTTAAGGGTTGAAGTAATGAAAGGCTCAATGTAAGGAAGACAAGAAAATAAAAAAATTTCATGTATGGTTTACAAAAAACCATCAACCTCTTAATTATTTTAAAATCAAAAAGATTTCCACTTACCTTATTCTTGTTTTCAGCCATGAAAAATATCAAAATTATAATTAACCTTATTCAAATATAGACCATAAGGTGGTGCTGAAGGACCAGCATATTCTCTATTTTTTTTTTCAAAAATCAATTTGAACTCTTTTAGATTTATTTTACCCTCGTTTAATTGAAGTAAAGTTCCAACAAGTGCCCTTACCATGCCTCTTAAAAATCTATTAGCACAAAACTTAAACAAATAAAAATTATTTTTTCTTCGTATTGATGCGTGGGAAATAGTACAATTAAAATTTTTGACTTCAGTCTTTACTTTCGAAAAACTTTGAAAATCTGAGTTTTTCAATATTGTTGAACAGGCTTCATTAATTAAATCCATATTTATTTTTTTATTATAAAATGTAGACAGCCCATCTACAAAAGGAGACTTGAGATCGTGTATCTTATAAATATATTCTCTAGATATAGCATCAAATCGGGCGTGGGAATTATCAACAACTTGGGTAACTGAATTTATTGAAATATCTTGTGGCAAGAATGCATTCACTCTATAAATAAAATCATTATCAACTTCTTTATTTACATCAAAATGGGCTACTTGTGATTTAGCGTGTACACCAGTATCAGTCCTTCCACTTCCAACAATATCAGTGCTCTTGCCTAATATTTTTGAAATCACATCTTGGATAGTTGATTGAACTGTCACAGCATTTTTTTGAATCTGCCAGCCATGATAATTTTTTCCATTGTATGATATATCAATAAAATACCTCATCATTTAATATTTTATGAGCTAATTTTTTTTTCTTTGTACAAAATACATTCATGATACAGAGAATCCAAACAATATTCCTAATCTTATTTATTGCAAGTTTGATAGCTACATACTTTTTCCCTGTATGGCAAAAAATAGAGTTTTCAGTAGAAAATTCTCCTGAAATTATGGCTACCGGTTACATATCAAGTAGTTACATAGAAAATATATCTGAAGGTAATGCAGAAGTACATGACTATTTTTACATATCTGGTATAATAATGTTGTGTTGTGGACTTGCCGTGTATTCAATTTTCAGCTATAGAAACAGACTAACTCAAATTAAGATTGGAACTTTAAATTCTTTTCTTACATCCTTATTAATCTTTTTCTTTTTATATCAGACATTTTATCAAGAAATATACCTAAATATCGATGACCAAATCAGTTTTCTTATTTCATTTTATTTGATATTTTTGGCAATATTTTTCAATTTCCTTTCAAATAGATTTATTAGAAAAGATGAATTGTTAGTTAGGGAATCAGAAAGAATTAGATAAAAATTATGAAAGAAAAAGGTAACATATCGATTAATACGGAAAACATATTTCCTATTATTAAGAAGTTTTTATATTCTGATCAGGACATTTTTCTCAGGGAATTAATTTCCAATGCGGTTGATGCAACACAAAAAATTAAGAGCCTATCTCAGATGGGAGAAATGAAAGATGAGCTCGGGGATTTAACTATTGAAATAAAACTAGATGCGAAGAAGAAAACTATAACAATTTCAGACAAGGGCATAGGGATGTCTGCTGAGGAAATTAAAAAATATATAAATCAAATTGCTTTTTCTGGGGCTACTGAATTTATTGAAAAGTATAAAGAGAAAGATGACTCAAGTCAGATAATTGGACATTTTGGACTTGGCTTTTATTCCGCATTCATGGTCTCCAAATATGTTGAGATAAATTCTAAATCTTACATAAAAAAAAATAAATCGGCGTACTGGAAGTGTGACGGGAATACTGAGTTTGAAATTAAACCATCACAAAAAAAAGAGAGAGGCACAGATATAATTCTACATATAAATGATGACTCAAAAGAATTTCTTGAAGAAGGAAAAGTAGAGGAAATACTTAAAAAATATTGTAAGTTTTTACCTGTAAAAATCAAATTTGGTCAGAAAGAAAAATCTGTTGAAGATGGAAAAGATAAAGATGGCAAACCGAAGTATAAATCTGTCAAAGAAGATAATATCATTAATAATCCAGATCCGATATGGAATAAAAGTCCTAAAGATTTAAAGGACGAAGATTACATAAGTTTCTATAAAGAACTTCACCCATTTTCTGAGGATCCACTTTTTTGGATACATTTAAATGTAGATTACCCATTTAATTTAACCGGAATACTTTTCTTTCCAAAAATTAAAAATGACTTTGAAGTTCAAAAAAATAAAATACAGTTATATTCAAGACAAGTCTTTATTACGGATGAGGTAAAAGATGTCGTTCCTGAATTTTTAATGTTATTACACGGAGTAATTGATTCTCCTGATATTCCACTAAATGTTTCAAGAAGTTATTTACAGTCTGACGGAAACGTTAAAAAAATAAACTCTTACATTACTAAGAAGGTTGCTGACAAACTTACTGAACTATACAAAGATGACAGGAAATCATATGAAGAGAAATGGAAGGATATAAATCTTTTTGTAAAATATGGTATGATATCAGAAGAAAAGTTTTATGAAAAAGTTGAAAAAATAGCACTATTACAAAGTCTAGATAATAAAATGAGGACATTTGACGAGTATAAAAAATTTGTTTCAAAGACTCAGAAAGATAAAGATAAGAATACAGTTATTTTATATTCAAATGATGCAGAAAAACAAGACTCGTACATTGAGGACGCTAAGAAGAGAAATTATGATATTGTTTTATTCGATAATGTAATCGACAGTCACTACATCAACCATATTGAACAAAAACTTGACAAAGTACAGATAAAAAGAGTTGATGCTGATATTCTTGATAAACTGATTGATAAAGATGAGAAGAAAGAAACAGTGATCAAGGATAAAGACAGAGAGTCACTAAAAAAATTATTTGAAAAAATTATTAATAACCAGTCTACAGTGGTTAATGTCGAGTCATTGAATCCTGATGAAAGTCCAGTCATTATAACACTACCTGAATTTTTTAGGAGAATGCAAGACATGGCAAAATCTAGTGGTAATAATCCAATGATGATGGGTGGACCAGGTGAGATGATATCTGTTAGTATTAATGGGAACCACAGGCTTATTGATAAAATTCTAAAGGCAAAAACTAACAAAACCAAAGAGAAAATAGCATCTCAAATTTATGATCTTGCTCTTTTATCTCAGAATATGTTGACAGGATCAAAGCTTACTGGTTTTGTCCAGAGAAGTATTGATATACTATCTAAGTAATTTTTCGTTATTAATAAGCTGTTTAAATAAGATATGAAGATAAGACTTATCCTTTTTTTTCTTCTGGCAAGTTCTAGTGTCAATTCACAAGATATTTTCAGATTAAATGCAGACACAATATCTGGAGACGACCTGTTATTTAAGACTGCTGAAGACACACTTCTTTTTAATAAAAAAAAGAAAGCAAAAAAAAATGTTTTTTTTGGTGTCAAGACAAAAAAAGGATTTATTAGAGTTACACAGGGAAGAAATAATATCTATGAAAATTTTCATTTTATTATAAGCTCTGAGATGAAAAATCCATATGCACAAGAAATTCATTTTTTTGATAAAAAATCAAGGAAGATCAATCGTTCAAGAACAATTTCTGACAACTCACTTCTTTTACATGGCCCTTATGTTAAAAGACTTAATAATCAAGTTGTCGAAGAAGGATATTTTTATTATGGTCTAAAACAAGGAAGGTGGGTTAGATTAAATAGATCTGATATACTACAAGACAAGGAAAACTATATATTAGGTTGGCTGAATGAATCTTTGAGATTTTTTTGGGATTTAGAAAAAAGCAAACTGAAAGAAATTATACCGATTAAATTTGGAGAAAGACATGGTAACTATTATGCTTTTTTTGAAGACGGAAAAGTAGCAGC
>CETK01004519.1_pt1 | contig 10356 bp, 11 predicted proteins | sample 361431 | NCBI WGS metagenome assembly CETK01 (sample SAMEA2622452, study PRJEB7988) | marine metagenome | biome: marine biome (ENVO:00000447); feature: surface water layer (ENVO:00002042); material: "saline water (ENVO:00002010), including plankton (ENVO:xxxxxxxx)" | depth 5 m | reverse complement strand
CTTAGTGCTTGTATTGCTTTATCATTACTATATCCATAGTATTTTTTCACAAGGTCAAGATCATCTATCTTCTGTTTTTTGCCCCAAGGAGAAAATCTCTTTTTGGGTCTCACAATATGTATATAAAAATCATATTGCATTTTCTTAGAGATATTTGAATACTGATTCATCTCATTAGCGAACATAACAGTGTCCATATGATGAGACATACACTTGTTGATTATATAACTTGGATAGTTTGTTTCCCATGCAGGATCACTATCCTCTCCCATAAGATTATTCTTATTGAAGTTGATGGAATTTAGATAATCCTTCAGAGGATAGCGTGCATCATATGCCATAGTTAGTTAATAGAAGTTCTTTACGTCCTTGTTGATCTTTCATATAATCTCCTACTGATCTCATTGTGTATGTGTGATCATATTCATTTGCAGTCCAATTAGAAAATCTATCTTTAATTAAACTAGAAACATTATATGATATCATCTGGTCATAGTAATTACTATTACATATGTGTGCAAACTCATCATGATTAAATCCTTTATGCATATCACCACCCTTACCATATAGTTTTGGTTTGATTTCATATGGAGGATCTAAGTATGTAAAAGTCTCATCATTATCTGGCATCATGTCAGTATAACTTAGATTAGTAATCTTCCATTCAAATAATACCTCTTCATAGAATCTTAGTTTTTCAATACCTCGCATTGAGAAGTTTGAATCTGATGCTTGAGGAGAAAATGATGAAGACTCAGAGAGACCACTAAAACTACATTTGTTAATAATATAGAATGAAACAGCGATATGGAAATCGTCTTTTTCACTTTGGGTAAGATAATTTTTTGCGTCATTGAATAATCCTCTTGCAGAATCTTGAGTAGGATGTATTTTCTTTAGTGCTGATAATTCATTATATAATTCAATACCCTCATTCTGTAATACTTTCCAGAAGGTTGTTAAAGGAGAGTATAAATCATTTACCCATATTCTTAAATGGGGATACATTTGTGAGATGTACAAAGCAACACTACCACCACCTAAGAAAGGTTCACGATACTCTCTATACCCAGTAAAGTCAGGAAAGTGTTGTGCCATCTTTTTGACTGCACGAGACTTTCCACCAGGATATCGTAATGGAGTTTTAAGATACATCGAAATTACACTCCACCATAATCTGAGTCAAACATGCCAATAAGTTAATCTCTTGATCTACAACAAACGCTGCCTTATACTGGTAGTCTGCAATGATTAATATAGCAGCAGGTACACTTTGAGGTGTCATAATAGTAGCAAGACTATCATATAATGTTCTCATTATAGATTGAGGATCACTATCTATATTCTGTGTGACCCACTTCTTAACATCATTAAACTTCTTTGATCTTAATGATGCAACTAGAGTATCAATCTTAGCATCGCCTAGCGTCGCCAGAATGCCAGTGTCGATACTCCCTGACGATGCGTATCTTTGCAACTCGTTGAGGGTACGTCTGAAGTCTGGAAAATATTTGTGTACAACTTCTGCAACAACTTTGTCAGAAAACGATATGTCTTCTGCGGTAAGAATACCACGACATCTTTCAAAGAATGCTGCTGCAAGTTGTTGTTTGGTTTTTCCACGTACGTTAAAATCTATTACTGTTGTTCTACTGTGTAGAGGTTCAATAATCTTGTTTTTGAAATTACAAGTAAATATGAATCTACAATTTTTTTGAAACTCTTCTATTGATGCCCTAAGTAAGAGTTGTACATCTGGGGTAGTGTTGTCTGCCTCATCAATGATAAGGACTTTATGCTTTGCTCCTGCTGTAAGTGAAACAGTTGCAGCAAAGTTCTTTGCTTGGTTTCTGACGGTATCGAGGAATCTCCCCTCGTCTGATCCATTAATGACATAAAAGTCTGCTCCTAATTCATTACACAATGCTTTGGCAATAGTTGTTTTACCGACACCTGCTGTGCCTGATAAAAGTAAGTTGGGAATCTCACCCTGTTCTACGAAACTTGTGAACGTAGATTTCACATTTGATGGTAAAATACAGTGCTCGATATTTTTCGGTCTGTATTTCTCCACCCATAAAAAATCACTCATAATTAATTAGTAATGTCGTACTCAATTTCGACAAATTTGGATAGTCTACCTCTATAATTTCTTCTACTCTTTTTCATTGTACCACCGAGGAGAGTTGCAAGTTCTCCTATACGTTCTATGATACGTTCCTCTCTTTCACTTGTCATACCCATTCTGGTTTGCGAGATGGATCACGAAGGTAGTTAGTTGCAACCCAAGGTTTAGATGCAATATATCTTTTATACTTAGTAAAGATATCAATAGTTTGATCATGTTTGAATTGATCAGGACCTGCAAATGCAAACGTTGTAGGTTTGTATGGATACTCAGCAGAAGGTATTAGTTCTGTTGCTTCCATTAATGTTGGTTCACAACTATGTGTCTTACTATAACGATGTGTATATTCTAAACACATTGCGAGACCATGTGCAAGCAACCACCATGCATTTGCAGTAGATTCGTTTGCCCATATAGTGCAAGGATGATTACGAAATGCACCTTTCTCTGTCTTGTATGGTTGACCATCGAGACGATGTAGTTCACCATATCCATGACCCCACTTCTCAGAACAAACAATAGATAACATCTGACATGTTTCTAGTGGCATCTTCACTATGTGTTTGTCTGGTAATCGTTGAGCAGATATTGTTGGGGATGGATCTGTAACGAAAATGTTCATGAGTTTGGTTCTAGTGCTATAAAGTATTTTATCCCATCACCTTTAAATGATGCAACATTATGTTTACTAACTGAAACCTGATAGGTACCTGGTAATAGTTTCAAGTTCTCAACTTTGAAACAATAACAGAACTCATCAGTTGTTTCTCCAACTTCAACACTATAACTGTTTGAACTATCATTTTTCTTATCTGTCACAGATAATTGCATTACACCATCTGTTGAGAATAAACATAGATCAGGTAATTGATACACACTTGCAGCACGTTGCAATTGATTTAGTACACCTGCTTCAAGATTAAACTTCACATCAATTGTGGGTAGTTCAATTTGCTTTTCTGGTGGTTGAGTTATTATATCAGGGTCAGCATAAAAATATCTTGTCTTTGTACGACCGTGTGTATCACTAACTGTTAGATAGTTTTCTGCTGTAGTATCAATCTTTGGTTGATCGAACAGAGATAAACCTCCAAGGAAAACTCCTAAGTCATAGATAGATATTTGTGAATCGAATTGCTCTTCAACATCAGCGATAGCAAGTATGTTCTTGTTAATACTCAGCGTTGAAATTTGATTACCTGGTTTAATAACAATAGATTTGTTGATAGAACAAAAGTTCTTAAGTACTTCAATTGTGGGTTTGGTGATTACCGTCATGTTTATCATAAAAATGTAATAGTAGCATACCGTAATGGATTATCTTTACGATGTCCTTACGTGCTGTACCTTTTTTGTCATAGCGAGAGGCATACTTTAGGATATTACCCCTACAGAATGCCTCAGCGTCTCCAACAGATTCAATAAGATCTAGTGTTTGGACACTACCTACAGAATAATGTGCTCCGTAGGTATTGTCAACATATTCCGAAATCTCTTTTAAGATTTCATTTTCACTGTATTTTCTCATACAGTTATTCTACCTCAGTAGACTCCTCATTGTCAAGTGATTCATCTCCTGCGTCAACTTTTGTATACAAATCGAGGAAAGATGACTTAGTGTCATCATCAAAACGTGCGACACAATTCTTGATAGCAGTCAACTTATCGCCAAAGATAGTGTATGCTTGAACGATGTGAACAAGTCTACGAGTTGTAATAACCTCATCTACACCACCGTCAAAGAATGTCTTACGGATAACACCTGCCCACTTGACAAGATTGTCAGCAAAATCTTTCTTACAACCATTGTTGATTAGGATTCTGGTTTCGGTGCTTGCTGCAGGGTAGTCTTGCTCGAAGGTGACTGGGAATCTTTCGAGGAATGCTTCGTTGAGCACGTTAGTTCCAATAAAGCGTCCGTCGTCTGAACCTTTACCCTTAGTATTTGCGGTGGCGAATACGTTGAATCCTGCTTTTGGTCTAACGAATCTGCCAACCTTCTTAAGGAAAACTCCATTTCCCTCAAGGATGCTCTGAAGGCAGAGGATCTTGTTAGAGGCAAGGTCGATCTCGTCAAGGAGCAAGATCGCTCCTCTTTCAAGTGCTTCGATGACAGGACCGTTGTGCCAAACAGTGTCTCCATTAACAAGACGGAAACCACCAAGTAGATCATCTTCATCTGTTTCTATTGTGATGTTTACACGAATAAGTTCTCTGTTGAGCATTGAACATGCTTGTTCTACAGATAGAGTTTTACCATTACCAGATAGACCAGTAATAAATGTAGGGTAAAACAATTTGGATTGTATAATTTTTTTGACTGAAGAGTAGTTTCCAAAAGGAACAAACTCTGTATTCTTAGTAGGAACATAAGAAATCTTATCTACAGGTTTCTCTGCTGCAGGTGCTTCATATGCTTTAAGAATCTCTGTTGCAGTCAAACACCATTTGCCACGACCAACCTTCTGTAAACGACTGATCTTGTTCATGCGTTTTGTGACACTCTGAACTTTTACACCTAAGTGTGCTGCTGCAGATTTTACGTTCTCTGCTGATATGTCTGAACCGAACTGTGAGAAGTATGATAGCAGTTCGTTTTCTGTGAATTTTGCTTGGAATGGCATGGGTTTTTTTCTTGTCTATACATATATGATACCATTATTGTACCAGATATCAAGCCATTAGTGGACAGTAATTATATTGTCACACCCCGACAAGTAGTTTTGGACTATCGAATAGTACATTATGTATATAATTTTTTGCCCATTTACTATCAAACCATGCACTTAATACTGTTTCTGTTTTTTTATTTTGTTTCTGTTGCTCGCAATAATATACCTGATCTTCATATCTTCTATAGGTAGCATCCTTATCATCAGACTTCTCTGCATTTTGAACTGCTCTGACATACACTTTTAAATATTCTTCTAGCAATTGTATATACATTATCTGTTCACTCTGCTCTCTCAATCTCATAAACTTACAGTATGGTGAGAATATATCCGCCCATGCAGGTAGTTCACGAAAATCAAAATCCATATAACGTTGACAAATAGGTTTTATACCACCATAAAAATTTCCATTTACTCCTGATACAGGAGACACATCTACGATGGCAGCAGTCACTATACGATTGTTCGCAATAATATCACATCCAAAGATAGGTAATTTATAACTAGGGTCTGGAAATAAGACACAGTGAAGTACATCCAATCTATTTGTCTTACATGTCTCTAGATGTATCTTTCTAAGACCAGTACAACTCCACATTTCATTACGAATTGTAATGTCATCTTTGACAATATTAAGATATGGATCTGACGATTTATGTTTAATATCAGGGAGACCACTCGTTTGTTCACGAATGGTCTGTGCTACGTCTTCTACGATCATGCTATTTGTTCGATAAACCTATTTAGGATAGTCTTGTTCTGCATCTTGGAACCCATATATTTCTTGAATGCTCTGTTCAATTCTGCCCTAGTTGCATCGACACCTTTTTGCTTTACCTCTAGTTCTTCAACATCTGCACCTTGATTTCTATTTGGCATATAGAATGCTTCATTGAAACCTGCATCATCTACAATAGAGATAAACTTTTCTTTCTTCCACTGCTGATCATACTGTTGTACTTTTTCAATAGTATCAGTATACTCTCTAACAACTCTACCTACTTCTCCTTTACTGCAAAGACGAATACCGATCCAGTTGAAGTCAGTAATAGATCTCATGAATGATACAATTTCTTTTGTAGTTGTATAAGGACTAGCGTTGATGCGTTTTTGATAACCAGACTTTCTATCACGAAGTACAAATACTGCACGACTATTAGATATGTTTCTTGCACGTAAGTCTTCGCTGTAATCACGAGAAGTATAGTTCATTGGATTTGATTCACCATCAGTCAAACATACAACATTTACTTTTTGTACTTTTTCTTGCATCTTGATTTGTGCAACTAAGTCTTTTGCACAGTAGATCGCTTCTGCTAGTGGAGTGCCACCAAGACCATAAGTATTTGAAGCAGATAGAGTCCAGTTATTGATTGAAAAAACTTGTAAGTATAATGCTTTCATAGATCTTTCTAATGATTGATTGTTTTGTCTTGATGAAAGAAACTCAAACAATCTGAAATCATCGTTTACTGCAAGAGTATTTTCTTTGAAATCAAATCCCTCATGTAAACGAGAACCATGAGAGTATCCACCATAAGCATATCCACTCTGGAAACCATAGACTCTGAAAGGAATGTTTGCTTTCTTACAGAACCATACTAGGTTGTATGTTTGCTTTAGAGTGTCAAGTAAGCACTGACTCATAGAACCAGACCAATCAAGGAACATAACAAGACCATGATTTTTACCATCAGGAACTACAGTAATTTTTTTGAAGATATCATCTGTCAACTTGTACTTGTATAATGATTGAGTATTAAGAACACCAGTCTTAGATACTGCCTGTCTCTTGTACTGGTCAGCAGACTTCTTCATTTCAAATTGCTTGAGAAGATAGTTTACAGTCTTAGTTGTTGACTTTTTGAATTTTAGATAGTGATTGACACCAAACTGATATGATTCTTTCTTCTGGTCTGTGTAGTATGCTTCTACTTCTTCTTTAGGAGTTGTTTGCTCTATGAAATGTGCTTCTAGATCAGTTTGAATTTGTTGATATCCAACAACAATTTTAGAAAGATCTTTTATCTTTGGTAATGATAGATAGATCCACTCTCTTGCATCTTCATCTACAAGTGTCTCGATTGATTCTGCTAGTGCTTGATCTGTAATGCACTCTGTTTCTTTGTAATTAGAGTAGTCATCTTTTAGTTCACATGAACCTGCACCTAGACCGCCAGTAGTTTGAGTATCATAATCTAGATCCTCATCTTCAAAGTCATCATCAAACTGATCATCATCAGCATCGCCAGAATCAGGTCTACCACCTTCTCCTTCTTCTCCTTCTCCTTGAGAACTTTTAGTATTATTACCAACCTCGTACTCTCCATTCTCATTCTTCTGAACCTCAGAGTCATTGAAGAAATCTTGAGCATCCATCTCATCTACTCTCTCTTTATCTTTTTGACCTGCACGATCATATAGATCACGTGCTAGATCTAATACATCTTGAAATGTTTTTGTAGTTGCTGCACGATCTACATATACTTGCTCATCCTCATCAAATTCTATTGAAGCATTACCTTTGAAGAATAGATTGATACGATCAATCAATGCTAATTGATCTATTTCTGCATTAGAGACACCAAAGAAACCATCATTCCATAACTCCTTATAACCATTAAAGAATGTATTACGAAGACCAGGATACTTGACCTTCATCATACGCTCAATACGTGCATCCTCAATGACATTGACAAACTCTTTAGGTGCATCATTGAGTTGCTCTGCAGGTGTGAATAATGCATGACCAACCTCATGACCTACAAGAAGATCATAAACTGTATTAGAAGCAGACTTCCAGATAGGAAGACATAGTATGCGTTTCTCTACATCAAAGTATGCTGTGGATACTTTACGATGCTCGATTGTTAGGTTTTCTGTTGCAAGTAATTTTGCAAGTTGTCCTTTTACTTCTTGGTTGATTTGCATGGGTGTCTCGTCTATACATATATGATAACATCTATGGAGATGTTTTCAAGTAAGGAGTGGACACCTTATAAATCGTCCACTAATTTAGAAAAATCATTGATCTTTTCAAATCTTAATGTCCTATGAAACTTCTCAATAAGAATATCTCCCTTATGTGATATAACAAATATATTAGTATTCTTTCCTAAAGTTGCTAGGATGGCAAGAAGGGCACTTGTGCTATCTGCATCAAGAGAACTATCAAAAACTTCATCAAGAATCAACAAGTTAGTTGCTGCTGAGTTTTTCATTCTTGCTACCTCTCTCCATGTAAAGAGAAGTGCTAAGTCAATCTTTTGTTTCTCTCCCTCAGAAAAAGACGCATAGGAAAAATCATCCCTAAAACGACTCTTAATCTCTTCCTTAAACTCCTCATCAAGAGTAAAGTTTATAAAGAAATCCATACTATGCAAATATTTATTGATAAGGTTGTTAAAAATAGGAACGTATTTTTTGATGATCCTACTCTTGATTCCACTATCTTGTAGTAAACTTCTTACTGTATGATATTCATCTAACTTTTTAGATACCTTACCACAATCAATCTTTGTATCTTCAAAATCCTCTACTACAGTTTTTAAGATATGTTCTTCTTTTTCAATCTTAGGTGCTGCAACTAAATTACTAAGTTCCTTTTCTATATCAAAGTTCTCTGTTTCTAATCTTATAACATCTCTATCCAACGTAGAAATCTCACTACGCAACTCATGAGCTTTCATTGATAACTCATTGGCTTTATCTATAATAGATACTACATCTTCAATAGCTTTCTGTTCTTTTTTTAAAGCTTTGGTATGATCGACACCATCTCTAGTCAGTGATTCAATCTTTCCCTCTTTGAAGTCTGGACTTATAACTTGTGTACATGTAGGACAAGTATCATGAGACTTAAGGAATTTCATATCCTTCCCTATCCTTTTTATCTCAGATTTAAGGTCTGCTGATTTAGATTTTAAGTCTGATAATAAATTTGTATGTTCATCTGTATCAATTAATTCTTTATCAAGTTGTAGGAGTTCATCATTTTTTTGGGATTGATCTAATATTATATTTTCTATCAAGGCTTTATTTTGTATAATTTTATCCTCCTTCTCGTTCCTTCTGACACTGTTCACTTCTCTTAAGGATTTTATAAGTTTCTCCTGTGATTTTACCTTCTCTTCTGCTATAGATAGAAGGTTACTGCAATCGCTTTGTTGTTTATATGCTGTCTTGTATCTATCTTTTAAGATAGTATTCATGTACGAGAAGATCTTGATGTCCAATAAATCCTCGATAACTTCTCTCCTGTTAGGTGCGGTGAGTTGCATGAAGGGGACAAATGTGGATGAACCCAAGATGACGACTTGTGTGAAGGATTTGAAGTTGAGTTTGAGAATACTTTGTTCGAGGTATTTTTGCGTATCGTTAGACGCAGCGTCTTGATCAACCAACTTATTGTTTTTGTAAACCTCAAAAAGATTTGGTTTGATTGCTCTGAATACACGATACTCATCCCTCCCGATGCTAAATGTGACCTGTACCTTGGTTCCTTTTTCATTAATACTATTTACCAGTTGACCTTTACTTATTTTTCTGAAAGGTTTGTTGAATAGTGCAAAGCATAGAGCATCTAACATAGTAGATTTGCCTGCTCCATTAGATCCTACAATTAAAGTAGCACCTGTATCATCTAATTGGATGTCAGTCCATTGATCGCCTGTAGAAAGAAAGTTCTTCCAAGCAATCGTTTCAAATGTAATCACTTTTTAATAGTTTTAGGGGGAGGTACAACGAGGTCGTCTGATGTTATTATCATATAATGATAACCATGACTTCCACAATTTACGGAAATCAAATCGTCATCAACTTCCATGACATTTAGTTCGTGCTCTGTGCCATTTGCTAAGAGCATATCATGGTATCTAATACAATCATCTTCCTCTTCAAAACACTGCACAGTTTTTTTATTCTCATTATTTAAAACAGAATAAATACCGCCAGATTTTTTATCAGTTAGTACAAACATTAGATTGCTGATGCCTCCATGTAAAGAGATCTCATCACATCTTTGACATTCTCTTTACTTACCTTTAGATCTATTTCATCTATGTATGCATCGAGTAATGTCAGAGTGTCCTCTGTTTCTAATAACGAATCGTCATTTTCTAGTCCTACACTAAGATCTTCTACAATCTTAAGATCCGCAACGTTCATGTCTTGTAAACGTTTGACTGCGTAATCAAATTTAGCGTAGTCTCCTTTGTCTTCTACGATGAGTTTGACAAAAGTTCCTTCGACTTCTGTCTCGCTTGGAAGACTAATTCCATTATTATAATACAATTTAACAAAAACGTCAAAGGGATTCCTATAATGAGTAGTCTTAAGAGTATCTGTGTCAAAAATATGGAAACCTCTTTTACATCCGAAGTCATTCCAGTAAAGTTGGTAGGGATTGCCAAGGTAATAAATGTTATGTTTATGTGATTTGTTATGATAATGACCTGTGAATACTTTTTTGAATTTTTTAAATATCATAGGATCCATGCCACGTTCCATGACATGACCAGGATGTGCTTCAAAACCATTAAGTTCTAGATGACCCAT